>Ga0196981_1000167_pt1 | contig 49054 bp, 39 predicted proteins | sample S3_2013CmetaG_FD_155462 | JGI IMG/M metagenome (GOLD analysis project Ga0196981, IMG submission 155462) | Soil microbial communities from Anza Borrego desert, Southern California, United States - S3_20-13C | ecosystem: Environmental > Terrestrial > Soil > Desert | place: USA: California... | reverse complement strand
GAAGACAGCCGTTACCTGAACATGAACTTACTCAAGGAGCAGAGAAAACCGCAATTAAGGTTGGCCGCTTAGAAAATTCGTTCAACCTCAACCATGATCTTTTTTGCACAACTTGACGGACACAACCGACTTCGCGATTCTTCGAGGATCATGATCCGGCAATTGTCGAAGTAGCCAGCATCACGGGTCATACCGATACCAAATCGTTGGCGAGATACACTCATCTTGCAGCAGCAAAACTCGCTAAAAAACTAAAGAAAAACGCAAGTTGACAAGAGCAAGGGATGTTACGGTGCCCGCAAAGAGTACGCGTTTAAATCTTCGGTGCTAATGTCGGAGGCCGGAACAAGCTGATAATGTCGCTCGTCTACAATCTTTATCTCGCCGCTTTCTACCGTTAGCTCGAACAGAGCGATCCGGTTATCGGTCATGAATTGAGCCGATACCGGCCGGCACACTAAAGAAGGAAACTTCTCGGCGCAGCACGCTATATCTTGCTGCGTCTGTACGACGCCGTGTTTATCCGTTCCTCCTTTCGCTTGCACCGGAACCACGAATTGCCGTCCGTGACGGTCGATGCCGACGTAAATTTCGTCCACTTCGATCTGTCCGATGGCCTTAACGGTGGTTCGCAAATGGTTTTGCAGCGAATAGGCGGCGATGCCTAGAAAGATATCGATCAAGCGGTTGTAACGAACTTTCGCGAGCAACGCTTGTTCGTCGCTCAGCGAATAAGCATTTATGATTTCGGGCGTCGAGTCGGGTACTTTTATTGTCACCAACTCTTCGCGGGGCACAATCCGACTAATCTTGACCAGCTTAAATCGGTATCGCGCGCGGCCCGCTCCTTCGATAATCCATTCCAGACCGGGCGGCGCAGTCGCGCGAACGGTTTCGGGCAACTCGTTACGGTAACGGAAGCTGTAAGCTAAATCCCCTAAGTTCTTGACGTTTTTTATGCCAAGATCGGCCGCGGCTTTTTCTAGCTCCTCGCGGGTAAATTCGAACTCGGTAAGCCCGGCGTTGAAATGGGAAAGGAAAACGTGCTCGACGATCCGGCCGTAACGGTTGAGCTGGTTGCCCGTCGAGCTCACCTGCCGTTGCGCCGTCATACGGCGGCCCGCTGTTCGCGGCGGGCGGGCGGTTTTCTCGTTCGCTGCGCGATAACGTTATGCGGGACACCGAAATAAGCGGCCGCCGCACTCATATCGAAGTTCAGTAAGCTTTCATGCCCCGGCGTTAAAACAACTTCCGGCTCTTCCGGCTTAGAATTCAGCGCGTCGACAATCTGCGAAGCTACGGCTCTAGCCAGCAACGGAGGCACACTGTTTCCGATCTGTCTGAACCCATGCCACTTCGTTACGTGGAACCGAAACCAATCGGGATAGGAGTGCAATCGCGCCGCCTCCCTTACGGTGATAACGCGCGGCAAATAGGGATGGATCGGACGCGGAGACGTGAACGCTCCCCGTGCACTGTCCGTACCCGCTCTCAGCGTATTGCACACCCCGGCTGGGTTCAGCTTGTGAAAGCGGCTAACGGGCTCCGTTTTACCGTGCGGCGTTTCGGCGAAACGCCTCTTCGACAGCTCGGTATGCTCCGTCCTCAAGCTCGCCGTTAGCACGTTGGGGTCGAAGACTCTCTTGTAGCCGATATTTTCGGGGTCCGGCGCCAGACCGCGTAGACGTTTAGCGTAGAGCGCTTCGGTCTCGAACTCAACCCGAGCGGTGTCGGAAATCAGCAATTCCGGGAACGTATCTGCGTCCGGCAAGTCGCTGATCGCTTCTTCAACGGATACCCTTCCTGTAGGCTTCGGATATTCCGGGGCCGGCATTCCGCGCCTAATGCCTATCAGAAAAAGCCGTTTTCTATCCTGCGGAACGCCGTATTCGGCGGCGTTCAAAACTTCGGGCGAAAGCACGTCGTAGCCGATATCTCCAAGCGACTCGATCAGTTCGCGAAGAAACTGGCGATGGCTACCGAGAGTTAAGCCCTTTACGTTCTCAAAGACGCAGTATTTTGGTCGAAGCTCTTTTACAAGGCGCACGTAGTGGAATACCAGCTGATTGCGCGGATCGTCCAGCACTCTCTTACCGATCAATGAAAAGCCTTGACAGGGCGCCCCGCCGAAAACCGCGTCGATATCGACTCCGTTTAACCCGGCGCGACCGCGAATATCGTCGCCCGTCAAATCGGTTACGCTGGCACAGATTACGGTCGAATACGGAAAGTTGTGTTCGTGCACTGCGCAATGAATCGGATCGATTTCTACGGCTGCGGCGATATCGAATCCGGCCTGCTCGAAACCCAAAGACATCCCCCCTGCCCCTGAAAATAGATCGATTCCTATTGGTCTCTTACGATTCGAGGAACTCATGTAAACGTATTCTCAACTTTTCTTGGTCTTTAACTTCGCATTGCCAAACCGTAAGAACCGACCAGCCTTCGTCCTCAAGCCGCCGTAGGTTTTCGACGTCTCGTTGGCGATTACGGTCGATTTTGGGCTTCCAAAAATCCAAGCGACTCTTTGGCAGTCTGCCGTATCGACAACTTTCGTGACCGTGCCAGAAGCATCCGTTAACGAAAACGACTTTGCGCCGCCGAGAAAAAACCAAATCCGGTTTTCCCGGCAATCGCTTATCGTGCAAACGGTATCGATAGCCCATTCCAAAGACCAATCGCCTAACGATCAGCTCCGGCGTCGTGTTCTTGGAACGAACTTTCGACATTATCTCGCTACGCTTTCCCTTCGTGCGAGTATCGGTCATCTCTATTTCACGACTCTAAGATGTGCTCGCTTACTCCGTTTCGAGGCGGCAGCCCGGCTCTTTCCTACAAGAGCGTTTAGCATCAGGCCGAAAGTTAGTTGCTCGATCTCGGTCGGATCGATCGTCAATTCCCGAGCAACATCGTCCTTAGTAATACCTTCTTCTCGAAGCGCCGAAAAGACTTTAGCAAGTACCTGCGACGTTTCGTGCGACGCTCCCTCGGGTTCATTAATACGAAAACCGGATTCGGCAATCTGTATGCACAAAGTCCGATACACCCAATCGGTCGTAAGGCCAAGCGCATGCAGTCTATAGTTAAGCGCGGCAACGGAAACCGTCCAATACCGCTTGTGAGCGATCAAGTTTTGTAAAGTCGGCAGGCGCGGCGCATTCGCAAGCACGCTACGGCGCGGCATCAAAAATGCCGACGCAAAGGCGTTCGCCTCGCGCTCGATTTCTTGCCCGTGCGGTTCGCCGTGTCGATGCAGCACCAAATGCCCGAGTTCGTGTGCCGCGTCGAAGCGGCAATGTTCGGCCGACTTGAGCGTGTTGAGAAAGACAAACGGTCTTCCACCGTACCACATCGAAAAGGCGTCGACTTCATTGGCATCGATAGCCAACGAAAAGACTCTAATACCTTTAGATTCGAGGAGGGCAACCATATTTTTGACTGGCAATTCGCCAAGCCCCCAATGGCGGCGCAACGCCTCTGCTGCCGCTTCGGTGCCTTGCGTTCCCCCGTTCTCGATCGGTTCCCGCCCGAAATCCGGCAAATCGGATTCCGGCAATTCGAACCGTTTTTCGATCCACTCATTCAACAGAAGCGCAATGCTCCCCGCTCCAAGCGCCATGTCTCGTTGACTGGCAGTCATTTTCGTGAGTGCTCGAAAACTCGCGACGTCCGGTGTCAATTCATCAATATCGTCGCCTAAGAAAAAGTTTTCGGGGAATCCAAGTGTCGTGGCGATACGACTGAGCGTATCCCGCTCCGGCTCCTGAGTTCCCTTCTCGTATGCAGAGATGGATTTCTCGCTTATACCGATTCGGCCCGCCAATTGCTTTTTTTTCATACCCCGCCGCTTGCGTGCGAGTGCAAAGCGTTTAGCGTTAAACATAATGTTTCGTCATGCCCGGCGCTTGATTGCGATATCGATATCCGGCCCCTGGGGAGGATGGATTTCGATCGGTTCTCCGTCGAGCGGGATCGAGCGCAAGATAATTCGCTCTTTCCAGCCCCGGATTTTCCCATCGATTCCGATTTCCCATGGCAAAGACAATTCGCACCGAACTTCTTCTGTTGCGATGTGATAGAGAAGGATCCAGGTTGCGGAAGCGTATTTGTCAAACGAAACCGCCGGAATCAAGTCCGCAAACATGTCATCTATTCGATTGTTGACGTTAATTGCCTCAATCGTATTGCTTCCCTTCGGGCATTTATTCGATGGAACTGCATGAATCGATCCCGTTCCTTCGTCACCGGTTGCCACGGCGATGGCAACGTTACGGTCCAAATTGACTGTCAGCTCATAGCTACCTTCGTTGGACTTCTCCCACCCGACCACCCGTAACTGATCGCGGAGTGAAGCCACCGTTTCCGCCCACATACAATAGCCCCATGAATTTTGAGGGTGATTTTCAGTAAGCCTTGTACGAACTAGATAGCCTTGCGTAACCGCATTGCGCAAGAAGGCTTCATTTAGCCCGAGCGATTCGAGGCGTTGATTGACATCGAAGGGTTCCACGACAACATTATTTGCATCTGCGGTCACGCTTGCGACTCCTTCCGGCTTTGCCGGCTGTTAAACTTCCGTTTTTTTTACCACAAATGAGATAAAAAAACAGAAGTCTTTTTCTCGAACTCCCAGCCATCGAATCAAGCTGATCTTGCTACGCTTCGATGTGAAGGGGGCGGCTGAAGGAGTCAGGTGAAGGAGTCAGGCTTTTGTTATTGGCTTCATATTTCGCTCGTACAAAGTTGCCATGTTTTTTGGGTGGTGGGTCGAACGGGTTGTTCCTAATTCTCAGACCCAAAGACGGCGCGGCTTTCAAAAAGATTCATCAACCCATTTAGCCCGCCACCGTTTTTTGAAACGAAAGCGCAGTCCGAATCAAATAACAAAAGCCTGACCCTGCCAGAGCCGCTGGCCGGTTGGCGCGAGGTCTATGTCACCGACGGTCGGACCCGCAAGGATTTCGCCCGTCGATGGACGCTATCGGAAAGCAGATAAAATCGTACTGCGGTAGGATAGGTTTCGCTGACGCCCTACCCATCCTACCGCGCTCGAACCGATGCGGAGCTGACGGGTCTCAACAAGCAGGCAACCGGGTTAAGATATCCGCAGGGAAGCCGTTACCGCCCTTCCCGTCGAGTTTCCGGGATCGGGCGGTACGCCCTCGTAAGCCCGGCTTCGATGCCTCGGCGCACTTCTACTCGTTTAAGGGAAAAGCGATGAAAGCCGACGTTGGAAAATGGACCGCCATTGTTCTCCTGAGCACTCTCGCCGCCGGTTGCTCGAGCATACGCGCGAGGACCGAGATACTCGATCACGAGTGGGCGGTGTATCCCGGCGTTCGGCAGGACGTGAAAGAAATGGGGGACATATTCGGCGGCGAACGTCCGGCACCGGGATGGCTCAATGGATTAGTGACGTCCATCCTCATTTTCGATCTGCCCTTTTCGGCCGTCTTCGATACTTTCGTACTGCCCTACGACATTTATCGCGTTCGCACCCCGCGAGAGCCCGACGCAAGCCGGGGCCTATCGGAAGGGGCGCCGGACCGGAAACCCGGCGAAGCCGGAAGAAGAGATAACCCTTGATCTCCGACCTCGTGGGTTTATGAGCCTCTTCGTCACTCCGGCGCCTCTTGCTCGGAACAATCGAACCCAGCCCTCGCAACCGATGCCTTTCTTCGCATGGCCGCCGCTCAATTACGAAAGTTTTGGGTCACCATTAGACCGTGCACGCCGCCGTCCATAATGCCGATGCCGACGCGCCCGAATTGCGGCCGGAGGATGTTCGCGCGGCGCCCCGGCGAGTTCATCAAGCCGGCGTGGGCGATCCGAACGCTGGGGGCGAACGCCAGGTTTTCGCCGGCGATCGGAAAACGCGCTTGGATTCGGAAACATCGCCGATTTTATCGGCGAGACCTACGTATCGCTCCCCCGGCCGCCAAAGTCGCGGCCTGTGCAACCGCCGTTTCGAAATTCAAGCCGACGCGACGGGGATGACCGAATCGCCGGCAGGCGGATGACGAATTCGCTGCCCCGCCCCCGGCCTTCGCTAAAGGCCTGTACCGTGCCGCCGTGCATCGCCACCAGGTTTTTGACCAGCGAGAGGCCTATCCCCAATCCGCCTTCGGTCCGGTCGAGAGTCCGGTCCACCTGGTAGAACAGATCGAACAAGTGGAGCAGCACCCCTGGATCGATGCCGCGGCCGGTGTCGCGGACGCGGATGGCGACCTGGCTGCCTTCGGGCTCGACCTTCAGCCCGATCTGCCCGCCCTCGTCGGTGTACTTGGCGGCATTATTGAGCAGATTCGAGACCACCTGGGCCAGCCGCACGAAGTCGCCTTCGACGAGCACGGGCTCCGGCGGCAGGCGCACGGACAGCGTGTGGCGGCGGGCGTCGATCAATGGCTGGCTGGTTTCCACCGCCCGTTGCACGATATCGGCCATAATCAGCGGTTCCTTCCTGAGTTCGATCTTGCCGCGGGTGATGCGGGAGACGTCCAAAAGATCGTCCACCAGCCGCACCAGGTGCTCGACCTGGCGATTGATGACGGCGCGGCACCAGGCGATTTGCGTTTCGTTCAAATCGGCCCGCCTGAGAATCTGCGCGGCGTTGCGGATCGGCGCGAGGGGATTCCGGAGTTCGTGAGCCAGCATGGCCAGGAACTCGTCCTTGCGGCGATCGGCCTCGCGCAGGGCTTCCTCCGCGCGTTTGCGCCCGGTGATGTCGTTGAAGTACACGGCCACGCCGTCGCCCAGCTTGACGCACATATTGCGGAAATAGCCGACGATGCCGTCGGCTTGGTATTTCAGCTCGATGTCGTGCGGTTCGCCGGTTTCCACCACACGAACGTAGCGGGCGAACAGGTCGGATTGATCGCGGTGCCCCGGAAACAGCTCCAATAGCCCGCGGCTGACCAGATCTTCCGGCGCGCGCTTCAGGATGTGGCCCGCCGCCGGGTTGGCGTACTCCCAGCGGAAATCGACGATGCGCCCGCCGCCGTCCCGCACCGCCAAAAGGATGTTGAAGGCGTCCAGCGACAATTCCTGGGCGACGCGGAACCGCTCCTCGCTGCGGCGAAGCGCCTCCTCGGCCTGCTTCTGCTCCGTCAGGTCCTGCATCACGTACACGATCAGGACCGTCTCTCCCTGGTTGTTCCGCACCGGGGCAACGCTGTAGGACACGATCCGCTCCGAACCGCTGCGCAGGTTCCGCAGGCGGAGGTCATAGTTCCGCACGTATTCGCCGCGGAGCGCCCTGGTCGCGGGCCACTCCTCCAGCGGCATGATCCGCCCGTCGAGATAGCGCAGCTCGAACTGGCGAATGTACTGGCCGAGCCTTTCGAACATTTCCCCCTCGGACCGAAAGCCGTGAAGCTCCAGTCCGGCCTTGTTGAGCGACAGGATGGCGCCGTCCGGATCGCTGATTCCCACGCCCGCCGGCAGGTTCTCGATAACCGCCGTCAGCTTGCCTCGCTCTGCCTGCACGGCCTCGGCCAGTTCCCGGTGCCGCCGTTCGCTCTCGCGCAGCGCGGCTTCCGCCCGCTTGCGCTCCGTGATGTCCTGGAGAATGCCACGCAGGATCACGCCGCGGCCTTGCGAGCGCGGGTAAGCGGCGCCCCGGAAATACAACGTGACCGGGTTGCCGTCGGCGCGGCCCCCCTCCAGTTCCAGATCGAAGACCGAGCCGGCGGATGCCGTGCGCAGCGCGTCCCGCACCGCGGCGTGATCCTGGGCGCCGATGAAGCGCAGCAAACTATCGATGCTGCAAGAGATGTCGCTGGAAGGGTCCACGCCAAAGATGCGGCGGATATTGCCATCGCACTGGAATTTCCGGTCTGCCGGGTCCCACTGCCAGACGCAAATGGCCGCCAGTTCCTGGAGATCGCGAAGCTGTTGCTCGGAGAGTTCCAGCGCCGTCCGCTGGCGGCACCGGCGAATCAGGGCCCAGGCGTGATCGGCGACGGCCTGGAGACAAGCGAGATCCTCGTTGTCGTAATCCTCTGGCTTGTTGCCGACTCCGACCAGCAGCACCACGCGATCTTCGGACAGTACCGGCACCCCCAGGTGGCGCACCAGGTGGACATGGCCTTCCGGATAACCCTGCTTGCGAGAGAGCCCCTGGTAATCGTTGTGAATGCAGGGACGGCGATGCCGGGCGCAGTCGGCCCAGACGCCGGCGGCGCTGATCGGGTAATGGCGCTGATAAACAGCTTGGCACTGGCGCAGGGTTGCGGCCGACCAGGTCCCCAGCTCGACCGTCTCCTGGTCTTCGTTGACCAGATGGAAATAGCCAATCTCGCTGCCGGTCACCGCAACCGCGGCCTCGATGGCCGCGGCATACAATGTGGGCTCGTCAGCGTCGAGGGCAAGGCGGTACAAATCCAGTATCGCCGACGTTGCCTTACCGGGAATCGGAGCTAACGGGGTAATGGTCATTGCAAGGCATTATCCTAGAAACGGTGGTTGGACGCATCGGAGTGTGCGGCCGACGGGCCGGATGGCAAGGCGCGACGCCGCTGCGGGGTAGTCTCCCGCAAGAAGGAGCAACGCCGCCAGGCGGCCCGTCCGCCGTGCAATCGGGTGCGTAGCGGCCTCACCTGAAGGGTGAAGCGGATAAAAGCGATAACCGTCAAGATTCAAAGGGCTTTTCCGGTGCAGCGGTCAACTGCCGTTTCTAGGATTATGAAACATGGGGCCGGCCGTAGCCGCTCCGTGCCGTTCCGGCCCGACGGGAGAATGAAAAGGGATCGGGAAAATATGGCGCTCAACGGCGCGTTGATTGAAGCCTGGGCGCCGCCTTCACGATCCGGTGGTCGGAAAGGCGTCTCGGGGCCAGGTTGCATCGTGTTTTTGCCGGCAGGGGGTTGGTATCTTTCTTTAACTCGGTATCGAAACGGCTCATGACGGAATCGGCAGTTCATGGGGAGACAAAAACGGAAAGTTCGGCCATTTTTTTCGGATTAGGTTTTATTTTTTCTGAACGAAAAATGAGAAACGCGCCGCGTTTCGTGTCTCTAAGGCCGCTGCCGATCCCTTATAATGGCCGATTCCATTTACATTCGAGCGGAATCATGTCCCCTATCCCTGCCTGTCCTCAATGCACCCTGGAGAACACTTATCCCGACGGCGACAATTACGTTTGCGCCGACTGCGGCTATGAATGGCCGATCACGGAGACCGCAACCCCCGATGACGGCGAAGAGGCGGTGGTCAGGGACGCCAATGGCAATGTGCTGGCCGATGGCGACACGGTCGTGCTGATCAAGGATCTCAAAGTCAAGGGCTCGTCCATCACGCTCAAAATGGGCACCAAGGTGAAAAGCATCCGCCTGGTCGACGGCGACCACGAGGTGGACTGCAAGCTGGATAACGGTAATTTCATGCTGAAGGCCTGCTTTTTGAAAAAGGTCTGACGGAGCGCTACCGATCGATAGCGCGCTTTCGCTTCGAGAGGGAGGCCAACCGGACGGCGGAAGGGGTTGGCACGGAAGAGGAACGGAAGCCGGCCTTTTTCGCGCCGGCGCCGGGATGTCGCAACGCCTCGTCCCGGCCTATGGCCGAGTCATCGAGCGCCGCCGTAATTGCCGCACGTCTTTTTGCCCGCCTCTCAGAAATCGAATACCCAGCTCTCCCGGTCCAACTGGCGCTGAAGGACAATCCGGCGCGGCGGCTGGATCAGCAAGGTCCAGGTTTGCTGGCTGTTCCGGTAAGGCTTCTTTACCGATTTGAAGGGCCGCGGGTTCAGCACGGCCAGGCAGAAGCCGCCTGGCGCGCGCACCGATTCATAGCGGATCAGGTCGATACCGGCCTCGCGGGCTTGTTCCGCCAGCCATTGCGTTCCCGTGTAATCGGAAGGATGCGTCCAGGTTTCCCGATCGGAGGCCAAGGGCGGCTCGGAAAGATCGATCGCCTTGTCGGCGGCTGCCTGAAATTCGAACAGGGTCAGCTCGACGCTCGCCGAGCGCTCCGATAAGCCTTCGCTGTCCAGCCAAAACCGCAGCCGCCAGTAGCCGCATTCGGCCGATGCCGTTCGCCGATCCTCGGCGCCGTAAAAAACGCCGGGGTCGGTGCGCCGGCGAAATCGCGATCCGTCCGGCAACGGCCAATAGCGGAACGGCGTCGCCAGCAGCCAGTGCAGGCCCTGGGCTTCGGCGGGCAGGCGGGGCTTGGCCTTGTCGAGGATATCCTCCAGCAGCGCCTGATCGTCCAGATTGCCCGACGCCAGGTGCATGGTGGCGACCCGATGCTGAGCCTCCACCGCCCGCCAGCCGCTGCCCCGCCAGGGACGAGAGCTAAACCCGAGCTCTGTGGGCGTCCAAATACTCGCAGGCATGCAACAGGCCGTCGATCCGCTTGATAACCTCCAAGGGCCGCTGTCCGTCGAAGGCACGATTGGCCGACTTCAGCCAGCTTCGGGCCAGCTCGTCGTCGCCGCCCACCAGCGAGGACAGGGAACGGTACAGGCGCACGAAATGGGCGGCCAGTTCCCAGGGCTTTCCGTCTTCGGGAAGCGCGTACCGGCCGTTCAACAGCCGGGATGCGGTCGGTTGGCTGGCGCCGATGATGCCTTTCAGATCGCTGGGGCCCAGCCTCAGGCGGCGAGCGGCCTCGATCACCGCTTGAGTGAGGACCCGCGAGCGGTCCGTGACGGGGGCGGAAGCCGGGCGTGTCATGGTGTCGTTCCTCCTTCGGGTGTCGATACGCTTATTCACAGGAATAAACTTACACCAAAACAGCCGTTATGAATACATGCCGGCCGATCGGTGCGCCCCGTTTTCTATGCCGGCGATTCGAGCAATGCGCGCAACCCGGCTTCGATGCGCGCCGTCGCCGCGCCGTATCCTTCCTTTTTGCCGGTCTTTATCGGTTGGCCGAAGCGGATAAGCACCTCTCCCTTCGCCTTCGGCAGACCGGTATCGGGAGGCATGATTTTCTCCGTGCCCCGAATCGCCACGGGAACGACCGCAACCTGCATCTCCGCGGCCACGACGCCCGTTCCGCCCTTCAGTCTTTGCATCGGTTTATCGCTCCGGTTCAACCCGCCCTCGGGAAAGATGAGAACGCTCCAGCCGTCGTCCAGCATCCGGCCGATATAATCGAGGCCCGGCCGGATGTTCTCCTTAGCCCCCACCGGAAACGGGAAGGCATTGAAGGCCAGTTCGGCAAGCGGCGCGAACCACCGGAACCGGCGGTACAGAACATCGGTCGCCGCCGCAATCCCCAGGCGGGAACGGAACGGTTCGGGAATGGCCCAGATCGCCATGATCGGGTCCAGAAAGCTGCGATGGTTGGCCATGAACACGGCGGGGCCGCGCAGTTCGGCCAAATGCTCCGCTCCTTCGACCCGAAGCCTGCAAAAGCGCGACATCCACCCGTTGAAAAATACCTGGCGCGCCAGCGGACGCAACTTTCCCGCCCAGGGCGAGAGCGACCAGCGCGGGTATTTTCCGAGGGAAGGCGCCCGTCCTTTTTGCGTTTCCGCCAGGATTTCGAGATCGCCGACCGTCAATTGCGGCGTAATTTGCACTTCTTCGACATAAATCCCCAATTCGTCTTCGATCCGGGAAACCAGTTCGACCCGAAGCAGCGAATCCACGTTGAGTTCGGACACGATTCGGCTCGAATCGGCGATAGCGCGGACATCGAACCCGGTCACTTCCGCGAGCAGCCGCTTCACGGGCGTGAGTCTGCCGGCCGCGGCCGGCGGGGGAGGCGGTTGCCCGCCCAAGTGCCGGATGACGTCTTCCTTTTTTATTTTGCGCGTTGCCGAGCGCGGAAAATCGGGCTCGGGCCACACGGACCAGCTCATGATCCGCTGGTGAGGCGCGAGGTTCCGGTTGGCCTGAGCGACGATGTCGGCAATCCGTTCGGGCGCGCAGAGGAGCGCGGCGTGAATGACCGTCCGCCCGCCCCTGGGCAGGCCGACCACGGCGCTGTCGATCACTCCGGGAATTCGGTTGAGTTCCGCTTCCACGTCCTCGGGGAATACGTTCTCGCCGCCGGGCCCGAGAATCATGTATTTCTTGCGCCCGAAAACATAAAGGTAACCGTCCTCGTCGAACCGCCCGGTGTCGCCGGTCTTGAACCAACCGCCGGAGAATGCGGCCTCGGTTCGCCGGGGATCACGGTAATATCCCTGCATGACGATGGGACCTCGCACCAATATCTCCCCGTCCGGCGCAAGCTTCACTTCCGCGCAATCCAGGGGCTTTCCGACCGAGCCCGGACGATGCGCGGCGGGCGTGTTCGTGCTGATCACGGGACTCGTCTCCGTCAACCCGTAGCCTTGCAGAATCTCGAAGCCCAAATCCCGCCATTTCTCTTCGAGCTTCGCATCCAGCGGCGCTCCGCCGCACACGATCGTCCCGAGGGTCTTCGAAACGCGGGAGCGAATGCGGCCGCGGAGCGCCCGCCGCAGGAAGCCGGGCATCCGGCCCAGCCGGCTCTCCAGGCGGTCCATCATGGTCTTCAGAACTTCGGGAACGGCGACCAGGTGAGTGGCCGGGGTGTAGGCCAGCGCCTCGCGTATGGCGCGGGTGGTCGGCGCGGCGAGATACGTGACCGAGCACCCGCCGTATAGCGGGCACAAGAGGCCGGTCATTTGCCCGAACACGTGAAACAGCGGCACCAGGGTAAGAACATGATCGTCGGAAGTCAGGGGCACCGCCTTCGCCAGGGACTCCAGGTCGGACAGCAAATTGCGATGGCTGAGCACGACGCCCTTGGGCTCGCCGGTGGTTCCCGAAGTGTAAATAATTTCGGCCGGCCCGGATTCGCCGGCAGCGGTTCCTGAGCGCCTAACCGCCGGGACATCGTTTGCCGCGCCGTCCGGATCGATCGCGACGGCCTTCAGCGGCGCCGGAAAAGGACTGGAAGACGACACCAGCGCCAGGCCGGGCTGGCAGGAAACGACGATTTGGTTGATTTGCGCCGGCGTGCTCTTCGGGTTGAGCGGAACCGCCACCGCACCGCGCGACAGAACGGCAAATAACGCCGCCGCCCAGTGCGGTGAATTTTCCGAATAAAGCAGGACGCGATCGCCCGGCTCCACGCGATGTTCGACCAGAACTTCCTCCAGCCTGCGGACAGCGGCGCCGAGCTCTTCGTAACGCCAGCGCACGGTGCGGAAACGGGGGCGATGCTGAATTGCCGGTTTCGCTCCGTAAAGCTCGACTTGTCGATTAAAAAATTCGGAGAGCGGCGTCATGGCGTTCCGGCATCGAAACGATGCGGTTATTTTTCCGGGGTTTTCATACGTTGGAGACGCCGATATTCACCGCCGTTCCTGTCAGTTTTTTTTACAATCGAATTACAGCCGTCTTCGAAACCTCATGAACAAAAAGGCTTTCACAGTCTGGCTCGAACTTTGCTTGTAGCGAAACGCCGATTTGCGGCACAATCTGGAGGCTTATATCTCTCCATGAAGGACCCATGGCCCAGGAAGCACGGACGCGAAACCATAAGAAATACGGATCGTCGTGTCCAAAACGTTCACCTACCTTACCCTTTGGGGAGTGGCATCGCTGCTTTTGCTCGCCGCGCGCCCGGCGCCGGCGGCGAACGGCGGCGCGCTGCTGCCCGAACGGCCGGGCGATGAGCGACTGGAACTGCCGGAACGCTCCTTTCAGCCCAGGGAAAGAGCCGAACCGTTGCCGCTTCCCCCGATACCGCCAGCCGATCGGAACCGGCCGCTTTCTTCCACGCCCCGCATTCACATAAACCGGTTTCGCATAACCGGGGCCACCGTTTTTTCGGAAACGGAGCTGCATGCTTTGGCGGCGGCCTACGAAAATCGATGGATCACCTCGGAGGAGCTTCATTCGGTTAGACAGTCCTTGACCCGTTATTACATCGACCGCGGCTACATCAATTCGGGCGCCGTGATTCCGGATCAGGAAGTGGCAAACGGCGAGGTCGAGATCCGAATCATCGAAGGCAAGCTGAGCGAGATTGCCCTGAGCGGGGACTATTGGTTCAGCCGGAGTTATCTAACCGACCGCCTGGCCACGGGCGACTCGGAACCGCTCAATATCGAGAAGTTGCGCCAACGGATTCAACTGCTGCAACAAAATCCACTGATCGGCCAGATTCAGGCGCAACTGGGCCCTGGCAAAGCCCTGGGGGAGGCCGCCCTCAACGTCAAAATCGTCGAAAAGATGCCTTTCCAGGTGAGCGCGACGTTCAACAACCATCGCTCCCCGAGCGTCGCTCCCTTGCTCGTGAAAACCTGGATCAGCGACCTGAATCTCACCGGCCACGGCGACAGCCTGGCCGCGGGCTACGGCAATGCGGAGGGACTCGACGAGTACGAGGCGTCCTACACCGTGCCGTTTACGGCCGCGGACTCGCTTCTAAGGCTTTATTTCAGCCGCACCGATTCGACGGTCATGGAAGAACCCTTCGACGCCGTCGATATTCAGGGCGAGACCGAGAATTACGGCATCTCGGTCAGCCATCCCTTTTTCCGCACCCCGGAGCATCAGTTCACCGGCAGCCTCACGTTCGAGCGGCGGCACAGCAAAACCTACCTGCTGGGACTGCCGTTTTCGTTCTCGCCGGGCGTCCGCAACGGAGCGAGCGATATTACGGCCTTGCGGTTCACCCAGGAATGGCTCGACCGGGGCCAAAATCACGTCCTGGCGCTGCGCTCCACCATGAGCGTCGGCCTGGGCGCCCTCAACGCCACGATGAACGGCGGAAACCTGCCCGACGGGCGCTTCTTTGCCTGGCTGGCCCAGGCGCAATGGGCGCGCCGTTTGTTCGGCGACGCCCAGGTCATCGTGCGCAGCGATTTGCAACTGACGCCGGATTCCCTGTTGCCGCTGGAAAAGTTTGCCGTCGGCGGCCACGCCAGTGTGCGCGGATACCGGGAAAATCAACTGGTGCGGGACAACGGCTGGGTCAGCTCGGTCGAGTTCCGGATTCCCCTGTTCCGGGCTCCCATTCCGTACCTGAGCAAAACCGTGCAAGACGGCATGATCCAACTGGCCCCGTTCTTCGACCTGGGCTGGAGCTGGGAGACCAATGCCCGGACGCCGCCTCCGGAAACCTTGTCCAGCCTGGGGCTCGGCGTGCGCTGGGACCCCAGCCCCAAGCTCCATACCGAGCTTTACTGGGGCATTCCCCTGCGCAAGCTCGATAACGGCCCGAATCACGATCTCCAGGATTCCGGTCTTCATTTCGCCGTCAACGTGAACGTGTTCTGATTCGAACGACATGAAGCAAGCCATGAAAAGTCACAAACCGATGCCGGCGGTCCCAAAGCTCCGCCCTAGCCCGTTGGCGCTGGCGATCCACTGGGGACTGAGCGGCATCGCCCTCGGCGGCGAGGTCAGCACCGACGGCAGCCTAGGCGCGGCGGGCGCTCTTTCGGGACCCGATTACCAGATCGAAGCGAATCTCGGCAGACAGCTCGGCAGCAATCTGTTCCACAGCTTTGCCCGGTTCAATCTGGACCAGGCCGAAACCGCCACCTTCAACGGCCCGGCGAACATTCAAAACGTGCTGGCCCGGGTGACCCAGGGCGCTTCGTCCATCGACGGAAAAATAGCCTCCACCATCGAAGGCGCGAACCTTTACCTCGTCAACCCCCAGGGCATCACGTTCGGTCCCAACGCCCAGCTCGACGTCAAAGGCTCGTTTCACGCCACCACGGCCGATTACGTGAAGCTCCAGGACGGCGTCCGCTTCACTGCGGCCCCGGAGCCCGCCGCCGACAGCGCGTTGACGTCCGCCCCGCCCCAGGCATTCGGCTTTTTGGACAGCGCTCCCGCCAGCATCACCGTCAACGGGAGCCAGCTTGCCGTCCCCGCTGGCGAAACCCTCACCCTGGCGGGAGGAAACGTCGAAATTACCAATCAGGCCACGGTATCCGTATGGGACGGGCAGATCAATCTGATCAGCGCAAGCGCGCCCTCCGAGATCGATGTGCACAATCCCCACGCCTCCGGCAGTCCGCCCACCGAAGGCGGCACGATTAACATCGGCCGGCAATCGACCGTGGACGCCGGCGGCTTCGGCGGCGGCAAGGTTTACATTCGCGGCGGCCGCCTGACCGTGGCCGAGGGTTCATCCGTCAGAGCCGACACCGGGTGGACTGCCGACGGCGCCGCCGTCGATATCCAATTGAGCGGCGATTTGAACCTGAGCGGTGGCTCGGTGATTTCTTCCAATACGCTAAGCTCCGGCAATCCCCATGGAATCTCGATAAAAAGCCGTGCCGGGACCGTAACCCTTAACGATAGCGGAATCTCCAGCATGACAGCCGGTTCTGGCAATGCCGGCGCGATCGCTCTCGACGTCGGCAGCCTCGACATGAATAACGCGTTGATTTTTAGCAACACCCTCGCCCTTCAGGGCGGCAACGCCGGCAACATTGACCTGACCAGCGCCGGGGCGGTAATCCTAACCGGAAGCAGCATCTCTAGCGCGACCTCCGGCAGCGGCAACGCCGGCTCGTTGACCCTCAACGTCGGCCACCTCGATCTCAGCGGCTCCGTGATCTTCAGCGACACCTTCGCCAGCCAAGGCGGCCATGCCGGGAACATCGCCCTGACCAGCACCGGATCCGTAACCCTTAACGGCAGCGGCATCTCCAGCGCGACCTACGGCTTCGGCAATGCCGGCGCGATCGCTCTCGACGTCGGCAGCCTCGACATGAATAACGCGTTGATTTTTAGCAACGCCCTCGCCCTTCAGGGCGGCAACGCCGGCAACATTGACCTGACCAGCGCCGGGGCGGTAACTCTTGCCAGCGGCAGCGGCATCTCCAGCGCCACCTACGGCAGCGGCAACGCCGGCTCGTTGACCCTCGACGTCGGCAGCCTCAATCTCAGCGGCTCCGCGATCTTCAGCAACGCCTTCGCCGGCCAAGGCGGCCATGCCGGGAACATCGCCCTGACCAGCGCCGGGGCGGTAACCCTCGCCAACAGCAATCTTTCCAGCGCCAGCTCCGGTTCCGGTGACGCCGGTACGATCACGCTCGACGTCGGCAGCCTCGACATGAATAACTCATGGATCTTCAGCGACACCAATGCCCTTCAGGGCGGCAACGCCGGCGCTGTCGCCGTGACCAGCGCCGGGGCCGTAATCCTAACCGGAAGCAGCATCTCCAGCGCCACATTCGGCAACGGGAATGCCGGCTCGTTGACCCTCAACGTCGGCAGCCTCAACCTCAGCGGCTCCGCGATCTTCAGCAACAGCGGGATCGGCAGCGGCCGTGCCGGCGATATTCAACTAACCAGCCGCGGCTCCGTTACCTTTAGTGCCGGCAATGGCAATGCCAGCAGTCTCTCCAGCGCCACATCCGGTTCCGGTGACGCCGGTACGATCACGCTCGACGTCGGCAGCCTCGATATGAATAACTCGCGGATCTTCAGCGACACCAATGCCCTTCAGGGCGGCAACGCCGGCGCTGTCGCCGTGACCAGCGCCGGGACCGTGACCCTCGTCAGCGGCAGCCGTATTTCCAGCGCTACATTCGGCAACGGGAATGCCGGCTCGTTGACCCTCAACGTCGGCAGCCTCAATCTCAGCGGCTCCGCGATCTTCAGCAACAGCGGACAAGCGCTTACGAACGACACCTTCCTTGCCGGCACCGGCCATGCCGGCAATATCGCCCTGACCAGCGCCGGGGCCGTAATCCTAACCGGCAGCAATCTCTCCAGCGGCACCTACGGCGGCGGCAACGCCGGCGCGATCGCGCTCGACGTCGGCAGTCTCGACATGGACAGCTCGTGGATCTTCAGCGATACCTTTGCTAGCGAAGGCGGCGACGCGGGGAATATCCGCGTAACCAGCGAAGGGCCGATTACGCTGTCGAACGTGAGTTTTGTGTCCAGCGAAACCATGGGTTCCGGCGCCGGAGGCACTATCGGCATCTATGCGCAGAGTCTCGCGGTTCAGAGCGGCTCGGCCGTCTCGACCTCCACGACGAGTTCCGGAACAGGGGGCGACATGCTCGTCGAGGCTGACGACGTACTGATTTCCGGGGGCTTCATGACTTCCGAATTCCCGCTCCCAACCGGCCAAATGATCCGAGGACGCTTCTCGGGGCTTTATCTCAACTCCGAGGGCGGCAGCGGACAAGGGGGCAGCTTGACCTTGAGGGCAAAGAACCTGAATGTGGAAAACGGGGGCGTGATCAGCGCAATCACCGTATTAGGCAGCGGCAACGCGGGCAATCTGGACATTGCCGCCGATCGCATTTCCCTTGCTAGCGGCGCGATCATCTCAACCAGCACATCCGGCCGCGGCAATGCCGGCACCATCGTCGTGAGCGCCGACACCCTGTCTATTTCGGGCGTTCTGGACCGAAACGCCTTCGCCGGTTTCACCAATCCCCGCGTCTCCGATTTCAGCGGAATCACCAGCACCGCAACCCGGAATCTGGATGCTTCGGCACCGGTCCTCGGAAATGCCGGCACGGTGAACATCAGCAGCCGCATTCTCTCCGTATCCGATAATGGCGAGATCAGCACCGAAACCGAAGGTGCCGGGCGCGGCGGTCCGATTGTCGTCGCCGCTCGCGATCTGACATTGACGAACGGCGGCCGCATCGTTGCCGATACGCACGGTTCCGGGGCCGGCGGCAACATCGACGTGAGCGCCTCGAACCTGACAGTAACGAACGACGCTTTCATCAGCGCCGGCACGTCCGGAACCGGGCGGGGCGGCAGCCTGAATATCGTTGCGGACAACGTAGTCCTTCGAAACGGGGGCGCCATCCGTGCCGTCAGTACCGGGCAAGGCTTCGATCTGGCCGGGAATCCCGATGCGGGCCGCTCCGGCGACATCCGCATCCGGGCCGCGGACAGCATCCGCTTGATCGACGGCGGCGAAATCAGCGTGAAAACCGAAGGCGCCAACGCCGGTTCCATCGAGATCTACGCAACCAACCTGCTCCACCTGCACAACGGCAGCCGCATCACCACCTCGGCGGCCGGCGGCCTCGGCAACGGCGGCAATATTTTCATCGATCCCATTTTCGTGATCCTGGACGGCGGCAGTACCATAGAAGCCAGGGCGCAGAAGGGCAACGGCGGGAATATCAGCATCGTTGCCAATCATTTTTGGAAATCCCCGGACAGCACCGTCAGCGCGAGCTCGGAACAGGGGGTCAGCGGAGTGGTGGTCATCAACTCGCCGCTCTCCTACATCAGCGGCAGTCTCGACGTGCTGCCGGCGGTATTCTGGGACTCTTCGGCACTGCTGCGGGAGCGCTGCGGTTCGGCCGGCGCGGCATCCGCGGCTCAGGCCAGCCGCCTGATCCTGGGCGGACGCCGCCCCAGCCCGCCGGGACCTGACCAGACGCTTTACAGTCTCGCGCTGCTCGATCGGACCGACGATCCCACGGCAGCCGCGAGTTCGGCGCTGGAGGCGGAGCTTCTGCTCGCCGCCGCCCTGCATCAACAGGAATGCAGCCTCGAAACCGCCGCATCGCCTTCGCTTTCCAGGCCGTCTTGATGCGACGCTCCGCCATGCCTGACGCGACAAGCCGACTCTCGCCCCGCATCCGGGACTTTGCGGCCGGGGTGCTGCTGGCCTTTTCCCTCCCTGCGTTCGGCACAACCGCGCCGGGCGATGTCTCTTTCCGGAAGGGACAATTCCAGGAATCCCTCGATGTTTGGGAGCAGGCGCTTAAGACCAGCGAGGCGGAAGGACGCCGGGAAGACACCCTGCGCAACCTGCTGCGAATGGCCGTGGCGCAGACCGCCCTGGGCCTGCACCAGGCCGCGCTGGCCACTCTCGGCCGGGCTCACGAACTGGCGGAACGGCACCCGGAGCTGGCCGTTCACAATGCCGAAATTTCAGGACAGATCGGCAGCGTGTATGCGCTCGCCGGTTTGCCGGAGGAGGCGGAAAAGGCCCTGCGGCAAGCCGTTGGCGATGCCCGGAAAGGGGGGCAATGGGCGCTGGCCGGCGCATTTTCGAACGATCTCGGCGGAGTCTTGCTCGACCGCGGAGCATGGCCGGAAGCACAAAAGTCCTTCGAGGAAAGCCTCCGCCTGGCCACGCGGGAAAAGCAGCCGGAACTCGCGGCCAAGGCCTCCGTCAATCTCCTGAAAAGCGCGCTGGGCGGCCACGATTTCACCTCCATCGTCCAGCGCTACGAGACGGCGAAACGCCTGGCGCACGATCTGCCGGAAAGCCACGACAAGGCGTTTTCCCTTACCGCCCTGGGCCGCGTGCTGCAAAAACTGCCGCAGGCCCTGTCCGAGCGGACGCAATCGTTGCTCAAGCCTCTCGCTGGGCCGCTTCGGGCTTGTCTTTCCGAGAGCGGCGCCGTAACGCCTTCGGCGCGAGAACCCTCGAACCGGAACGCGGATCTCGGGGATCTTCCGGATTGGCTAGCCGTAAAGTTCCTGATGGAGTCCAAGGACGGAGCGGATTGCCTGGAGCGCCATCTCGCCCCGGACCGTTCCAAGGGCGCTCGATTGAATCTCCGGCGGGTTGAGGTGCGGGAACAGCTCTATGCTCTGGACGAGTGGAAGCGTTTTGCCTCCCTGATCCGCGCGGAAGGCGTGGGCGAATTGGAAGAACGGAGGCCACGGGAATTATCGGGGCTCTACCGCGAAGCCATCGAAACGGCGCAAGCCGTCGGCGACGTGCGCGCCGAATCTTACGCCGAGGGCTACCTGGGGCAGCTTTACGAATCCGCCGGGCGTTCCGGGGACGCCCTGGAATTGACGCGCCGGGCCGCGTTCCTGGCCCAGCAGATCGATGCGCCGGAATTGCTCTACCTCTGGTACTGGCAATCCGGACGGCTACTCAAGGCCGAAAGCCAAATACCGGCGGCAATCGACGCCTACCGGCTGGCGGCGCAATACCTGCGGGAACTCCGCAATAGCCTGACTTCAAACTACAGTGAGCGAACGTCCAGCCTCAATCGGGACGGCGTCGCGGTGTTTTCGGAGCTGGCCGATTTGCTGCTGAATCGATCGGCGGTCGAAAACGATTCGGCACGGGTGCAGGCGACGCTGTCCGAAGCGCTCGGCACGCTGGAATGGATGAAAACCACCGAGGTCGAAGATTACTTCCAGAGCGACTGCGAACTCTCCCTCAAGGCGAAAACCACGCAACTGGATCATCCTCCCGCCCGAACCGCGGTGATCTATCCCGTTCTGCTGAACGAGCGCACCGAACTCATCGCGACTTCCGCCGATGGAATCCGGCAGTTTACGGTCCCCGTCGGACGGGCCGAACTCGTCGAACGGGTACATGCCCTTCGGGAGGCGCTGGAAACCCGGAGAGGCGACTTTTTGACCCATGCCCGGAAACTTCACGGCTGGCTCGTCGAGCCGCTCGCCCCGCTGCTGAAAAACCGGGAGATCGACACCCTGATCGTGGTGCCCGACGGTCCGCTGCGAACCATTCCCTGGGCCGTCCTGCACGACGGCAAGCAGTTCCTGATCGAGCGCTACGCCCTGGCTACGACGCCGGGCCTGACCCTGACGGATCTCCGGGCAGGTCCGCGCGAGCGGACGAACATCCTGGTCAATGCGGTGAGCGAAGCGGTTCAGGGGTTTCCGGCGCTTCCCGCCGCCGCGGAAGAAGCCCAGGCAGTCCAGCGCAGCTTCGGCGGCAAAAGCCTGATCAACGAACAATACCTGCTGGAAAACATTCGCCAGGAAGTGGCGGCGACTCCGTATTCGATCGTTCACATCGCTTCCCACGGTCAGTTCAGCCCCGATCTCGAAAATACCTACGTGCTGACGTTCGACCGCAAGCTGAACCCGAACCAGCTCGAACAGTTGCTCGGCCTCGGGAAATATCGAGAAGATCCCATCGAACTGCTGACCCTGAGCGCCTGCCAGACGGCGGCAGGCGACGACCGGGCCGCATTGGGGCTCGCGGGGATAGCGGTGAAAGCCGGAGCGCGGAGCGTGCTGGCGACGCTTTGGTCCATCGGCGACGAATCGTCGGCGCTGCTCATGTCCGAATTCTACCGGCTGCTGAAGGAACAACCGGCATGGCCGAAAGCGAGGGTGCTACGGGAGGCTCAGCTCGAATTTCTGAAGCGTTATCCTCAGTTTCGCCATCCTTTCTTCTGGTCGCCGTTCCTCCTGATCGGGAATTGGCTTTAAGGGGTGTCCGGCCAATCGGCGGGAACGCCCTGCACCATGTACTCGGCCGCGCGTTTCAAATAAAGCCGGGCAACCGGGTCATGGGGGTTTCTTTCCAGGATTCGCGTGAAATGCACGCTGGACTCCGAAAAGCGGCGGGAACGATAGTGCGACAAGCCCCGCTCGAACTCGGCCAGCGTTTCGACTTTCAAGTCGTGCTGTTCCGGCGCCTCGCCGTCCAGCAGCTCGTAAACGGCCACGCTCCCCGTTCGGCCCCTTATCCGGACCTTGTCCACGTAGCGGAACCTGAATGCGTCCGGATTTTCAAGCCGCATAACGGCGTGCTCGCTGACCAGGGCTTCGACGCCATATTCCTTGGTCAGGGATTCGATCCGCGAACAGGTATTCACCGCATCGGAAAGAACCGTCGCTTCCATGCGCTGCGGTTCGCCGACGATGCCCAGCATCAGCGTTCCGCTGTGAATGCCGAACCCCATGCGGACCGGCGCTTCGCCATCCTCCCCGCGAAAGCGGTTCGAGCCGGCCAGGCACCGGCGCAATGCGATCGCCGCATTGAGGGCGTCATCCGCCGATCCCGGAAAAAGCGCCAGGATGCCGTCTCCCAGGTACTTGTCGATAAACCCGCCATGCCGGCGGATCAGAGGGCCGAAATCGAAAAGCAGCGAATTGAGAAAGTCGAACGTCTGCTTGGGCGTCAAACGCTCGCAAAGGCGAGTGAAACCGCGAATGTCGGCGAATAGAATCGCCATCTCCTGCTGCACCTGGTCGCCCAGGGCGACATCCTCGATGCCGGTCTTGCCCAGGACGCTCAGCGACGCGCTGGGGACGAAGCGATAGGAAGCCGTCGTGATGCGCTCCAGGTCCGCCTTCTTCTCCTCCAGCTCGGCCACCAGATCGTAAGACCGCAGCGTCGTCAGGACCGCCGTGGACAGTTTTTGCGAGGTCAGCTCGGTCTTGTCTTTGTAATCGTTGATCTCGTAGTCGAGGATCACGCGGTGCTCGGGAGCCAGCCCCGGCTGCCCGGTGCGCAGGATGATCTGCACCCTTCGGTTGTTCAGGCCGGCGCGAATATGGCGGACCAGATCCAATCCGGCGGTATCCGTTTCCATCACGACATCAAGGAGGATCAGGGCGGTGTCCGGGTTCTCCTCGATGAGTTTCCGGGCCTCCTCGCCCGAGCCGGCGCTCAGCAAAAGCAGCGGCCGATCCTTGAATCTCAGCCCTTGAAGCACAATGCGGCTGATGGCGTGGACCTCCCGGTCGTCGTCGACCACCATGACTTTCCAGGGCAGCGCCGGGACGCCCGCCTTCGCCGAGTCCGCGGCGTGGTCGTCGCCTTCGGCGAATAAGAAATCGTCACCGGACGTCACGAAGACCTCCCGTGGATTCGAAACGTCCGCCGCGGCGAGATCCGGAGCGGATTAATCCGGATAGGCATCCAGTATTTGCTGCGCCACATCGATATTGCCGAGCAGGATCTCGATGAGATTGGGATCGAAGTGCCGGCCGCTTTGCTCCCGCATGAAGCTCACGGTGTCCTGCATGGTCCAGGCCTGTTTGTAGCAACGCCTATGGCTCAGTGCATCGAAGACGTCGGCCACGGCGGTTATCCGGCCGGCCAGGGAGATATCGGTGCCGCTCAAGCCTCTCGGATACCCCGAACCGTCCCATTTTTCATGATGCTCGTACGCAATTTGAGCGGCCAGCCGCATGACTTGGCGCTTCGACTTCTTCAGCAGGTCGTAACCGATACGGGTATGGGCCTTCATCGTTTCCCATTCCTCGGGAGTCAGCCGATCCGGTTTGTTCAGGATAGCGTCGGGGATGCCGATTTTTCCCACATCGTGCATGGGAGAAGCCATCTTGATGGCTTCGGCTTCTTCTTCGCCGATTCCGGAACGGAGGGCGAGGAACTTCGACAGCTCGGCCACCCGTTTCACGTGGCTGCCGGTTTCCTTGGAACGGGTTTCCACCGCATCGCCCAGGAGGTAAATCATTTCCTGCTGGCTTTCCTCGAGATCCCGGTTGAGATAGAGATTGTCGAAAGCGATTTCGAGGTTAGCCAGCAACACCTTGGCCAGTTGCAGGCAATGACCGGTCGGCGGAATCCCGTAATCCAGATAGAGGATGTTTTCGATACCGCCGCTCGACCGGAAATAAACCGCGCAATGGTCGTTCTCGAATGCGCCCGCTCTCGACCGGAAACAGCTCGCGATGCGCTGGTAAATCGGCGGATCGAAAGCGGTCTCGAGCCAATCGGCGCCGTCTTGGGCGTTATCCCTCTGTTCCGTGCCGCGAACGGCCGCGAGATTGAACGTCTCGGCATATTCGCCGATGCCCCCGAGAACATGCCATCGGTCCGATTGACGCTTGACCACCAGCCCGCCTCGAATAGCCGGAAGAAAATTCCGCAATTGATCCAAGGTCTCGGAAACGAAGCGGATTTCGCTGTGCTGCTCGCGGAATAACCGGGCGGACGCTTCGATGATGTCCTCAAGGCCCTTTCGGTTCGCTTCGATGGCCATGACGTCGCGATAGGCGCGCAAGGTCGAATACAGCAGCGTATAGAGCTTCTGGGCGGTCAATTCGCTCTTTTCTTTGTAATCGTTGATGTCGTAATCGACGATTACCTTCGTCTCGGGCGCCTGGCCCGGCTGCCCCGTCCGGAGCACGATCCGGATGAAGGGATTTTTTAACTCTTCGCGGATGTAGCGAGCGACCTCCAGCCCCGCATGCTCGTGCTCCATCACCACATCGAGCAGGATCACGGCGGTATCCGGATGTTGCGCGAGCCGCTTCCTGGCCTCTTCCCCCGAGTAGGCGCTGATGAATTCCAGGTGCTTGTCCATGAAAACATGATCGCGCAGCACCAGGCGCGTGACGCTGTGAATCTCCGCCTCGTCGTCCACCACGAGAATTTTCCAGACATCCGAGGCCGCAGGCTGGATCGCGTCCTCCTCATCCTCATCCGCAAAAATCACATCGTCCGAATAATTTGCCATAACTCCTCAATCTCTAAGCAAATAGGGAATCGTGATCCTGAAACTAACCCCTTGATTCAGATCGCTGGCGCACTCGATTTCGCCATTGAGAATATGCGTCACGGTATCGTGCACGATGTGCAAGCCCAAGCCGGAACCGCCATTGCCCCATTCGCTTGTGTAAAACAAATCGTAAATTCTATCAAGGCCGGCTTTATCGATGCCTTTGCCGTTGTCGGAATACGTCAAGATCAAGGCGCTGTCGGCGCGGGAAACCCGAATATCCATGCGTCCCGCTTTTTCCGGCTCAAAGGCGTGCTTGAGGGAATTGGCGATCAAATTCGCGATGATCTGCCCGAACGCACCGGGATAACTCTCGATCTCGATATCGTCCGGGCAGGTCAAACTGATGGTGTGTCTGGTTTTCCGGATGACCGGCCGCATGCTGAGCAGTATGTTTTCAAGGTAATGCTTCAGGTTGAATCGCCGCGGTCTGGCGCTGGCCTGATCGATCGCAACCTGCTGGAAACTACGGATCAATTCCGCGGCTCGCTGCAAATTGTTCAAGGCGATATCGGAAATTTCCTTTGTCTCCTGAAGAAACCCCTCCAGGTCCGATTTCTTTATCCGATTGGCTCGATAAAGATCGGCGATTTGCCGGGAGGCGTCCTGAAGCTGGGAAATCGCCGTAATGGCAATGCCGATAGGAGTATTGACGTCGTGCGCCACCCCCAGCGCCAGGCGGCCGATGGCCGCGAACCGCCTCTCCTTATCTGCCGCATCCTGGCTCATCTTCGCCTGCCTTTCAGTTTTTCGACGATTCGAAGCGGCGCGCCAGGGATTTCACGAACTCGGAACCCGGATAAAGGCTTCTCAGCCGATCGTAATACAGGCGCGCCTGATCGATTTTGTTATTTTTCAGATCGTGCATGATCAACGTCATGAGCAGCGATCCCGTGGCGCGCCCGGCGGCGACTTCCTTGCGGAGATTCTCGACCGCCTGGCCGCCGTCTCCGGACGAACCCCGCATCACGTATCCGCCGATCACCTGATCGTCCAGACCCTTGAAATCGTCCGGACGGTAGCATACCGGCAGCTGGCGATCGGATTTGAGATACCCCGCCCCCTTCGATAGCGGTCCTTTGCGGTCGATTTTTATTTCGTCTTTCGGCGGCAACGTCCATTCCCGGCATTCCTCGAAGAAGACAATCACCGCGCGGGCGCCATCGGACAAAACCACGGTATCGCCTTCGATCAGAGCGTCGCCCGGCTGAAGGGGGGTTTTCGTGTCCTGATACCGCAGGAATACGTCTCCTTCGAGATCCGTGATCATGCCCAAGGATGGAGCCTCGGCACGGGCAAGGCCGATCTGCAGTGAAAAAAGCAAAGCGCTCGCGGCGATTCGGGCGCTGGAACTTCCTAAAAACATGTTAACTCCCCCTTATCAGGTAATACGGATTTATGCCGCAGAGGGCAGGTCGATAATAAATTCCGTACCCGCATCCAATCGGCTCGAAAACTTGATTTCACCGCCCAAAACTTGGGTCACCAAATTGTAGACGATATGCAAACCCAATCCCGTTGCGCCCGTCCCTCGCTTGGTCGTGAAAAACGGCTCGAAAATATGGCCGTGATATTCGTCCGGTATTCCCTTGCCGTGGTCGACGACGCGGATTGTCACGCCATCGCCCCTGCCATCCGCCTGCAAACGGATTACCCCGTTTTCGGCGGATTCGTAGGCATGCTTGACCGCATTGAGCATGAGATGGCTGATCACCTGGTAGAGCGCACCCGGATAGCTGTCGAGCACGGTGCCTTCCGGACAATGGAGTTCGATCTCGAAGTCCGGCGCCGGAACTTGCGCGCGCCATGCCGTTACCGCTTCCTCCAGGAATGTGCCTAAGTCGAATACCCGGCGCGTTTCGCTGGATTGGTCGGCCGCTATTTGCTTGAAGCTTTTAACCAGATGCGCGGCTTTCTGCAAATTCGATTCGATCAGGCCGAGAGTGTCCGAAGCATCTTGGGCAAACTGCTGGAGTTGCGACTTTTTCAGCGCGTTTCCGTCAATCAGCGCCAACAATTCGCCGGTGCGCCCCTGGAGATAAGAGGCGGCGGTCACGCAAATTCCAACGGGAGTATTAATTTCGTGCGCGACCCCGGCCACCAGGGTTCCCAATGCCGAGAACTTTTCGGCCTCCACCTGCCGCCTCAGTTGAATTTCCCGCAACGCCGACCGGTAAGCTCCCGTAACAAAGCCGGGCAGGCATAACGCCGGCCACAGCGGAGCGATTCGCACCATCCATCCCGCGTAAAAGGCGCCGCAGGCGAGCAACAGCAAAAACAGCGAAATCGAAAGGATGACGATCGATGCCCGCCATACCGGCATTCGCAAAAACAGGTAGCCGGCATATACGCCGGCGGCAAGAACCAGAACCTCGATCAGCCAGCCCGGCAACGCCCTCATTTCGAAGCCGTTAAGCAGGGTCTGGCTGATGTTGGCCTGGATGTAGACGCCGGGAATCCGGAGATTTCGGGACGGTCCGAATTCCACCGGAACCGGATGGATGTCGTTCTGCAAAGAAGGCGTGGTGATCCCTATGAACACCCGTTTATCCGCAAAAGCGGCTTGCAGTTTCGGCAGGTCGTTCTCCGCGGACCACTGGTGCACCGCGGCAAACGAGACATGATCCGGGGGAGGCAGCCGGTAGTCGATGTATAGCATTTCCCCGTCCGAGCCTTTCAAGTCCGAGTTTCCGATCTTCGCCATCAGCCAGCCGACCGCCTGGCTTTGCCGCTCGTTTTCCGCCCGCAAAAACAGCCGGTGGCGTCGGATTTTTCCGTCGGAATCGGGGAAAACATTTAAAAACCCGAGCCCGGAAGAAACGTAGAGAAACTTCGGATGGGGCGAAACACCGTTCAACCCGGCCCCGAATCCGAGGTAAACCTCCGTACCCGACTCCCTCGCGTTCTTGATGGCTCGCATGAGCCTTTTATCCGATTCCGGAGAAAAGCGATGCAGCGACACGGCGGGAACGACATCCAAGGCGATGGCCATGGCCTTGCCCCGGGCGAGCCCTTCGATCACATCGGCCAGGTGTTCATGCCAAAGGGACAGCGGCTCGTCGAAACGCGCCAATGCATCGTTGTCGATCCCGACGATGACAGGAGCCCGATCGCTGGCCCGCATTTCCGCCGGTTTACGGGGGACATGCGCCAGCATTTGGTCGTAGACGAACAGGTCGAGCCATTCGATGACGGGAAGGTGCGCGGCCGTCAGCGAAAGAAGAGCGCCAAGCGCCACGGCCGCAGCCTGGAACGCCGCAGAACGCGGAACCGCGCGACGGAACTGGGCGCCTAGTTTCCGGAGACGCATAACCGCGAAAAAATCATCGGATCGAGCGAGTCAACGCCCCCGCTGCCGCGGTGAAACCGCCTCGGATATCTCACACGCTCCTCCCCAAAATCGGCATGCTGATTCTGCCACCGGTTCTTTCGCATGAACATTACGCTCGGCCGCAAACATCCGGTGTCATGATATGCGGCCGAAGATTCGGGCGGAATCGTTCGAAACCCTGGAACCAAGCCTCAGGTTTTCTTGCTGTGCCTGATCAGGCGCCGGCGCTTTCGGACTTGCCGGGCGGAAAGCACGTTGCGTTTGCCCTTGAAAGGATTCTCGCTGCTCCTGAATTCGAGCTTGATCGGCGTCCCCTGAATGTCCAAGGCATCCCGAAAAGCGTTGATCAGGTAACGTTTATAAGCCCCCGGCACTTCTTCCGTCTGGTTGCCGTGAATGACGATGACCGGCGGATTCTGGCCACCTTGATGAGCGTATTTGAGCTTGACGCGGCGCCCCCGAACCAAGGGCGGTTGATGGGCGGTCACGGCGTCCTGAAGAATTTTGGTCAGTCTCGAAGCGGACAAGTCCCGCATCGCGGCATCGTAGATGGATTCCACCGCATCGAGCAAATGGCCCACGCCGGTGCCATGCAGAGCGGAAATGTAATGCTTTTCCGCGAAATCGAGAAACGGCAGTTTCAAATCGATCTGGCGCCGCACCTGGTCTTTCTGGTCCGGGCCGAGCCCGTCCCACTTGTTCAGGCCGACGATGAGGCCGCGGCCGATTTCCAGGACCATCCCGAGAAGCGTGGCGTCCTGGTCGGTCACGCCCTCGCGGGCGTCGACCAGGAAAATCACCACGTGGGCCGTTTCAATGGCTTGCAGGGCCTTGATGACGCTGAATTTTTCGATGGTTTCCGAGACCCGCCCGCGGCGGCGGATACCGGCGGTATCGATCAGGGTGTAGGCTTTGCCGTGGCGCTCGAAGGGAATGTAGATGCTGTCCCGCGTCGTTCCGGGCTGATCGTAGACGACCACCCGCTCCTCTCCCAGAATGCGGTTCACCAAGGTCGATTTGCCGACGTTGGGACGCCCCACCACGGCGATACGGATGCCCGGCGATTCTTCCGCCGCTTCGGGTTCTTCCGAAGCCGGCAGTTTCGCTTCCAGCTCGTCCAGCAGCGTATCGATTCCGATTGCATGGGAGGCCGAAATCGGATGGGGTTCGCCGAGGCCGAGCGCGTAGAACTCGCCCGCCACGACGGCCAAATCCGCGCGGTCGATTTTGTTCACCACCAGAAGAACGGGTTTTCCGGTTTTGCGCAAGCGTTCGGCAATAGCTTCGTCCCCGGCATTGAGGCCGTGCCGCGCGTCAACCAGCAAGAGGATCAAATCCGCCTCTTCCAGCGCATAACTCACCTGCCGCATGGCCTGCTCGTCGATGCCGAGTTCGGTCTCGATGATGCCGCCGGTATCGACGACGAAATAATCCTTTTGGCCGCGCTTTACCCGGCCGTACTGCCGGTCGCGGGTCAGGCCCGGAAAATCGGCCACGAGCGCATCGCGGGTCCGGGTCAGATAATTGAATAAGGTAGACTTACCGACATTAGGGCGGCCCACCAGGGCGACCACGGGCAACATAGGCTACTCCAATAGCAAACGGGCCTTTAGTCGGCCCCTTCCAATCGCAAGCGGTCATCCGGGGAACGCCCGGATGACCCTTCCACCATAATGGCGGCCAGGGTGCCGCCGCTGGTAAAAACGTAAACGATATCGTCGAACACGACAGGCGCCGCTTCGATCGGATTCTTGTCCACTCTGATCCGGCCCACCAGGCTGCCGTCCTCCTGCGAGAGCAGATGGAGATAACCTTCGAAATCGCCGACCGCCACGTAGTCTTTGACCAGAGCGGGCGCCGTCAGACGCCGGAGATGCAGCTCGTCCTGTTTCCACAGATCGGCGCCATTGCGCACGTCCAATTGCCACACGTCGCTGCCGGCGTCGGTCACGAGCAGCGAGCGGCGAGCCGCCGCCATGCCCGCATAGGAAGAAAGCTCGGCCTGGCGCCACAGCACCTCGCCGTCCTTTAACGATACCGCAGCCACGCCGCCTTGATAACCGGTCACGTAGATAGTGTCTCCTTTCACGATCGGATCGGAATCCATGTCGACCAAACGCTCGATTTCGGACCGGCCGTGGGGCAGCGCGACCGTCGCCTCCCACTCGGGTTTGCCGTCGGCCAGGTCCAGCGCGATCAGCTTGCCGCTGCCATAGCCGTCCAGCACCAGATCGCCCGCAATCGTGGGCGAACCGCGGCTGCGGATCGAAAGCGCGGGTATCGTGCGGTCATGGTACCAGCGCGTCGCCCCCGTCTTTTCGTCGAGCGCGGTAATGCGCCCGTCGCTGCTCCGCACCACCACGGTATCGCCCTCGACGCGCGGCAGGGCGAGAATCTCGCTGGAGACGCCGGTTTTCCACAGAACCGAACCGTCGGCGGCATTCAGCGCGACGACCTCGGCGTTGCTGGTGCCGAGTATGAGCTTGTCCTCGCCGGCCACCGGCCCGGCGGAAACGGCCAGATCGGTGTCCACGGACCACAGCTTGTCGCCCTTGAGCCGGCTCCGCGCCTGAACTTCGCCCTTGCGATCGGCGGCGAAAATCCGGTCTTCGGTGACGGCGGGAACCAGATTCACGTACTGCTCGGCGTAACCTTTGCCGATATCGGCGTCCCAAAGCACCGCCATCTTCACCGTCGGCTCGAAATCCTTGAGCTCCGCGGGCGGATCGGAATTGTCCGCGCCGCCGAAATATTCGCTGATGCCGGAAGCGGCGTCTTTCAAGGCTCCAAGACCGCTACAGCCGGTCAGCAGCAGACCGCATAAAACCAAGACAAGAAAACGACGCATCAGGACCCGGCGGGTTTCGGCGCGGTGGGCAAATCGTTGAGCTTCAGCTCCAGCAGCGGGGAGGCTTCGCCGAATTGTTTCGCCGTCTCGTACGCCTTGCGGGCTTCGTCGGGCCGATTGGCGGCTGCGTACAAATCGCCTTTGAGCTCTTGATAAAGACCCGCGAACTTGCCCATCTGCTCCACGGTCAACGGTTCCAAGAGGCTCAGCGCCGGACCGGTTTCGCCGGACGCCAGCATCGCCTGGCCGAGACGGAGCCTGGCGATATGCTTGAAGTTTTCATCCCCGGTTTTTGCGAGCATCTCTTCGAGAACGGCCTTCGCTCCGGGCAAATCGCCGGAATCAACCTTGAGCTTGGCCAGCAGCAGCCGGGCGTAGTCGGCATAGGCGGTCGACGGATACGTGGCGATAACCCGCTCGCCCAACTTGATGGCCGGCTCGGTCTGCTTGGTTTCGGCCGATTTCAGCATTTGCAGGTAAAGATTGGACGCCTGCTCGTTCTGGCTGCGCAGATTGCCCTGCCACATGTTCCAGCCGATGATGATCGCGACGCCCAGGAGAACACCGAGAATCAGCGATTGCCGATTTTCTTTCCACCAACGCTGGAGCGCTTCTAAGCGCTCTTCTTCCGTCAAATAAGCTTCCACTCGAACCTCGTCGCGTTAAATGAGTGCTTGCAAAAAAGGGATCAGTTCGGATTGAGACAGGGTGGTCTGATCGGCTTCCGTGCGTAAGTACTTGACGCCGATCAGCTGGTCTCGCGCCTCGTCTTCGCCCAAAATCAGCGCCAGGGCCGCTCCGCTTTTGTCCGCCCGTTTGAACTGGCTTTTGAAACTGCCGCCGCCGCAATTCACCACAAGCCTGAGGCTCGGCAGGGCATCGCGCAAAGCCTCGGCCAGCACGGCGCCCTTGCGTTCGGCGTGTTCGCCCACGCGGATCAGGTAAGCGTGCGGCAGTGCGGCGGCATCCAGCTCTTCCGGGGATTCGAGGAGCCCAATCAGGCGTTCCATGCCGAGGGCGAATCCGATCGCGGCGGAACCTTTGCCGCCCAACTGTTCGATCAGCCCGTCGTAACGCCCGCCGGCGCATACCGTTCCCTGAGCGCCCAGCTCCTGGGTCACCCATTCGAAAACCGTGCGCGAATAATAATCGAGGCCACGCACCAACGTCGGGTTCACCGAGCAGGCGATGCCGGCCTCGTCGAGAAGCTCCCTCAACCGCTGGAAATGAGCCTTGGACTCTTCGCCCAGTTCGTCCGCCAAAACCGGTGCCGACTGGATCAGCCCGCGCATCTCGGGGTTCTTGCTGTCCAGAATGCGCAAGGGATTGGACTCCAGGCGCCTCTGGCTGTCTTCGTCGAGCTCTCCGTAATGCCCGCGGAAGTATTCCACCAGTTTGGCGCGATAGACGTGCCGCTCTTCGGCCGTGCCCAGCGTATTGATCTGCAATTCGAGCTTGTGCGCGATGCCCAGTTCCCGCCACAGCCTCGAACTCAGCAGAATCAGCTCGGCATCGACGTCGGGGCCCGCCATGCCGTAGGCTTCCACACCCACCTGGTGGAACTGGCGATAGCGGCCCTTCTGGGGGCGCTCGTGGCGGAACATGGGACCGGCATACCACAACCGGCTCACCTGGTTATGCAGCAGGCCGTGCTCCATGCACGCCCGCAGGCAGCCCGCCGTGCCCTCCGGACGCAGGGTCAGGGAATCGCCGTTGCGATCCTCGAAGGTGTACATTTCTTTTTCGACGATGTCGGTAACTTCGCCGATGGAGCGCTTGAACAGCTCGGTTTTTTCCACCAGCGGCAGGCGGATTTCCTGGTAGCCATAGCTCCCCATGACGCGGCGCACCACCGACTCGACGTGCTGCCAGCGCGGCGCGCGGTCAGGCAGAATGTCGTGCATGCCGCGGATGGCCTGAATTTTTTCCATAGTCGAAAGATTGTCGTGAGGTTATTTAAAAAACGGAAGTCAATCCACGGAGAGATAACGTTTGGCCTGCACGGCCTCCTTCGAGTCCGGAAACTTCGACCGCAGGGTTTTCGCATAGTCTCCGGCGGCCTGGTAATTGCCGAGCGCCGCCTCGGTCTCCACGCCGACCCAGAGCGATCTTGGGTCCGGCTCGGCCACGGCATGATAGCGTTCCAAAAAAGCGCGCGCGGACATGTCCTGGCCGGTTTCGCGGCTCAGCTCGGCCATTTCGATCAGCGCCGGCGGGAAGCGGGGATCGTATTCCAGCGCCTGGCGCAGATAGCGCTCGGCCTCCGCCTTCTGGCCCGCCGACCGGGCGCAAATCCCGGCATTGGTGAGTGCGATCCAGGGCGAGGTATAAAGCTTAGAACCGACGACCTCCCGGAATTGGTCCATGGCTTCTGCGTACCGCCCCTGCGCGCACAAAAAACGGCCGTAGTTGTTGCGGACGCCGAAGCTGTCGGAATCGGCCGATAATGCCTTCCGAAACTGGCGTTCGGCATCGGCCGGCTGATCCAGCCGCTGATAGAGCACCGCCAGCGCGTTGTAGGCTTCGCTGTTTCCTCCATCCAGCTCGACGGCCCGCGTCAGATCCTGCAAGGCCACCTCGTAATTGCCCGCTTCCATGTATTGAATGCCTTTCCGGACATAGATCTCGGATTCGCTGAGCGAACCGTAGGGATCGTTGGCGCGGGCGCCATGCGTCTTCGGCGCTCCGCAGGCGGCAAGCGCCACGCACAGGATCGGACCGAGCAGAACGCGAAGCTTCATGACTGTGCGGCGTGCAGCCTGTGATGCCTGCGCGTGCGGTCGTTCACCCGGCCCACCAGTTGGCCGCAGGCCGCATCGATGTCGTCGCCGCGGGTCTTCCGGGTGGTGGCGATCAATCCGGCGGCGTGCAGCATGTCGCTGAAACGGCGTATGGTTTCCGGACTGGAGCACCGGTAATCGGACCCCGGAAACGGATTGAACGGAATCAGATTGACCTTGGACGGGACATGGCTCAACAGCCGGATCAGCGCCCTGGCGTGCGCGGGCGTATCGTTGACGCCGTCGAGCATCACGTACTCGAACGTCACCTTGCGGCGGTTTTCCCGCCCCACGTAGCGCTTGCACGCCGCCAGAAGCTCCTTGATCGGGTACTTCCGGTTGATCGGCACCAGTTCGTTGCGCAACTCGTCGTCCGGCGCATGCAGCGATACGGCCAAGGCGATGTCGGTCACTTCGGCCAGCCTGTCCAAGGCCGGAACGATGCCCGAAGTGCTGAGCGTCACTCTGCGCCTCGAGAGCCCGTAGGCGAAGTCGTCCAGCATCAGATGGGTGGCGGCGACCACGTTGCTGAAGTTGAGCAGCGGCTCGCCCATGCCCATGAGAACCACGTTGGTCACTTGGCCTTCGCCAAGCTCGCGCCGCGCCACCCAGAGCTGGCTGACGATCTCGGCGACGCTCAGGTTGCGATTGAAGCCTTGCCGCGCCGTGGAACAGAACGAGCATTCCAGGGCGCAACCCACCTGGGACGATACGCACAAGGTGCCGCGCCCGTCTTCGGGGATGAAAACCGTCTCGATACGGTTCCGCTCATCGAGCTGGAGCAGCCATTTACGGGTGCCGTCCGAGGATTTCTGCGCATAAGCGATCTCCGGCACGCGGATCTCGCAACGCTCCGCCAGCCGCATCCGCAACGGCTTGCTCAGGTTGGTCATCGCCGCGAAGTCGTCGACGCCGCGCTGATGGATCCATTGCAGAAGCTGCGTCGCACGAAAAGGCTTTTCCCCGATCTCGACGCAGAAGGCTTCCATCGCCTTCCGGTCGAGCCCGAGGAGATTCAGCTTTTCGCCGGAATTAACGGGTGCGGGGGCAGAGTTCATTCTCTTTGAAGAAAAACGCGATTTCCTGTGCCGCCGTATCCGCTCCGTCGGAACCGTGCACCGCGTTTTCGTCGATGCTGACGGCAAAATCGGCACGGATGGTGCCGGGCGCGGCTTCCTTGGGATTGGTGGCGCCCATGATCTCGCGGTTTTTCGCGATGGCGTCCTCGCCTTCCAGCACCTGCACCATGACGGGGCCGGTAATCATGAAATTCACCAGATCGTTGAAGAACGGCCTTGCCTTGTGGACGGCGTAAAATCCTTCCGCCTGCTCGCGGGAAAGATGCAGCATTTTAGCCGCGACGATTTTGAGCCCCGCTTTCTCGAAGCGGCTGTAAATTTCGCCGATCACGTTCTTGGCTACAGCGTCGGGTTTGATGATGGACAAGGTGCGTTCGACCGCCATTGGATCTCCTTGATTCGGATTCGCCGGTGTTGTGTGTGAATGAAAGCCGAGCGATCCCGGCTTTCGGAAAAAACGTTTGCCGCCCAGATGCGGGCAGATAAAACACCGCGATTTTACTGGAAAATCGAGCCGATGGTAAGAAATACCGGACCTTGAACCCCTTTTCAAAACGCCATGAACCGCGTCATGGCGTCGCACCGCCAGCGGAACGGATAGACGGGCTTTTTCAGACGGCGAAACTTTCCCCGCAGCCGCAGGTGGCCTTGACGTTGGGGTTGTCGAACCGAAACGCTTCGTTGATGCCTTCCCGGCGATAATCCACCTGTACGCCCGAGAGATACGCCAGATCGCCATCCCTCACGACGACCTTCACGCCGTGCTGCTCGAATACCGCATCGCCCGGCTCGACCGCATCGGCGTAATCGACCACGTAGGCGAAACCGGTGCAGCCGGACTTTTTCACGCCCAACCGGAGCCCTACTCCCTTGCCGCGTTTTTGCAGTTGCCTGGCGATCTGCTGCGCCGCCTTCTCGGTTAACGTAACGGACATAGTCATCTCTCGAATTGCTGGTTCAAAAAGCCTGAAGCGACCGGGCCTGCTTTTAGACCGTCGGTATCGCTCCCCGAGTCTCGGACGTGGGTATGCCGACGAGCTTTTTCAAGACTTCCAGGAAACGGTCGACCTCCGCCGCGGTGTTGCTCTTGCCGAAGCTGGCGCGAATCGCGCTCTTGGCGAGCATCGGATCGACGCCCATGGCCATGAGCACCGGGCTCGGCTCGCCCGCACCGCTGGCGCAGGCGGAACCGCTGGACACCGCAATGCCGTGCCGGTCCAGGTTCATGACCAAGGCTTCGCCGTCGTAACCGGCCAGCCCGAACTGCAAGGTGTTGGGCAGCCGCTCCGCATGCTCGGCGAACACGATCGCGCCGGACATGGTTTTCAAACCGGCCTCCAGCCGCTTGCGAAGGCCGAACAGACGGGCGCGCCTCTCTTCCAATTCGGACAAGGCCAATTCAGCCGCTTTGCCGAAGCCGACGATGGCCGCCACGTTCTCGGTGCCGCCGCGCAGGCCTTGCTCCTGTCCGCCCCCGTGCAGCAGGGGTTCGATCGCGGCGGCTTTGTCGAAGACCAGCGCGCCCACGCCTTTTGGACCGTGAATCTTGTGCCCCGAAAGGGACATCGCATGCGCGCCGCCGGCCTTGAAATCGACCGGGATCTTCCCCGCCGCCTGCACCGCATCGCAATGAAACGCAACGCCGCGCTCGCGAAACCAACCGGCGATCGGCGCAATATTCTGGATCACCCCGGTTTCGTTGTTGGCCAGCATGAGGGTGGCAAAGCGGAGGCCATCGGTCGGCAAGGATTCGATGAAGGACAAATCGGCCATGCCGTTCCGGTCCACCGGGACGGTCGCCACCCGCCAGCCTCTCGCCTTCAGGAATGCCAAGGACTCCGAAACCGACGGATGCTCGGTGGCGCCCGCGGCGATCACTCCCGGTTCGCGGGAAAAGGCCAGTCCCTTTAGCGCCAGGTTATTCGCTTCGGTCCCGCCGCTGGTGAAAATCACCCCGGACGGATGCGCGCCGACCAAGGCGGCCACCTGCTCCCGTGCCGTATCGACCGCTCCGCGGCAGATCCGCCCCATCCGGTAAAGGCTGGACGGATTGCCGTAAAAGGCGCCCAGATAAGGCATCATCGCGTCCAGAACCCGCTCGTCCAGCGGCGTGGTCGCGTTGTGATCGAAGTAAATCATCGGGCGAAACGCTAAATACGCGTCTCTCGCCGCAACAGCATGTCGATGCCCTGAATGCCGGACGCCTGCTTGTCCTGGCGCTCGGCGACCTGGCGCACGCTCTTGCGCTGCAGAACGTCCTGCAAGCTGATGGAGGCCAAGTACTCGCGGATCTGCTCGCTCAATCCGAGCCACAGATCGTGACTCAGGCACGGCTGGTTGTTTTGGCAGTTGCCTTTGCCGCTGCAACGGGTCGAGTCTATGGCCTCGTCGACCGCGACGATGATCTCGGCGATGTTGATCTGGCTGGCGTCGCGGCTCAACTGGTAGCCGCCCCCCGGCCCTCGCACCCCTTCGACCATCCCGGCCCGGCGCAAGCGCGCGAACAGTTGCTCCAGATAGGACAAGGAGATGTGCTGTCGCTTGGCGATATCGGTCAATGTCACCGGCCTTTTTTCGCTATGATAGGCCAAATCCAGCATGGCGGTGACGGCGTAGCGGCCTTTCGTCGTTAAGCGCACGGAATGACTCCCGGAATTTCACACTAATGACGTGGGAATTCAGGTTCACATATCCTAGAAAAATAGTCAATTATTGCGGCACTATTTGTCGTTTTCTGTCAAGCCGCCCGGCGCCATGACCTTCCGAGCCATGGTTCGGAAGGTTGCGGACTGGTATCAGGAATGGACATGAGCAAACCGGAATTCGATCTCTGCGTCATCGGCGGGGGCGCGGCGGGCCTGGTGGTCGCCGCGGGCGGCACCGGCCTGGGCGCCAAGGTGGCATTGGCGGAAAAGCGCGCGCTAGGCGGCGATTGCCTGCGCTACGGCTGCGTTCCGAGCAAGGCGCTCCTTCATTCGGCGAAGGTGGCGCATACCCTCCGTTCGGCCGACCGGGCCGCGATCGGCGGATGCAGGCCGGGCATCGATTTGGCCCAAGTCATGGAGAGGGTCGCCGGGGTCGTACGAACCATCGAACCGCACGACAGCCCGGATCGATTCCGATCCATGGGCGTGGACGTGATTTTCGGGGCCGGCGGGTTCGTCGATCCGGCACGCTTCGAAATCGACGGAAAACCGTTGACCGCGAAACGCTTCGTCATCGCCACCGGCTCCCGCCCCGCGATTCCGCCCATCGAGGGCCTGGACCGGGTCCCCTATCTCACCAACGAGACCGTGTTCGACTTGCGCGAACCCGTCGCCCGTCTGGCCATCCTCGGGGCGGGGCCGATCGGAATCGAAATGGCGCAGGCGTTCCGACGGCTGGGCAGCGATGTCGAGGTGGTGGACATTGCCCCACAAATCCTTTCGAAAGAAGACCCCGATCTGGCGGACATCGTCCGCGAGCCGCTAATACGAGAAGGCATTCGCTTCCATCTGGAACATACGGCAGTTCGTGTCGAGGGACGGGCGGGCGACATCCGCTTGCTCATCAGGAACCGATCGGGCGAAGAAAGCCGGATCGAGTGCAGCCATTTGCTGATTGCCGTGGGCCGGAAGCCGAATTTGGAAGACTTGGGGCTGGAATCGGCCGGCGTGATGCTGGAAAAAGGCCGCCTGAAGCTCGATGCCCGGCTCCGCACAACCAACCCGCGCATTTATGCCTGCGGCGACGTGGCGGGGCCTTATCTCTTCACCCACATGGCGGAGCATCAGGCCGGCGTGGTGCTGAAAAACACCCTGTTCCACATCCCTTCGAGAGCGGACACCCGAACCGTGCCCTGGTGCACGTTCACCGACCCGGAGCTCGCGCGGGTCGGCTTATCGGAACGCGAAGCGCGGGACCGCGCCATTCCCCACCGGGTTTATGCGTTCGATTTCGCCGATCTCGACCGAGCGGTAACGGACGACCAAGCCACGGGACGCGCCAAGCTCATCGCCACGCCTCGGGGCCGTATCCTGGGCGCGGCCATCGCCGGAGCCCACGCGGGCGAACTGATCCACGAATACATCCTGGCGATGCGAAAGAATTTGAAGGTGTCCGATCTCGCCGGGACCATCCACATCTACCCGACTCTCGCGCAAATCAATCGCCGCCTGGCCGAACAGCGTCTCAAGGCCGGTCTGACGCCGACGGCGAAACGCTGGCTGAAACGCCTGTTCGGCTTGCGCGGCGGCCGATAACCTCCGGAATCAGGCCAAGAGCCCCGCAATCAGGTCTTTATAAGTTTCGGACTGCCGCGTCGTCTTGAGCCGGCTGGCCGCCACGACACTGCTCAGCTCGGCGAGCGCCCGGTCGAAGTCGTCGTTCACGATGAGATAGTCGTATTCGCTGTAATGCGACATTTCCGAGATGGCGTCGCGCATGCGGCGGGCGATGGTATCGGGATCGTCCTGGCCGCGCGCCTTGAGCCGCTCCTCCAGGGTGCGGCGCGAAGGCGGCAGGATGAAGATCGAAAGGCAGCCGGGCATCAAGCTCCGGATTTGCCGCGCGCCCTGCCAGTCGATTTCGAGCAGCACGTCTTGCCCTTCGGACAAGGCTTTTTCCACGATTGTCCGAGCCGTGCCGTAATAGTTGTCGAACACCCTGGCGTGTTCCAGAAAACCGCCCGACTCGATCATCCCTTCGAATTCGGCATGGTCCACGAAGAAATAATCCCGGCCGTGGATTTCGCCCGGACGCTGCGCGCGCGTGGTATGCGACACCGACACCGTGAACCCGTCGAGGTTTTTCCGCAAAGCCTTGACCAGGCTTGTTTTTCCCGCCCCGGACGGGGCCGAAACGATGAACAGCGTGCCGATACTCATGTGCCTGAAAACGATCCGGAGTGATTTTAACGATTGTCCGACGAACGGCGGTTCTCGACCACGCCGCCGCATGGATGAAAAGGCGCTAGCTTAGCATGTCATACCGTCGAGGTCGTGAGAATCGGCCGCCTACCGCAGCGTATAGAGAAAGCTGGCGAGGTGGCGCGCGTCCGCTTCGGTAACGCCCGTGTTCGGCATGGCGGTCAAGGGATCGACCGAGGGCGGATCTTGAATCCAGCGCATCAGGTTTTCCGGCGTGTTGGCCAGCACGCCGGCGATGTAGACGCGGCTCGCGATTCCGGCCAAGGGCGGGCCCACCAGTCCGTTCGCGCCTTGAATGCCGGGAATGACATGGCAGGACCCGCAGCCGTACCGGGAAACGGCCGCCCGCCCCTGAGCCGGATCGCCGCCCGCCACCGCCATCGGGGCCTCGCCGACATCGCAAGCGCCAAGGGAAACGGACAAAATCGCTAGCCCCGACAAACGCATGGCGCCGGCACGTCTGACTTCGATTCCCTCGCTCATATCCGCGCTCCTGTTCGATTGGGGTTCCGGATCAAGCCAGCGTTCATGGCGCGCACGGGTTCAAGATGAATTGCGGTATCCACGGCGCGAGCATGACGAAAAGAAACAAGCCGCTCGTCAGCAATCCGAGCAGCGCGGTAAAACGAACCCGAGAACCGGCCTCGGCCGGCGGCTTTTCCCCTTGACGGAAATCCCGCCATGAAAACCAGGCGACCGCGCCGATGAGCAGCACGGCGATAAAAGTCGCCCCGTGCAGGACCATCGGCTGCCCGGCGGCGCAGGCCCAAGGCACCAAGGCGTAGTTGACGCTCATGCCGAGCCAGAAGATCAAGGGCGCGGCAATTGCCCCGATCCCGCCCGAAAACATCCTGTGAACCGCGGCGCGCATCGCTCTTACAACCAACGCGGGGCCAAATAAACGACCGTGTAGATCGGAATCCACGCCAGCACCACGAAATACCAATAGAACGCGTTGTCGTTGACGTCGGAGAAGCGCCGGCCTTCCAGGGGGCCGGTGAACATCAGCACGGCGAGCACGGCGGTATCGATGGCGTCGGTGGCAAGATGGACCGTATGCAGCCCCAGAATCGTCCATACGATCAAACCGTAGGCGTTGTTGTCCCAGCGGATGTTCAAGCTCCCGAACTCGAACGCCCGGATAATCAAAAACACGACCGCGAACACCAGGCAAATCGGCAAGCCGATCCGCACCGACCGGAGGTCGTGGCGCTTGGCGACCCGGTCGGTCCAATAGTTCGGCACGAGGCTTGCGAGCAGCACCAGCGTGTTCAGCGTGCCCCACGGCCAGTCGGGGGCGGGCAGCCCGCCCGGCGGCCATTCGGCCGTACGCTGCCGGAAGTAAAAGTAACCGGCCAGCGAGAGGGCGAAAACCGTCCCTTCGATGGCGATGAGACCGAGCGTGCCCCACCACATCAGTCCACGGCGGCCGAAGGCGTAACTCGGTAGATCCGACACATCGATAAAGGGCTCGCGGTTCATGGCGGCTTCTCCAGCCCGCAATTCTCACTCCCCTTCGTAGCGAGGGCGTCGAGGCGACGGTGTGGCGCGCCGCACGGACCGAGCGACGGTGAAGGCGTAGTCAATACTACGTCGAACCGGCGAGAGGGAGTACGGTGCGCCACACCGAGTGGATCGGCGTCCGCAGTAGGAGGGGGGTGAGAATTGCGGGCCGATGGCAAGTCCTTCTCGGTCTCTCCCGGTTTCGGCCAAAACCAGCCGATGAGCCCAATCACAACCGGAATGCTGCCCCACACCACGGCCCACGGCGTGAAGATCGAGCCGACGAACAGGATCGAAACCGCGATGGCGCTGAGCAGAGGCCAGATCGAGGGCTCGGGAAAGGTAATCCGGTGGTCCGGCCGGGCATCGAGCAGCGTCGTGACCAGAACTTCGCGGACTTGGCCCGAAAGCCCCGCGACCTTGGTAGCGCCTTTATGCTCCCAGAGCGGCTCGTGCCCTTCGACCACCGGAATGAAATCGAAATTATGGCTGGGCGGCGGCGAACTCGTCGCCCATTCGAGCGTGCCGGCGCGCCACGGATTGTCGCCGGCCGCATTACCCCGGCGATAACTCCAGAAGACATTGACCATGAACACCAGTACACTGAGCACGATCAAGCCCGCTCCCGCCGTCGCCGCCAAGTTCAGATCGCCCCATCCCGTGGAAGCGGGATAGGTGTAAACCCGCCGCGGCATCCCCTCCAGGCCGAGGAAGTGCATGGGAAAGAACGCGAGATTGAAGCCGATGAAGAACAGCCAGAAATTCCATTTCCCGGCGGTTTCGTTGAGCATGCGCCCGGTCATCTTGGGAAACCAGTAATAAAACCCGCCGAACAGCGGAAACACCGCCCCGCCGATCAGCACGTAGTGGAAATGGGCCACGACGAAAAAGCTGTCGTGCACTTGAAGATCGAGCGACACCGAGGCCAGCATCACGCCGGTCAAACCGCCCAGGACCAGGATGAAAAAGAAGCCCAGGACGAACAGCAGCGGCGTTTTGACGACCGGTTTTCCGGTCCAGAGCGTCGCAATCCAGCAGAAGATTTGAATGCCGGTCGGGATGGCGATCATCATGCTGGCGGCGGTGAAGAATCCTTTCCCCATGCCCGGAACCACCGTCGTGAACATGTGGTGCACCCAGAGCATGAAGCCGGTGAAGCCGGTCGCGATCAGGGCCAGCACCATGGCCGAATAGCCGAACACCGGACGGCGGGCGAACGCAGCGACGATCGACGAAATGATTCCCAAGGCCGGAATGAAGATGATGTAGACCTCGGGATGGCCGAAAAACCAGAAAAGATGCTGCCAAAACAGCGCGTCGCCGCCTTCCGCCGGGTTGAAGAAATGGGTGCCGACCAGACGGTCCATGATCAGCATCGTGCTGGCCAGCATCACCGCCGGCATCGCGAAAATCACCATCAGCGCCATCACCAGCATCGCCCAGACGAACAGCGGCATGCGGTTGAGCGTCAGGCCCGGCGCGCGCAGCTTGAAAACGGTGGCGACGATCTCCGTGGCGACGGCCAGGGCCGCCACTTCGGTGAACGTGACGGTCTGCGCCCAGAAATCCGCCCGCTTGCCCGGCGTGAATTCAGGCCCGGCCAGAGGCACGTAGCTGAACCAGCCGACATCCGGCCCGCTGTTGAGGAAGAAGGCCGTGTAAAGCATGACGCCGCCGAACAAATAAACCCAATAGCTGAAGGCATTGAGCCTCGGAAACGCGATGCTGCGCGTCCCCACCATCAGGGGCAGCAGGTAGACGGCCATCGCCTCCATCACCGGCACCGCGAAGAGGAACATCATCGTGGTGCCGTGCACGGTAAACAGTTGGTTGTAAAGGTCGGGGCCGACCAGGCGATTTTCCGGCCGGGCGAGCTGAAGCCGCATGGCGACCGCGAGGATGCCGCCGAGCACAAAGAAAACCAGCGCGGTGACGATGTACCGCTTGCCGATGGCCTTGTGGTTGACCGCGCTCAGCCATCCGTAAAAACCGGGCGGATCGCCCCAGGTGCGTTCGAGTTGCCGCCGCTCCCGATCGGCGTCCCCGACTGGTGGAACCGTTGTCGTCGCGCTCATTTAAGGCTCCCGAGATAAGCCAGGAGCGCCTGCAAATCCAGCGGGGCCAGCGGATTCGGCGGCATCCGGTTACCCGGCTTGATCCCCTGCGAATCCGCGATCCAGCCGGCGCGATTACCCGGCGTGTTGGGGAGCGTTGCCGCCGCGATGGTCTGGCGGCTCGCGATATGGGTCAGATCGGGCGCGACCTTGCCACCCGCCGGGGTGCCTTGGATCGTATGGCACATGCCGCAGGTCGAGGCGAGAAAAACCTCCTGTCTGCGCTGCCTGAGCGGATCGTCGGGCGGCGGGGGCACCGCGCGCTGCTTATCGAGCCAGGCCCGAAATTGGTCGGGCGGCTCGGCGATCACCAGAAACCCCATGTTGGCGTGCTGATAACCGCAGTACTCGGCGCACTGCCCACGGAACACGCCGGCCCGGTCCGCCTTGAAACTGAACGTGGTCTCATGGCCCGGGATCAGGTCTTTCTTGCCGGCCAGGTTCGGCGCCCAAAAACTGTGGATCACGTCGTGCGACTGGAGCCGCAGCACGACCGGCCGGCCGACCGGAACGTGAATCTCGTTGGCCGTCGTCACCCGGAGGCTCGGGGTCGTCTCGGCGTACTGCACCTCCCACCACCATTGATGGCCGGTCACGTCGATCACTACCGCGTTATCGGTGGATAGCGAAGCCAGCGTGCGGTCGGTCGTAAGGCTGGCGATCTGAAGACCGAACAAGGCGATTATGGTCAGGCCGGTCGGAATCGCCACGAAAAGCGCGTGCTTCCGCTCGGCCGCCGGAGCGGGAATCGCCTCGGGATCGGAGACTGCGTCGCGTTTTTTCCGGTGGCGCAATACAGCGTACAGCATCGCCAGCGTGACCAGCGTCAGCACGGCCGCCGATACCCAGAACATCGGCCACCACAGCGATTCGATATGCGCCGCTTGCGGGCCGGCGGGATCAAGGACGGACGGCATTCCGGAACAGCCCGAAAGAGCGAGGCTCAGCATGCCCCCTCCCGGCGCTCGAAGCCTTGCCTGTCCGTGGCCCGACGACGGAGCGATGCCGTTTTCGGGCGGGTGCTGGCGAAGCCCGTTCATGGCGGCCTCCCCGTTTTCTTTGGCGCTTGCTCCTTGGCGGAACCTTCCGGCTTTTTAACGCTCATGGCGTCGTTTCGGCCCGGCGCGGCAGCCTTCGGCACCAGTCCGCTCATCGAACGCACGTAGGCGGCCAATTGCCAAACCTGATACGCCGGTATCTTTCCGCCGAATGCCGGCATGCCGTTAGGGCGTCCCTGAACGATGGTGGCGAAGATATTCTGGGGTTCGCTGCCGTAAATCCATCGATCATCCATCAGGGGCGGTCCTATGCCGCCTCCGCCTTGAAAGTGGCAACCCACGCAGTTGTACCACGAGAACAGGCGCTGTCCTTCCGACAACGCATAGGCGTTTTCCTCATAGGGGTTTGCGAACGGGGGAAGCGGTGTCGGCGTCCCCGGCTGCAAATCGCTGAGGCGTATGGATTCGATGGCCGTGGCCGCGGGCGGCGGTTCGCGAAAGCGGCGCTGCTCCCGTTCGCAGGCGCTCAGAAAGAATGCCGCCGCAATCGGATAGGCTAACGCCTTGAGCTTACGGGCGATTTCCATTCCGAGCGCCCCTTTCGGCTGAAAAGGCGGGTCCCGATCCTGGGCACGCCATAATCGTCGAGAATGGCTTCGATCTCTTTGCGTTTTCGTTCGATGACGCGCTCCAGTTCTGCCAGCAACCGTCTATCGCCGTGCCGCACCCCCATCGCGATATCGAATACGAAAGGCAGCGACCGGTCGGACGAGGGCGAAACGGGCACCACGGCCAGGGGAACCGCTTGCCTCCCGGCGAAATAGCCCGCCATCGGCCCCCATGCGACAGCCACGTCGATATCGCCCGCCGCCACCGCGTCGATGATTCGGGCCGGTGGATTCTCCTCCGAGTAATCGCCATAAACGGTGTAACCGATGACGTTATCGACGATTTTCCGGCTGGCCAGGGCATGGGCCGGGGGCGTGTTGGCAAAATCGTCGCCGACGATCTGGACGCCGATTCGGACATCGCGCAGTGCCGGATCGTTGAAGGACCGGATGTTCAGGCCCGAATCCCGGCGGTAGACGAACACATAGCTGGACCTGTAGTACGGCGTCGTCGTCAGCGTGGGTCCGAAACCGCTCGGAACCCCGAGAACCACGTCGCAACGATTGGATTCAAGCGTGTTCCGGATGAAGCCGCGGCGCTGCGCCCACCAGGCATATTCGACCTCGGCGTTCAGTTCGCGAGCGACGAGCGCTCCGATCTTGTTTTCGAAGCCCTCCTCTCTCTGGTTGGAGAAAGGCAGGTTATTGGGGTCCGCGCAGATGCGAAGCACCCGCCCCGATCGATCTTCAGCTGGCGATGCGGCGCCCGCGAGCACGGCCCACAGCAAGGCGAATACCGGGCAGAGCGTCAATCTAAGGCAAGGAGAAGACATACAGCATCCCGCCGCGCGTCGTATGATCCGGCAGATCTGTCATCGCATTGACGAATCCCAGCGCGCCCGTTCCGTCGCGCGGGTCGAGCCCGCCGGCGACGATGGCCCCGGACCAGCCGCCGACGCCGGACAGAATCGCCACGTATTGCTTGCCGTCGGGCCCCCGGTAAGTGACCGGCTGACCGACGATGCCCGAACCGCACTTGAACCGCCACAGCAATTCGCCGGTCCGCGCGTTCAATGCCTTGAACCAGCCTTCCATGGTTCCGTAGAACACCATGTTGCCCGCCGTGACCAGCGCGCCACTCCAAACCGGGAAATTCTCCTTGATTTTCCAGACCGCCCTGGCTGCAACGGGGTCCCACGCGGTGAACTCGCCCCGGTGTCCGCCGGGTCCCGCATACATGCGCACATTGGCTCCGACGTATGGGGTGCCTGCGATATAGTTGGCCTCGACACCCTCCTCGTCCATGCAGAGATTCTGATGAGGGATGTAAAGCCAGCCGGTTCTAGGCGAGTAAGCCGAAGGCTGCCAATCCTTCCCGCCCGGCGCGGGGGGGCAGATGTCGTGCACCACCGTGTTGAATCTCGGCTTCTTCTCATGCACTTCGATCGGGCGCCCGGTTTTCATATCGACGCCCCGAGTCGTCGTGACGTGTACGAACGGCGTGGCCGAGAGCACCTCGCCGGTGGCCCGGTCGAGGACATACACGTAACCGTTCCGCTCGGGATGGATCAGCACTTTCCGGATCTGTCCGCCGATGGACAAATTCAGCAGAATGTTTTCGTTGACGCCGTCGTAGTCGTACAGGTCGTGCGGACTCCACTGGTAAAACCACCGGGCTTCGCCGGTATCCGGATCGCGCGCGAAAATTCCCGCTGTCCATTTGTTGTCTCCAGGCCGCTGCTCCGGATTCCAAGGCCCTGGATTGGCCGTGCCATGATAGATCAGGTTCAGGGAGGGGTCGTAGGAAATGAAACCCCAGACGGTTCCGCCTCCGATTTTCCACGCCTCGGGCGGCCAGGTCGCAACACCCAAATCCGGCCCCCGATCGTGCTCATAAAACGGCTTGAAGCGAGGGCCGATCAACACGTCTTTATCGGGCCCCGTGGAATACGCCTTCCAGACCACGCGACCATCGTTCGCATCGAGCGCCGTCAGCCAGCCGCGCACGCCGAACTCGCCGCCGCTGTTTCCCACCAGTACTTTGTTCTTCACGATCAGCGGCGCCATCGTCACGGACTCGCCCACATTGATATTGCCGATCCGGACCTTCCATACTTCGTTGCCGGTCTTGGCATCGATCGCCAGGGTTTGTCCGTCGAGCGTATTGAAGAAAATTCTTCCGTTCGAATATGCCGCGCCGCGGTTCACGATGTCGCAGCAGGCCAATCCTTGCGCCGCCGATAACGGCTTCGGCTCGTATTTCCATTTGAGCGGCGCCCCTGGCCTCGCCAAATCCAGGGCGTAAAGAATGTTCGGATAAGGGGTGATGACGTACATCGTGTTTTCGGCCACGATGGGCGCAGCCTCGTGACCGTGAGCCAAGCCGGTCGAGAAGGTGAAACTCAACCGCAGATCGCGGACGTTTTCGGCCCTGATCTGATCGAGGGCGCTGAAACGGGTATTGGCGTAATCCTTGGCCGAAATAAGCCATTGCCCATCTTCATCGGACGCTTTTTGGAAGGCCGTAACGGGGGGCTCGACCGTTCTGGCGGAAGGCCGAGGCAAAAACGAGGCAAAAACGATTAGCGGCAGGAAAAATCGGCCAATATAGCGGCCTTGGAAAGGCGGTGAACCCAATCTCCCTGGCGTTCGCATCAAGCCTCCTGCTTAAACCGTCCCTCCTCTGGCACGCACCGGGAACGGCGTTTTAATTTGAGACCGGTTCGACCGAAAAGCGTTCCGATTCGAACTTGACCGGACGAATTCGCCAAACGGGTTGGTGCGGCATAGCGCAATGCACACCCGGTTCAGCTGGGCGTAGAATCAAGGCGGAAATCAAAAGAGCCAGCGCGGCGACAAAACGGCATCGATTTCCGAGAGAAATCCGTTATAAACCAAGACACGGACCACAACAGTCACGGCATTCAGCTCAGATCCGAACCCCTACGGTTCAGTCCGGCTCGGCGGCGAAACGCAGCCTCGCTCTCTCCCTGGTTCCTTTTGACATCCAGATCGGGAAAGCAGCCTGCTTGACGGGAAATGATGCGGCGTAGTCCGCCACTGTCGTAAATCAACCGAATGATCCGCATGGGCGGAGCATGGTCGTTTTGCCCCTCCTGGGCGTTAACAGGCGGTTCGAGTCGGTTCATCTCCGTTGCTCCAACTGGTTGCATCGACACCATAATATAACCCAACGGCTCCTGTTGGTTCCCTGGTTACCCGCTCCAGATCGATATCGCCTATTTATTCGATCGCAAACCGGGCCGAAGGGTTTCGACGGGACATTTCAGTAAGAATCCACTCCGCGGAAGGCGAGCATCTCATCGCGCCTGATCTGAACGGTCGAACGAAGACAAGTCGATCTTGCAGGCTCGACGCCCCTTACGCCATGGTCTGTAATCCTAAACCTTTGAGAATCACTCCCCAATACAGGAGTCTTTCTAAGTTGACTGCTGGTGCAGAACGAGCTTATCCGTTCCGATGAGAAAGGTTACCGGAACCTATTTTGGCACCCTATTCGACGAACGAATTACCCGCGAAGGAAATTCCCATATCCCGGTGCGGCGCACGGTAACGGAGACCGCGCTTTTTCTCACCTTAGACTTCATCGTTTTTCTCTCAGGTCGAAACAAAAAAGCCCCCCTTCGGAGGAAGGGGGGCTTTGACGCGACCGTCGGTCGTGTGGGGTCGGGACGCCTTGACGGCGCCCTTCACCTTACATGAAGGACGGGATCAGCGGCGCGTCGATCTGAACCAC
>Ga0196981_1000166_pt1 | contig 49320 bp, 82 predicted proteins | sample S3_2013CmetaG_FD_155462 | JGI IMG/M metagenome (GOLD analysis project Ga0196981, IMG submission 155462) | Soil microbial communities from Anza Borrego desert, Southern California, United States - S3_20-13C | ecosystem: Environmental > Terrestrial > Soil > Desert | place: USA: California... | reverse complement strand
TAGCCGCACCGCCAGAGCGAATGAGGTCCAGCTGCTTCTGCAGCAGTTCTTCTTGGATCGGCCCGAGACGCGACGCGCGATCAAACTCGGACTTCGCAAAGGCCGCCTGCTGCTCCGGCGTGATCGCGGCATTAAGCGCTGCCGTCTCGGCACCCTGCCTGCGCAGGTCGGCGATAGTGATGTCTAGGAGTTCTTTCTGGAACGGGGCAAGCGTGTCCAGTTGCGCGAGTTGCCTGCGCGCGAGCTCCGTATTGAGCTTGATTAGCTCCTGTTCTTCGGCGGTAGGTGCTGGCGTAGACGTGACGACGTTCGTGGTGCTTCCTCCACCCCCGAACAGAGAGTCAACTAGCCCGCTCATCTCAGCCTCTTCACGTACACGTCCGCCGTGTAGGTTCTGCGGAAGTTGAGGTTCTCAAGCACGTTGGAGAACTTCCGGTTCCCCTTCTCCACCACGCCGCCGACGTACTGGCAGCCTGCTGCATGGAGCGTCGCCATCGACTGAATGATGAGCTTGCGCAGGGCTACAGCCTTCAGCTTCGCCGGCACCTCCGGGCGCACGAACATGAACTCCACGTATCCGAACGGCTTGGAGATGGCTACCTGGCAGCATCCGATTACGTGTTCGTCCACGCAGGCAATGAGCCAGTGCGGGAAGACCTGAGTCCAGTCGACGGCCGATACGTCGACGCCGTTTTCGGTCAGCACCGTGGCGATGTCCTGGCCGGCCTCATTCACTGCGAGGCGAATCTCGACCATGTCGCGCACGATCTGCGCTCTTGTTCTATGCGTTGGTGCAGTGGCAGCCTGAACGGTCATTTCCGTTTCGCTCGAAGTTCGGCCTGCTTCGCCTTGTGGGCCTCAATCCGCGCGCTGTCACCCTCGATGAGCGCACGGATAACCTTCAGATCGTTTTCGGCGAGTTCGGCATCAATCTTCGCGTTGTGCGCCGCCGCTTCGCGAGATGCCCTGCCTGATTCCCAAGCCGCTTCCTCGGCCTGACGTTGCGCAACCTCCTCGTCCGTCATGGGAACGGGTTTCCCGTCTACAGATTTCATGTAGCTCATGATTTCCTGACTCCGTAGAGGATGAACGTGCCGCTTATGTTTCCACTGGAGGTGAGAATGCGGAAAGCATTCACCGCCGACGTGTTGAGGTATCGCCCGCCGACGTGGAACGCCGCAATGGTGCTGGCGTCGCGAAACCATGTGCAATGATTATTGGTCCACTTATGGCGGCTGGAATTAACTCCGTAGATTTCAACGCGCCCCACTAGTGAGGCGGTTGCCCCGTTGTCTAGGCCCAAAGCAAGGCGTATCTGTGCGTCTGCGATGTCACCGGATGCTCCAGCAGTACCACCTGCGTCCGTATTGCCTACGTTCGTCCAAGCGTAGTCGGACGCTCCGGCATCGAACGACGCGCCGCCGTTCGTGTCCATGCGCAGCCACAGATCCACGTTGTCCGTCGCAGGAACAACGTCGTGCATCAGGATTATGTAGTTGTCGTAGGTGCTGTCGATGCCAGTTGTGAAGTCCACGGTGGCGACGCCGCTCACGGTCTGCGGCTGAATCAATTCCAGAGCAAGCGTCTTGCCATTGGCCTGCACCGTCCCAGTTCCCTTCGGGACCAGGTTCAGGCTGATGTTCGTGTCGCCGCCAGTCGCACTCAGAGACGGAGCATTGCCGGTGGAATTGTTCGTGACGGTTACTTCGTTAACGGCGCTTGCCGTCTTAACGAACTTCAGAAGCTCATTGCCGCTTGAATCCGTGATCGGCTGATCCGCGGCGTGTTGGACCTCCGTGCTGGTGGCCTGGCCGAGTACCACCTTGCCGGTGCCCTTGCCCTTGAGCGTGACGGGGATGTTCGTGTCGCCGCCAGTCGCGGCGAGCGTTGGCCCAGCCCCGGTTGCCGCATTTGTGATCGTTACTTCGTTCACCGCGGATGCCGTAGCAACGTCGGCGATCAGAACTTCGTTGCCATTGCCATCCTCGATCACGACAGAGGCGCCGGCCCCTGTTCCTTTAGGCCGAACCCCGAGCCCTACGTTAGTGTCCCCGCCACTTGCCTTCAGCACAGGGCGGTTGCCGGTTGCGGCGTTCGTAGCAGTGAGCTCGTTCACCGCGCTGGCCGTGGCAACATCGCCGATCAGTACCTCGTTTCCGTTACCGTCTTCGATCACGACCGAGGCGCCACTGCCCGTTCCCTTCGGACGAAGCGCAAGCCCGACGTTCGTGTCGGAACCCACAACGACCACGCGCGGACGGGCAGAGGTTGCCGCGCCGATGAAGTCGATGCCGTTTACAAGTGACGCCGCCGTCCCGTCGAACCTGAATAGGTCGACCCCGCCGAGTCTCACATCAACCCGGTCGTCGGTATCTGCCGTCAGCGACGTGTCCGCATCGCCGTCAAGGATCAGCTCGTAGCCATCCATGTCGAGCGTGCCTGTCAGCGGGGAAATCAGCGACCGGGCATTGTTGAGGATGTTGTTGAACTCGGCATTCAGGTCCGAGGCCGTGAGCACTTCGCCGGACACCCACGTTTTGACCCTGGAGAGCGCCATTGCTTAGTTCTCCACGCTTTCCGCGCCCGGGGTTACGGCCGCTGTGATGCTATGCACTTCGATGTCCTGGTTGTTTGCGCTGTCCGTGATCTGGTAAGTCACGGTGCGGAACTCACCACCCTCCTCGCCGAAACGGTGGTATCGGTCTACGAATTGCGATCCGCCAAGCGTCGAGGTATCCAGCGTGAACTGATTCGACGAGGCGCTGCCAAGCACGTCGGCGCCACTCTGCGCCACCGTGAGTGTCTGCTGCGCGTTGTTGTCCCGCGTCCAGCCGAACGTAAAGTTGAAGTTGCCCTTCGGGGCAAGGCCGATAGCCCCGTGTGACAACTGCTTCATGAGCAGCGGGTTCCCGTAGCTCATGGTCGGGGTAGTGATTTTGTAGGAAAGGCCGGTGCTGCCGTCGATCGAGCGGTCAGACACATTCAGCCGCCGCACGAACCCATCATTGCCGCCAGCCAGAATCCTGCGCAGCCCGTTCGTGTCTACGAACGTGGCGAGGCTCGCGGCAGCGTAGGCCTTGAGCTTCGCCCAGCGAATGACGTCCGGCGCTCCGCGGAAATCCATGAGGAGGCACCTGTTGTTCGTGCTGCTCGCATCCCACGAGGCCGTGACCAGCACCATGCCGGCCAGCTGGTCGGTGGCCGCCCAGATGTTCCGCAGACGGTTGTAGTTCAGATACGACCTGATGCCGCCGACGTTGATCGGCCTGGAAAGGCTCGCCTCGAAGAAGTCGCCGAACGCGGACGTGGCGGACAAGCTGTGCACCGACCCGAACTGGCTGACGAATCCGATGTCATCGCCGAACCGGAAGATGGCGTTGTGCCAGCACGCACCAAGCCCAGAGACGAACGGCTTGCGCGCGAAGGCATCGGAGCCTGTCGGCGAACTTCCCGTGATTCGATGGATAGAGCCCTTGTTCGGCCCCTTATGAACCCAGAGCTCGTCCTTGTGGCTCACGAGACCAGTGATGATGTCCCCGTCGTTCGGGTCGATGTCGATAGACCCAGATCCTGATCCGGTCCAATCCTCCGGGTCGGTATTCGCGCTGTAGTAGAGCCTGGACGGGGCTGACACGACGCCAGCTGCCCAGGCGCGGTTCTTATGCGCGCAGCCGAACGCGAAGTTCGGCGGGCTGCCGGCGAGGTTCTGCGCGGTGCTCTGATCCCACGACCTCGGCACATCCGAGGTGGAGTCTGAAGTGAAGATCAGAAGGTCGTCGAATGTGAAGTAGGAAGGAACCCTCCCGCTTTCGAGCCCAGAGCCGATCGTGGTGGCGAAGTCCCCGTCGTCGTTGTCGGCCAGAGCCTTCGTCCCGCAGTGCACGATCCTGCGACGGCTTGGGCTGCCGGCAGTGCCATGCCGCCAGTAGTCGAAGAGGCCCGTGACGACGGCTCCTGACTCCAGCGCAGAGGAGTTGACCTTGGATGCGCCGCCCATCTTGTGCGGGCCGCCGTCCAACTCGAATAGGCAGTCCTCGGCGTCGACCAGAAATGGAATGACCACCTTCCCGGACTGGTCCGGGGCGACGTCGACTGACGGGCCAAAGTCCGTAGCCCATCCACCGCCGAAGAAGTGTCGCAGGACACGCGTCGCGTTCGACGGCACTCAGTCCTCCATCCGGTCGAAGCGGCCGTTCACGTCATACCTGCGCCCGCGCGACCCGCTCCAAGGCCTCTGCGCACGTCTGGCGTACCCCTGCATCCGCGGGCGCAGCTGCGGGCGGTTGGCGCCGATCTCGACGTCGCCCATGACCCTGAGCATGACGTCCGTGTAGTCGGACTTGGCAGAGTCCGCTCTGGCATCATCTTTCTTGTCCCGATACCAGTTGTAGAGCGCGTGGTACAGGATGGCGTGCCGATAGCGCAGCGGCACGATCGGCTCGTCCGTGGTCGCCGACATGCTCGTCAAGGCCGTCCCGGTCGTGCTCACCGCAAGATTCGCCGTGATGTAGGAGTACGGGATGGTCATGTTCGTCGACGGCGGGGCGTGGAATTTCACCCTGCGGATCGGCGTCGTGTTGCCGCTTGGCGCGTAGTCGATGATGCAGGCGACGGACGGGCGCGAGGGCACCGAGTTCGCCGGATAGCGTCGGCGAAACTCCGTCCTGCTGATGAGATCTATCGCCACCTGGTCGGAGAAGCGCTGCATGTCCAAGGGCCGCAGGAAGTCCGAGGCGAGGTCGTACTCGTCCTCGTAGTAGACGTAGGTCTCGCCGCTTACCGTTGTCTCCGTGAACTTGCTCGACAGGACAGCAGCCGTGTCACTGCTCACCGAGGAGATCGTGTACGGGTTGAGCGCCCCGGCGATGCGGACCTTGCCGTTCGCCCGCATGTTCTTCACGGTGAATTCGTTGTTCGTGTTCCACGCAGTCCCGGAGCCAGTCAGGGCGGTGTCGCCCTTCGTGACGCTCACCGTCCCGGTCGTGTACTGCGCCTGCGTGACGATCACTGCGTTGCGCTCTGCCCACGGGAACTTGTAGTCCGTCCCGAGGTGCATGTCGTGAAGTGCTATGTTGATGTAGCGCTTCGCCTGGTTTTCGGTGGCCGTTACGCCAGTCGCTTCCCTCGTCCGGTTCTGAAGATCGGTGAAAAGGTCACTGAACGTCGTTAGCTGCGATGTGGCGCTCATTCGTCCTCATGCAGTGAACGGACCTGGTTTGCGGCGCGCGGCGTAGGTCCGCATCGCGCCATCGCCCAGGCTATGCGGATTCCTGAAACGCACTTGCGCCCGCGGGTTCGTGCCAGCCAGCACCACGTAGGCACCGCGCTTCACTCGAATCTTCTCGTTGAGCAGCAGATCACGTGTCGCGCTCGCCACTTCGACGCCGCCTGCATAGACAACATTCGTCGCGTCGGTCGTGTACCCGGTGTCGGTGTCGTAGATCGTTACCGTGTTGTCCGTGGCGGCGCCCGCGATCATCGAAATGCCGGTGATCTCGCCAGGCCCGACAAAGGCGTGACCGGACTTGGTCAGGTAGTCGGCCTGCCGAAACCGCTCAACCTTCGGCCCGAGACGCGCGTCGTCGACCATGACATCATCGAACAGCAGATAACCTTTCGTGGTCCCGGCGTCCTGACCAACCACGCCGAGCCTTGCTTGGGCAATGGCCGCCTGATCGAGCGATGAGACAGTAGTCGCCGCCGCATCGTCCAGGCGCAGCACGAGAGAACCGTCGTTGCTCGCGCCATCGTCGAGAGTCACGGCGAGTTCCACCGTATGCCAAACCCCTGTCGTCAGCGGTAGGAACTGGCTGCCTGACGTCTCGCCGACGCCGATCCGCAACCCGTTTGCCGTCGTGTAGTTGATGACGACCACGGCTTCGTTCGTTGGCCCGGCGGACTGCAGCGCGAGGATGATGAACTCGTCGGTGTCCGCCATCGTTATGTCCGTGGACACGAAAAGCTGGAACCGGACATGCTCGACGCCATCGAGCGCAAGATCGAACCCGTCGTCCTCCTGCACGTAGGCGTCGGCCGGCGTGCCGTCATTTGCCAGGTTCACCCGCATGCAGTAGGCGCCGCGGAACGGCATCGCCAGGCCAGTGAGCGAAGCGAGTGTGGTGTAGTGAGGAAAATCGAGCCGGGTTTCCGTGTCGGTTTCGCTGTTGAAAGCTCCCCGCGTCCCGTCTTCGAAACCTTCCTCGAAAAGCCAGGGAAAGGCCATTGGCTCACTCCTTCGCAGCCTTCTCGGCCGCTTTGCGCTGGCGTCCTGCCTTCATGGCCGCCTTCTGCTCCGGGCTCATGGTGCGCTTTGGTTTCCCTTGCTTCGCGTTCGCCAAGCCGATTCCGTTCTCGATGTGGTCCTTCACCGCCGAGCGCTGATCGTTCGACATGAGGCTGGGCTCGAACCCAAGGGACTTGAGGTATTCGATCTGCTCTTGGCTGAAGACGACCGCGGGGCCATTGGTGGCCGGCATGAAGAACTGCTTCCCTTGGATCTGCGCGTTGTCCATGTTCAGGGTCGACGCAGTCGGGCGGTGCTTCTCCAGATTCGCCGCGTCGCGCTCGCCGGGCCGCAGACGCAACTGCAGGTTCTTCCACTCCAGAATCCTCGCCTTGTTTCGGCCTTCCCAACTCCGATGCTTGTCGACCGCGCCCGGAGGAGCCTTGCGCATCTCCTCCTGCGAGGGCATCCCCGTGAGGATTTCGTTGAGCAACTGTCTGCTCCTCGCCACCATGCGGCCTTCCTCATCGGCGTTCGCAGGGGGTTTCGGGATCTGCTGCTCGTACAGCTTTTTCGAGCGCTGCAGTTGCCGATAGACCTCACCCTTGTCCTGGATGTGCGGGCTGGTCATCTTGGCCTCCAGCGAGGCGATTTCCTCCCGGGCGGCTTGGGCCTGATCCGGGCGAAGGAGCGGTTTCGTGTCGAAGACTTGCGTGTCCATGTTCAGGCTGCCTTTCTGGCTGGGATGCCGACGACCTTCTCGCCGTAGTTGACGTCGTGGGTGACGACAGCACCGGCCGCGACCATCGCGTCGACGCCAATGACCACCCCTGGAAGAATGACTGCCCCGGCGCCTATGGAAGCGCCTTTGAGGATGCGCGGGGGCTGGGGCACATAGCCGTGGTTTCCCGCTTTCGGGTACTTGTCGTCCGTCATCGTGACGTTCGGGCCGATGAAGACGTTGTCCTCGATCACAGTGCCGTTCGGGATGAACGCGCCGTGCTGAATGCGGACGTTGGAGCCGATGCGGCAGTTCTTGCCGACGTAGGCGCAACTGCCGACCACGCCACCGGGACCGATGATCGTGCCCTCGCCGACCGAGGCGTACTGCCATACCTTCGTGCTTTCGGCGATGCGGGCAGTGTCGGCTATCACGCGACCCGCCGGATGTTGTTGCCCCAGCCGACCTCTTCTGGCTCGTCCCAGAGCACCGGCCCTTGCGGGGTAATGTGGCCGGCGTACCAGCGGCCCTGATAGCGCTGGGGCGTGATGGTCACGTTCGCGATGTGCGGCATCACCCGGTCGCAGTCCACCCAGACGTCTACACCGAAGTCGTGCATGCGCTGGATGAAGTACATATCCTCCATGAGCCGCCCAGGCGTGAGCTTCCCGCCCTCGAACCACGGATCGCCAAGGCGGTCGAGCACGGGTTTCCTGACCAGCGCCCCAGCCTGCCCAGCCGAGTCGCCCTTCGGAAGCTTGAATAGCCCCTGCGTCGGAAGATCCAGCCACGAGTAGCGCCGCATCTTCTCGGCAATCGGCCCGTGCATCAGGCATGGGACGAACGGCGAGTCCCGGCGCGGAACGACCGGCAGCACGAAGTCGAGTTCGCGGTCGAGCAGCCTGAGAAGCAGGTCTGCCTCGAAGGTATGGTCGTCGCCGAGGAACCAGCACCATGCTCCGGTCATCCGGCGCACGCCTTCGTTCAACTGGTGCGGGATGTCCGCGCCTCTGGCGGCGATGAGGCGCGTGCCGTGCGGAACCTGCAGCGCCTCGATCGACAGCCAGAACTCCGCATATCGCGCCAGGGAGGCCGCCGTAACGACGACCGTCCCCGGAGCGTGCTGGGAGGAAACGTGCTGCATCAGCCGGTGGACAGCGTGCCGCCCGTGCCGCCCTGAATCGTCGCGATGTAGTTGTTGCAGAGCACGATGTCGCTGGTCGCCGTAGCTTCCGTAAGGTCGCCAGCCACCGCGTGCATGCAGCGCATCACCATCACCGCGTGATCGTTCGTGTTGCCAGTGACGTCGATGACGTCCGTCATGATGGCGCCGGAACTGTGGATGAAGTCGCAGTCCCGGATGGTGAAGTTGTCGACGCCGGTCGTGATCTCCACCACGTCATCCCAGGCCGTCGAGCCAGCCAGCACCACTAGGCTCCTCTGCAGGACCCCGCCGTCCATCCCGCCAGTCGCCGCAGCGCAACGCAGGAACGGCCCTTGGTTGTCCTCTACGTAGACGTAGTGATTCGACAGGCGCGGACGGGCCGAAGCGCCGGTCACGCTGATGCCGAAAGTAGCGGTATTCGCTGCGGTGGTGATGTTCCACGTGATGTCATGGAAGTTCGCGTCCGCGGCAGCGAGGCTGATGCCAGCCTGCGCCGAAGCCGGGACGATGTGCACGTAGGCAATCTCGGTTCTCGCCGAGGACACCGTGAAGACGGCGGCAGAAGCCGTGGTCGTCACTGCCGCGTCGTACCTGGTCGTGCGCGTGCCATGCTCGTGCGGGTCGATAGGACCGCCGGGCACGCCGAGCACCTTCAGGCCAGCCTTGTTGATGGTCTGCGTCGCGCTCCATGAATGCGAGCCAGGCAGGAGCATGATGACGTCTCCCACATCTGCGGTCGCGTTCGTCACTGCCTGGTTCACGGTCAGAAGCGCACGCTCTGGGGAGAGGCCGTCGTTGTTGTCCGAGGCAACGTAGCTGCGTCCCTCTACGGTGTAGCTCGCTGATGGGGCCACGAAGAACACGCGGCCGGTCGTGATCGGAATGGCGCCCCAGAGGGTGCCGTACGTGGTCAGGTAACTCATCTGTACTTCTCCTTCGCCACGATTTCCGCCCTACCCGTCCGCTTGCGTGGCCTCAAGTCTGGACCAGCGGTTAAATGCCTTCGCTCTTGACGAAAAATTTCCCGAACCATCCGGTTTTCGGGGTGCCGCCAGAACGGTCCTTTTGCTTCGAGCCGAGGTTCGGACTCGCAGGGGAGCCTTTGGGCGTGTTGCCGTGCCCGCCGGCCCCCTTGCGGTTCGCCCCGTGCTGGTTGTTCCAGTACGGGTTCGCCATCACGTCACCTGTGCGCCGAGAACCCAGCGCCAGTTCGTGTACACGTTGGCGTAGCGGGCGTAGCCGCGCCACTTGCCGACCAGCGTGTCGAAGTCCTCCACCATCGCGAACTCGACCGGCACGCGGTCGGCCCACATCACGTACATCTTGCGCATGCGCGAATCGCACATGAACCAGTTGTTCGTGTCGGTGAAGTAGCGGCACTCGTAGCCCTTGTACTGGCCCTGGTGCACGTTCGGGTTGTTGTTCGCTGTGTCGACCTTGCCGCTGGCCTTCATGATCTCGTAGGCCTGCTCGTAGAGGTCCGGCGGATACCAGAGCTCGTCCGGGGTCACGTCGATCTTCTCGGCCTGGTCGCCGCGGAAGCCGACCATCTGGATCCGAGCCGCCGCCACCGCGGTCGCTGTCAGCGATGCGGTGATGAGGTTGTCGAAGCCGGCCGACGTCGAGGCGCCGGAGGTGGTCGTGTGGCTGTTCGAGCACAGCGCGACGCCTTCGGAGTGGCTGTAGAAGAACGTGTCCACGCTGAAGGCGTTGTTGAAGATGCGATGCGCGTGCTGCTCCCGGGTTCTCGCGTAGGACGACGCGAGCGCCTTGGGCCGCTGGTCGAGGATGTGGAACTGCTCGTCGTCGACGAGCTTGCGTTCCGCCTGAATGCCCTTCGTGAACTCGACGAAGGTCATCGTCACGTCGTAGCCCTGGTTCAGCGAACCGTAAGACACCGTGCCGGTGAACTCGTCCCAGCCGCCGATGGTCCCGACTTCGGACCACGTCATGTTCTGACGGCCGCTGTGGGGAACGGTGCTGTAAATCTCCCCGATCATCGACGGGATCTGGTTTTTCTCCTCGTGGAAGATGCGCTGAAACCGCGGGTCGAGGAGGTCCGCAAACGCGGTGGACTGCATTGGGGTTGCCATGTCTGTTCTCCTGGACTCTCGGTTAGGTCACGGTCGCGCCGAGGAGGTGGTCGACGAACTGGATGAGCGCGTAGCTCTTCGTCGTGCCCTCGTTGGCGATGTCGTTGAGCACCATCTCGACCACGACGATCGTCGCGTCGCCGGAGATCGCTACCGTGGCGTCGACTTCCGTGCAGTTGGTCGTCAGCTGGGCCGTGATCGTGCTAAGAGGCGACACTCCGGCGTACAGGAATTGATCGCCGACCGCCGTGTCGTATGGGAACGCCACCGTAACGGTCGCCGCGTTCGCCGCAGTCGACGTGATCTTCCGGGCTTTGCCAGCGTTGGCGCCGCTGTATCCCCAGATAATCCCCTCGTCCAGGTCCGGGCTGTTCGGGTCGAACCCTGAGGTCGTCACCGAAAGGCCATCCGTGGAAGCCGTGGTTACGGTCGCGGCCGTAAGCGCGGTGCCGTCCGCCGCGCCACCGGAGAGCCGGGCGCGGAAAACCGCCGTGGGGTTGATGATGAGCGACGTGAGCCGCGCCGTGTCGGAGTTGTCCGACTGCTGGGCCGTGACGTAGGTCCCGGCTGCGTCGACGTTCACTCCGACGAAGTCCACGGCGCCGCCAGTCGTGCCGAGCACGACGCCAGAGCCGTTCGATGCCACCTTCAGGTAAGGCCTGCCGATAACGGTGTTCGTGGCCGCGACTTGGTACTTCTTGACGATGGCCGTCGAACCGCCGGACAGGTCGTATGCGAATTCCATGTTCCTATCCTCTGAACATGCGCCCGTACTCAGCGGCCCGCCGGTAGTTCTCCACCTTGCGGTGCTCGGCCTCCGCATCCTTCTCGTTCAAGAAAAGGGACGCGAAACCGAACTGCTGGCATACGTCGCAGTTGCCCCTAACGCGCCGAAGGTTCCTGTCGGGGTGAAGGCGGTAGTGCGCCTTGGCCGGCTGAAACTTGCGGGCGTGCGTAGCGCAGAGGATTACGGCCTTCCCGAGAGCGATCATGTCGTCCAGGTTCGCGCTACCACTGGTGTAGCGGTTCTTCCTGAACTCGTCCCGTTTCAGTTCCGCCCGCTTGATCTGCCGCGGCGTGTACTTCCCGGGAATGACGATTTCGAGCACGGCCTAGCCCCTGCGTTTGCGGGGTTTGGACCTCGATCGGCGGTTTGGATAACGCACTAGGCCGGAAGCCCTAGTCGACGACGAACGTTCGGCGATGCGTAGGAAAGCTCCTTCTCGACGTCTTCCCAATCCTTGTACCTGCCGCTCTTGATGCCGCGCTGATAGAAGTCCTTGTGTTCTCCCTTCAGCGCGTCCACTAGCTTCTTGCCGGTCGGCTTTCCGCCGCCGCTATCGCCGCTTGAGCCGCCCTGCTCGTCGTGGTCTTCCACGCGACGCGAATTGGCAGCCTTCTGCAGCTTGTCCAGTGGACCCAGCACCGACCGGATCGCGGCGAGCTCGGTTTCCACGGATTTCGGTTGCCCGATACTGGTGAGGTAGTTGAACTCCTCCTGCACCTTTTTCCGTGTTTCCGAGCCCGATTCCATGATCTCGGGCTTGAGCCGCTTGTACGCGGAAATGTCCGCGTCGATGCGTTCCTTCTTCGTCCGTGCGTCTACGGCAGCATTCGCTGTAGCGTTCGCGTGCTCGATGGCCTCCTCACGCACCTGCGAGGCCCACCTGTCGTCGGCCTGCTCCTGCGTGATCTGGCCGGCGTCCACCGCGGCCTTCAACTCGGCCCTGGTGAATCTCTTCGGAGCCTGGCGATCGTCGTCCTTCCTTGACGCTGCGCCTGACTTGAACGCCTCGAACTCGCGCGCCTGGGCTTCCAGCTGGCCCTCGTAATGGGCTCGCTGGCTTGCAAGCGCCGCCTTCAGCTGCTTTGCCGTAATCGGCTTGTCGTCGTTATCCGAACCACCGTTCGATGATCCGCCTGACGAAGCGCCACCCTCGCCGTTTTCGACGTTGTCCACGTCAGCGTGTTCTTGAGTCATCGCGCCTTCCCGCGTTGCCAGCCCGCGTCGACCGGGCAAGTACGACCGTTGCGGCCGAACCTACGGGGCGCTATTGGAAGACGAGGTTTTTGCGGGGGTTTCTGCGGGTCTACGCCGCAAGGGCGTGGCGCCGAACAGGGCCGAGCCATCCCCCGGTGTCAGGGGGGGAGTCGTGAAAGTCCTCAGGGCGGTATACGCCCTCGGCGAGCAGCCAATCGCGCAGGCCAGCCGGGCTGTAATAGGCCTTGTCGAAAGGACCCTTCACCCGGAGTTCAAAGAGCCCGTTTTCCTTCTCGTGCCTGAACCAGTATTCCCACTTCGCCTCGTTGATCTTGACGAAGAACTGCTTGACGGCTCGGCGGCTAAGAGGACGGTTGGGTAGTCTCATTTTTCTTCTCGAATTGCACGATGAACTCGTCGGCTTCCTTCCCGCCCTTCAGGATGTAGGCCGGGAGCTCGATTGCGAAGCGCAGGGTTTCAATGGCGACGTTCGCCTGGAAGATGTCGTGGCGCAGCTTGCGCACCTCGGCGTCGTCCAGCACCGATGGGTCGCCAAGGCGGTCATGCGCCTTCTGCTTCGCCTTGGTGTAGTTCTCGGCGATGCCCTGCAGGTAGGTGCAGTACCGCCCCCACTCGTCGGTTCGCTGCAGGCTGTCCATGAGAGGGGCTGCGCCGGCCAGTATCCTCGCCATCGGAAGCATGCTTTGCTGTGCACGCGCATGGCGCTGGGTCAACGACTGCTGAACGTCCTTGCGGTCTACGATCATGCGGCCATCCTGATTTGGCTAACCTGGCGCACGATGTCCTCGGCCAGGAATACTGAATCGGCGGCCTGTATGGCCCCTTCGTAGTCGAGACGGCGCTGTTGCACCGCATCAAGGAAATGGGCCAGTTCGTCCTCCAATGGCGCCTTTTCGGCGAGGAGGTCAGCCCGCAGGTAGCCGTCCTCGGCATGCGGTGAGTCGACGTAGATGGTGTGCCACTCTCGCACGTTCTCGTCGTGGACACGGCTTGCGCGCAGATACGCATCGCTGCCGCAGGGGAAGTGCAGATGCGCTTCAGCATCGTCCGCGGAGCCTTTGGCTTTCTGCCACAACGGCATGCCCAGCATCGAGATCAGCAGGTCTAGGTCGTGGATCATGAGGTCGTGGACCACGTGCACGTCTAGGCACCGCCCGTTCTCTACCGAGCACCGGCTGATCTCGGCGATCACCGGCGCCTTCACCGCAGCCGCGAGCCGACGAAACGCCGGATTGAAGCGCTCGATGTGGCCGACATGCAGCACCGTCCCCATCCACCTCGCCCGCTCTACCAGGTCGATGGCTTCACTCGCGTACTGAGCCACCGGCTTCTCCACCAGTACATGCATGCCCTTGGAAATCAGCCCGTAGGCTAGATCGAAGTGCTGCGTGGTAGGGACGGCAACAATGGCAGCCCGGAACGGCCCTTGGCTGTTGCCAAGCTCGGTCGCAAGGCGCTCCAGCCGCACTTGGTCCACGTCCACTAGCCCGACTTCGAGGCCCATGCGGTGCAGAGTTCTGGCGTGGCGCTCGCCCATCTTTCCGCAGCCGACGACGACGACCTTCAAGCGGCCACCATCGCATTTGCCCCACCGCCAGCGGAGGGCAAGGTCTCATCGAGCAGTTCACCGCCCTGCACCGCAGGCATGGCCTGACCGCCGGGTTGCGGGGCGCCGGCAGGACCGGGCATGCCGGGCTTCTGGGTTTGCTGCCCGAACTGCTGTGCCGCGGCGAGCATTGCCGCCTGCTGCTGCTCCAGCACCGCCTGCTGGGCCAATTTCTGCAGGTACGGGAAGAATATCGTCTGCACGAACTCCTCCGGGACCAGCCCGAACTCGTCGGACTGCGTGAACTCCTGCAGCTTCGCAAGGTGCTGGGCCGCACCTTCTGCCGGATCGCCGACAGGCATCTGCCCGTCCAGCATCATTGCGATGGCGTCCTCGACGAGGATCTTCGGCGTGAAGGCACCAGCGGTCGGAGGCGTCAGGTATCTGTCGGGGTCCAGGCCGTGCGCCTTTCCCTTGTCGCGGAACAGGCGGAACATGCCGTCCGGCTGCAGGATGCCAAGCTGGATGGCGAGCGGCGTGACGTACATGGCGATGATCTGGTCGAGGTTCTGCTGCATCGCCTCCTTCGAGGTGTTCAGGGCGTTCGCAGAGAAGTCGAACATGAAGGCGCCTTGAATGGTCGTCCGGTCCTCGATCGAGCGGTACGGGTCGTTCACCGCATCCTTGTAGCCGTTGATGAGGAACTGCTTTCCTTTCGGCAGGAATGCCTGGTTGTGGTTGTGGACGAGGCGCCAGATTTGCGTGAGACCGATGAAGAACCGGCGAAGCACACGCTCGGGCCGCGCGTCGCCCTGTGCTAGCACGGTCTGCATCCCGCTCACGGTACGAAGTGCCGAGGCCTTCCCCTGCGGCACGCGCCCCAGCTGGAGCTCGCCGATCGTCGTCAGGCGCTCCTCCATTTGCTGCAGCAGCGTGACCATGTTGAAGCCGAAGGCCTGGTTCTGGTTCCCGATGCTCGGGAAACTGACATCCTTCTGCGGGTCGTTCAGCGGGTACATCTCGCCGGGCCACATCCGAATCACCTCCGGGCGCATGTTCGAGGTCGCACGGTAGAAGCCGAACGGCGTTGTCGACATCGTCCCCGAATCGCCCATGAGGTCGAAGAACATCTTCGACAGGTCGTGCAGCCCCTCCATCATCTCCAGCAATCCGATCGACGCCCTGCGCCCTGGAACCGGGAAGAGATGCGCTTCCGCGAACGGCCGCGTCGGGGTTTCGGCCGGGAACATCTGCGTGAGATAGCGCGCACGCAGCAGCGTCTCGGTTTCGACGATGTACCACCAGATGACGTCCTCGTCCTTGCCGTCCTTGTCCACGTCGTAGCAGTCGAAGACCATGAGCCGCGTCAGCGTCTCGTGGCTCTGTACGTCCTTTTCCTTCGACTTCTGCTCCTGGTGCCCCTGCATGACGTCCTTCTGCTGCGCCTGCTCCTGGTACGACTCGTCCATCTTCGCAACGCCGAGCTTTTCGCGATCCTCCGGCGTCAGCAGGTCGTAGAAGGGCTTGTCCCCAGAGGCGAGGCGCTTGATCTCGTCGATCGAGGGGAAATCGCGCAACCACACGTGCGCGGCGCCCATCGGGTTCGATGGCCCGGGGATCTGCAGGTTTTCGCAACGCGCCGGATGCCCGACATCCTGGTAGTCCTTCGGAATGATCCGCGGACCTTCATAGCGAACCGCTTCGCGCTCGATCTCCACCTCGACCTCGCCGTCGTCCCGCGTGAAGAACGACGCGCGGTGCTTCTGCTTGCCTTCCTTGATGACCCAATCCCAGCCATCCTTGCCGGGGTCGAGATCGGCCTTCGGAAACTTGCCCTCAAGCCACATGCGGAAGAAGTCCGCCGGGTAGCCCTCGGCCGGCAACGCGCCGATCGCGAAGAGGTCGATGACCTGGCGTGTCTCCTTCACCCACGGCACGTATGCGGTGTAGACGCCTTCGTTCACGAAGTCATGCGCAAGCGTGCCGATGATTTCTTCCCCTGGCTGCTCGACGAAGACTTGGTAGTCGATCAGATGGTCCACGTCCTCCGTTTTCGGCTCGTCGTGTTTTTTGGTCGCCTTCGCCATCACGCACGGGCGCGACGACATGACAGCGTTGTGCAGCGTGTCCTGCAGTCGCATCGACGCGGTCATCATGTCCGGGATCGCCGCATCGGTCGCGTTCTCCCAAGGCCAGTCTCGCCCCTCGGTCCACATGCGGTACTTCGCATAGCGCTGCAGTCGCGCGTCTATGTCCTGCGAGCGGTTCGTGTTGTCGTCCTGATAGAACCGCTTGATGCGTTCTACGATCTTTCCCCTGTCGACGCTGATCGAACTGATTCGAGGTCTTTCTCGCTTCATGAGGTCAGCCATTCGCCATCTCCATCCAGCTACGCCGCCCCATCTCGCAGAGCAGGCCATTCGCGAATTCGTCGCGGAACTTGTCTACCTTCCCGTCCTGCTCGCGCATGTAGCCTGCGAGGTTCCGACGCCACAGAACCGTGTACTGCGACGGGTTTAGCGTCTGTGCGCAACGACCGCAAAAGGTGAAATCCGCGCGCCGACCGTCTATGAGAATGAAAGTCACGCGCACGGCATCTTCGTTCGGAGGACCAAGGCGCTTCGGCTCGCCCGCCCGCTTTTCGCCTTCATCCCATCGCTGCAGAACCTCAAAGCAGGGCTCGTCGCAAATGGAGCAGCAGCCCGGAATCTTGTGCGTCACGGCACAACCCTCCAACGAAGGAACGAGCCCGCCTTTGCCGTAACTGCCGTGCCGGCGGTCTCACTCGCAAGCTGAATCCTGACGCTGCCGACAGGCGCGGCACCGGCATCGCAGTTGCCCCATACCGTCGTCGGCCAAGACTGCGTCGTGTTCGGCAGTCCGCCGACCGGGATGAGGAGCGAGGCACCAATGTTTCCTCTCGCGTTCAGGACCGCCGTCGCGCTCTGGGCCTCCTCGATGTTCGCGCAGCCATCCGTGAGTCCTGCGGCCCATGCGAGACCCAATCGCGGATTCGCGGACGCTGTGGCGGTTCTCAGCCTGATCTGTCCCTCGAACTCGTAGCGCGTGTTGGCCGATGGCATGAATCCAAGCCCGATCACGTCAACCGCAGCGGTCAGCGCAGTGGAAAAATCGCTTGTCAGGCGGGCATAAATCCATCCATCACCGGACTGCGGGCTGGTCCAATGGGTCGCGTAGTCGGCATCGGAACTCTTCGCGAGAATCTGCCCGGTGGTTCCGCCGGCCGGGACTCCCTGCCCGTCCTGACCGTCAGCACCAGCTGGGCCTTGCGGACCTTGGGCGCCCGCCGCCCCCGGAGCGCCATCGGCACCAGCCGGCCCAGGTTCTCCCTGCGGTCCTTGCGGCCCAGCGGCGCCCTGAAGTCCTTGCGGCCCCTGTTCCCCATCTTGTCCTGGCGGGCCGGCCTCGATCGTCACCGTGACTTCCGCCTGGTCAGACGTCGTGCTGCGAGTAAGCGTCACCGCAGGCCCGACAAAGTTGAGCGTGCTCACCTCCTGCCCGAGCCTCACCCCGTCCTTCGCCACGTCGATGAACCACGTTCTCGGCTTCGTGTTCACGGCTTACGCTCTAAGTTCGTGCCGCAGGCGCACGTCTTCGGTAGTGGATCCGGGTTCGTCTTGTGCACGTAGGCTCCCTCGCTTCCGGTAGGAATGCGCAGGATCTCGCCCTTCTCCTCCCTGCAGCGGGGGCACCAGACCTTAGCTTCTAGCTCAGGCATCTGGGACGTCCGGTAACTTGAAGCCGCTTTGGCCGTACTGCTCGATCAGCTTCTCGCGCTTGCCTTTGAACACCGTGGCAACAGACAGCCGCTCCGCTTCCTCGGCTTCCTGGAATGCATTCGCGACCTTCTCGCATGCCTCGCAGTAGTCACGTTTGATGACCATGCCGACAACCTTCGCTTCCTTGATCGCGCAGCCGCAGCCATCGCAGGAGTAAGAAACCGCCACTAGCGCCTCCCCTTGTAGCGCCGCACGACCGGGGCGCCTTGCCGAAGGAACGAAAACACCGGGTCCGCGTTCGCGAGATATTTCAAAAGCGTCGGGAAATCATCGTTGGTGTCCTTCGGCGCTTGCTTGATGTCGCGATCGACGTTTTTAGAGAACTCTGCCCAGACATAGCGGTTCATCTGGTAGATCGTGTCCTTGCATCGCGGATGAATGCGGATGCGTGGCGCCAGCGTGCTCGGATCCGGTTTCAGGTACTGGTTGATCCTGGAGCGCCCGACGTCAACATCGCTCGCAAGGTCGCAGTGCAGGCCAGCCGCGGTGAACTCGTCCTGCCACGAGACTTCGCGGCGCTGCCCGGAAGGTGAGGCCCCCATGTTCGGGTCCATCCAGCGTTGCGCAACCGTGATCCCTAGGTCCTTCTCGATGCGGTGCACGGCCTCGCGCACCTCGACGCAATCGCCTTCGAGCTTCCCGTCAGACACGACCCACCAGTCGTCCTTAGGGTCGATTTGCACGTGCAGCCACATATGCGGCTTTCGCGGATGGGGGTCGAGCAGGAAAACGCTCGGCCACGTCGAGGATGCATCGAATTCCTGCACGTGGCTGTAGTCGACGATGTGCTCGGACCCGCAGATACCGCACATCGGCTTGATCGTCTGACCAGGGACCTTGACGACCGACTTCCCGCACGGGAAGCACCAGGTCTTCGTGCTGTCGGTAAAGTCCGGGTGTATGCGGTTCGAGAAGCGAATCGGACGCCCGTAGATGCGAACGTTGCGCATCTCCGTCGACCACTTCTCAGCCTGCGCCGACACCGCCTCCTGGTTAAGGTGCGGGTTCTCCGTCGTCCAGAGCTCGAACCACTGGATGTTCGGGTCGGAGGCCTGCAGCCCGGGTTCGTAGACCTCGTTGTAGAGCCAGTCCACCGGAATGCTCGGGTCGTCCGGCCAAGTCATCGCAAGCTTCAGGCGCCCGTTGACGCGCATCGTCCGCGCCTCGTTCTCCCGCCACTGCGGCAGGATCGGCGGCTCGTCGTGGTCGATGATGTGAAAGTCGCCAGAGGCAAAGTCGGTCGGGTCCATGTCCTTCGACATGATCTGGTAAGTCGACTCACCGACGATTCGCTCCGGGTCGAAGGGATCCCTGCACAGCACCCGCAGCGTCCGCGTCTTCGAAGACCAGGAGCGTTCCCACTCCCCGTCGATCAAGCACATCTTCGGCACCCAGCCCCAATGGCCTCTCTCGCCGCCGGGCCGATCGACTCCGGTCCACTTCCACCACTGCAGCTTGGGCAGGATGACGTTGTCGAGGGTGTTCGTGAGAGATTCGATGACGAGCCGGCAGTTCACCGGCCCGCGGAACTTCTGCTTGATGAGGTGTCGCTGCGAGTAGGGGAAGACGCCGGTCATGCACATCACCGTGTCCACGATCATCGCCTCTGACTTCCCCGAGCCGTTGCCGCCACCGATACCGGCGACTTTGGCCGCGGTGTCGTGAAAGGCCTGTACCTTCGGGCTGTTCGGCTTGTAGAAGAGAAGCTGGTTTTCCTTGCGGTCCTGCTCTGAAATCTTCAGCGCCGTGCGGAAAAGCTGCTCGAACTGCTCTTGAGGCAGTCCTTGCAGGTCGGCGCTGTCGAGTTCAGCGAGGTTCAACGACTTCTCCCGTCTTCGAGTCCACCGTCACCGCCTCGCGCCGCTTCGCCTCGGCGAGCAACGCCGGCATGAGTTCGTGCAGTTTCTTGCGATCGGCGTCCGATATGATCTGCGTCGGCTCACCGCGCAGGAGGTTGCGCTTCTCGATGAGCGCAGTCATGCCGAGCATAATGTCGCGGGCGGAAGCCTCGCCCATCACCTTGTCGTCCAGGTAGAAGGCGGCAAGGTCGATCTTCTTGCCCAGCATCTCCAGAATCTCGGCGGTGCGCAGTTCCTTCGTCGCGTACACGGCGCCCGCATACTTGGACGCCAAGCGCTTCACCAGGGACTCGCTTACCTTCGCCGGAAGCCCGGCAGCCTGCAGCTGCTTGTTGACCGCGTCGATCGCCTCTTTCTTGCGATCGAGCCACGGGTCAGAAGCCGCCATGATCGCCGCAGCGGCCACTTCCGGCTGCCTGAACTCGGCGCCGATACCGGGGCGCTCTCCTTTCTTCATCCCGAGCTTGCGGTAGCACGCCTGCAGCGTCTTCGACACGACCGGCTGAGAGATACCGCACTCCGCGGCGATCTCGGCCCTGGTTTTCCCGGCCATCTTCATGTCGAAGATGCGCTGCTGCTTCTCGGTGAGCTTCCTGCGGTCGGCCGGCGCAGACCCATCCCCAGAAGAGGAGGAGGGGTGTTCCGGGGCGGGGGTCTGCGCGGCCTGGTCCATCAGTGCGTCTGCTTCAGCACGATTCGTTTTGCGTCTTCTTCCGTGATCGGTTTGGCTGCGAACTCGGCTTCGACCTCCCTCGCAAGCGCCAGACGTCCGCGGTACTCCCCTACCGCAAGCCCTTGCTGGTAGGCCACCATCCGGGCAATGTCGATCTGGTTACGCCACTCAGCTTCGGCAATCTCGGTTGGAGAGCCCACTTGCGGCAGCGTTACAACCGGGGTCTCAATCACTCCGAAAAACCACCAGCGCAGCCATTTACGCATCAGTGCACCTCGTTATGCACGATCACGCCCTCTACGTCCTTGGGACCGCACCAGCAGTCGTGCAGCGCGTTGTGGTTCGGCCCGTAAGTCGGTACGACCACGATCCGCTCGATCTCCTGGTCGTCCCTGAAGTCGAGCGTCAGCCACCCCCACTGCCTGTCCTTCTTTCGAATGCAGATTTTTGGACTCACGCTTCCTCCCAAGACGTCCAGAGGCATACAGCCACCCGGCTGCGTTCGCCGCGGCGCTCACGCCAACCCCCACAGCCGCTTGTAGGCAAGAATCTTTCGCTTCCAGTCCTTGAAGCCCGCCCAGCGCAGCACGAGTTCGTTCAGCTTCACGTCGCATCCCGAACACAGCGGCCGGAAAAGGCGCTTGTCGGAGCAAATCTGCCACTGGTGAAACGAAGGGCGCCCGCACCGTATGCAGGGCACGCGCGATATGCCGCGGTTCGTGTACGGGGCTCGCCGGCCATGCATCAATTCGGCCCCCACTTCGTCGGATCCTGCAGACCCGACCACACAACCCGACCGCTCGACAACCACATCCGAACACCCGAGTACACAACCTTCGGCCGCTCACCAGCGACCAGCGGCAACACCGCACCAGCCTTGAAGGGACAGCGCGCAAGCCCGCCCACGGCGCACGTAAAACACACCTGACCAGGAGACACCGCGCAGGTCATGCCAGATCTCCAGTTGCCGTTCTGCCGTAGGGAATGGCCGGCCCTCGCTTCAGGTTGCACGAGATGCACACCGGGTCGACGTCGGTCGGCTTGTTGTAGTCGCGATGGTCGTAATGCTTCGCTTGCCGACCGCAGTCGACGCAGGCGCACTCAGAAATAGGGCGAAGCTGCCCCAACCGAATTGCTCGCCTTACGGCGTACTCGACGCTGCACGGCTTCCCGCCAGAAAAGCACTCGTCGCAATACGCGGCCCGCGGCGTCCTCGTCTCGCGCTTGCGGCAAACGACGCAAATCTTCATGCCCGTCCCCAACGAGCCCGAGCACCAGACCGAGCGATTTCCGCCCGACGCTCAGGGGACAACCTAGCAGCCCGCACCACGCCGCCAACCCGCCCGCCGCGGCTCCCAAGGCTCCTCATCCTCTGCTTGAGCGGCGATGCTTGACCGGGCGCCGCCGCCTTCGCCGCATGCGCGGCAGCCTGCTTCCCCACCACCGAAGTCACACGCGAGGGCGAAGAATCAGAAACTGGGAAACAGACGTGCCTCCACTCCTCCTCACCGCACGTCCGACACTTCGGCGGCTTCATGCGGGTGCGGCTCCTGCCCCAAGGTGAGAGAGAGGGATGGGACGACGTGAGCTCGCCCCGGGGGGTGCACCGATTCGCCTTGCCTGGCCTTCGATCGCCTGCAGCTGGTCCGCGTTTGGCTTCGCGCTTCTATCTACGTCAGGAACGATGAGCCTATGCATCAAGGCCTTAGCGCTGCGTTCCTGCCTTGCCTGGCCGGAATGCCCATATTGCTGCGCTGCGTGCGTGCCCATGCCGGCCGATCCGAGCTCACGCCCATTGCCGAGCGTGCCCGATGCCGTGCCTGTCGGATTTTCGACAGTGCGCGCACGCGAACGTAATTCGACTCTTTGACCCGTCCCCCCGCCTGTCAGGTGTCGTGGATTCGTCACCGGAGCACCGGAATGTGGAGGTGTTGGGATGCGGTGCTGGAGGTATTGGCCTTGGTGGTTGACGGTGTTGGTAAGGAGAAGAGAGAGAGGCGGGAGGAGGCAACGTCCGGGTTTGGCGGAATGATCCGCGGCGCCTGGCGTGCTTTCCTGAGCGGCGCGTCTATGTAGATCGCCTGCCCGAGCGCGTTGTGCACCTCGCGGCCGTCGTCGGTCCAGCGGCCGTATCGAGTCCAGCGAACGATGCGTGAAGGCGCCGGGTTTCGCGGCGTGATTTGCTGCTGCCGGCCTTCTTGCTGGGCCTGGTCCAAGCTGCGCGCCTTCATTGAAGTATGCTGCAGCGAACCTACTACAACCCATAGCGAAGTCAACTACGGCGCACCCCTAACGGCCCGGGTTGCGGGATACGACTAAAGCATACTTGACACGGGCTACATTCCTGAAGTATGCTTATGTCGCGCTACTTGCAATGGCGCCTAACCTGATAGGAGGAAAACGCATGGCAAAGGCAAACGATTTAACTGTCTACGCAATGGCCGGGTTTCAAGGCGATCGGAACCCGCACCTTTTTCTTCGCCAGCCTGGTACGCGCATGAGCTCGGGGCGCACCTTGCAATGACTGGCCGCACTGCGCCTAGCGACGTTCGCATGTCGCGCGGCTATACCGTCCGAGTGCGTGATCTCGTTTTTAAGCATGTCGGCGCCGGCAATGCCGGAGTGCAGGTATTCGAGCGAATCGCCTAACAGGACGCAGCGCAAAAGGCCGGGTTTCTTGGCCTTTTCCAGTGCGCCCCGCACTACCCGGCTTGCACCGGGCAACCTGATAGGAGGTAACAGCAATGTCCGCTTTCGTTTGTAGTCAGGATCACATCAAGGCGCTTGCAATCTTCGCGGCGCATCGCACTCCCGGTCATGGGCCGAACGTCGACCCTCGTTACTTCAAGTACGACGGCGGCGACGAAAGGATGTGCGGCAGGCCGGACGAAGAGCTCGCGACGTATTACGCGAATATCCTTTACTGCGAGAACATTCGCAGCGTTCAGCATCGCTACCCGCAGGACAAGACTCTCGACGATCTACCCGGGGAGATTAACAAACCGGATTTCCTGACGGTAACGGCAAGTGAGTTCTGGGACCAGTTCACAGACATTCGTTTCGCCGTGCCTCCCCTGCACATTCTGAGTATGTGCTCATGCCTGGAATACCAGTCCTGCGAAACGAACGACTGGCAAAAGACGCTTGCCTATCGACTAATCCAGCGCATTAAGGACGCGGCGATTCGAGCCCTGCCGGGTTACGAGAATGCACCCTGGGAGTACACGAAGCCCGAAGTTCAGAAGCGTAGGAGGGCCGCATGACCCTCTACCGCGCCGTATACCAGCCGCACGACGGCACACCCCGGGTTCGCGGCATGACATTCGCCGCCCAGGATGCACAAAGGGCCGCAGAGATCGCGGAGGACTGGCAGCTACCTGGAGACACGCTGCTTACCGTCCGGGCTTTGCGCAAGCTAACCGAGCAATTCGCATTGGAGGCAGTATGAACACACGCATCTATATCGCGGTCAGTGGCGGTGTCGTTCAAGGCGTGCGCGCCACTAAGCAGCCGCACCGCTCAGACGGTTACGACTGCCGGGTCGTCGACTACGACAACAACTGCGAAGTCAACGACGACGGCGAGACATTGACGGATGAGGAATTCGAACGGCAGGAGCTAGACGGCAAGACCTGGGCCGAGATCGAAAAAGAAACGGTCGGGGTTTTCTGAATGCGCTACCTAATCGCACCATCCAATGCCGGGCGCTGGCTTGTCCTGGATACGCTCAGGAATTGCGAGGTAGTCGCGGCCGGGTTGTCAGAATCGGCCGCTCGCGCCTGGGCTTCGCGTCTCAACCTGCGTCACGCCTGGGGAGGCTGACCATGTGCACATGCGCAAGCTGCAGTTACACGGACGACTTCAAAGACAAAGGCTTCGCTGCGTGGCCGCGTGGCAATCCTACAGGCCGCAAGGCACGCGCCGAGTATGCCGGCCATGTGAGGTACGGGCAGCAATGGGGCAAGGACCGCGTACCGGAATTCCCTGGCGGTGTTCCGACCGGCCCATTGCGCTACGTGGCGCCACGCCAGCGCGATCCGGGCTTGGATAGGACATACCCGCAACACCCGGACGGGCGGCAGGGATGGACGAGCACGGCGGCCTACGTCGAAGCCTTCATCGCGCAAAACAACTACTTGACGCTAGAGAAATTGGAGAAGCGCGACGATTACCGAGCTATGGTGAAGCTGGCCGAGCAGGCTGCCCGCAAACGGGAGAAGGAACTGGACCGGATACGAAAACCTCAACGCCCTGTCTCGCGCCTGATGCAACTGGCCCGCGAGCTACGCAAGGCCGCGTAACATACGCTCAGGAGGGAATCATGGACCTAGTGCAATCGTACCTGCGCGGCAAGAAAATCGCGCAGGCTGACCTGGAGCGGGCTATCGACTACCTGCTCTTGGCCCTGCCAGCGCTGCAGGATCACGCTCTGGACGCCGCAAAGACGCATCCAAACGATCCTACGCCGGCCATGTTTGCTAAAGAGGTCGAAGACTTCTTTGTAGAGCTCGGCATTCCACGCGAGCAGGTTGACAACGGATTTATCAAGTACCTGCGCGCCTTAACGCCCCCGTAGTCCTATCGCTGCGGGGGAAGTCCTGCCGGGTTTGCAAGGCCCGGCAGGGCGCCTACCTGCCCTAGCAGCGCCTTCAGCCACTCCAAGCCGCGGCCCGAGCGTATCGAGTGCCCATCTAGCTCAAGCACGCGCCAGCCTGCGAGCATTGCCAGTGCGCGCTTCTCAATGTCCCGCCTGAATTTCCCCTTGATGCGGTGCGCTTGGCCCTGAATTTCCACGCCTACGCGCAGCGCCGGCCACGCATAGTCGAGCTCCAGGTCGCGATCCGGGAGGAAGAAATAATTGCGCTGGGCTGCCGGGATCTCGGGATGCTCCGCAAGCTGCTGCGAGAAGCGCCGCTCGATTTTGCTTTCCCCCGATTTGCCAATTTGCTTCGGCACTTCGGAAACCCGTTCCTGGGGCTTGCGCCTTTTCGCCATCAGTTCGGCGTACTCGGCTTCCGTGAGCCTCATCGCACAACCCCACGCTCGAACCACAGCGCCACCGTGCGAACGAAGGCGCGAAGCCAGAGCTCGCGCTTCTCTTCCTGGCTCAAGCCACCATTGCGGCCGTCAATGAGGTCGTGGCACCTCTGGCATACGTAGGCCACAAAGTAGTCCGGCGCCTTGTGGTAAGCCCCGCGGCCGTGCTCCAGCGCATTCGAGTGCGCCGCTACCGTGGTGCCCTCGGAACGGCACAGCACGCATGGCTCGCCGTTCGCCGCCTTGAGCAGCTTAGGACTGCGGAACGTCCCTCTTGCTCGCATCGTAGTCGCCCAGCAACTCCCTGAAGAGCGCCGCCGCATCCGGGTTTGTATCGAGGTGCGCCCTGCTCTCCACGCCGCACAGGTCGCGTATCAACTGCGCCGCTGCTGCGTCATCCCGGCATGGATCCCCGTAGGTCACTTCGCACCATGCCCGGAAGTTCGCGTCGTGGCACAGGGCGCCGGCCTGCTGCGATAGCTTCATCGGTCGTTTCTGTTCTTCAGCTTGCATAGGGGTCTCGTCGTCGTCGATTTCGATCAGCATGAGGTGATAGCGCTGGCCCCACTTGTGCGTCCGACCTGCGCGATTCTTACCGCGAAAAATCTCAAGGTGCGTTTCGTCCGGTAAGCGGAACTTCACCCACGCACCGCTGTTAGGGTTGTCCTGCCAGTCGGCTAGGCTCACCTCGCATATCTCCGTGAGGTACGGTCGAAGCTGCGCTATTAGCTCCAGCACTTCTTCAGGCGGAAGCACGTAGGCTCCTCACCGCTGCCGGCCCCTGGTGCAGTAGCTCCGGGTTTGGCGCCGAGTACACGCGGTCGAGAATTGCGGTCGTCTTGTGGCCGGTCACGAGCCGCACCTCGGCAGGGCTGTAGCCGGCTTCCAGCAGCCGCGTTGCCCCTTCCCTGCGCAGGTCGTGGAAGCGCAGGTTTTCGATGTTGAGCTTGTGCTTTGCCTGCGTGAACCTGGCGCTCGCCGTCTTCGCGTTGTAGGGGAAGACGAACTCGGAGGTCATCTCCTGCGCCATCATCAGCGCCCACGCATCGCCCAGAGCCGGGAAGAAGATGTCGTTGCCCTTCTTCATCTTCGGGTCCTTGACGTCGCGGACCCAATACATCTTCTTGTCGTAGTCCAGGTCTTCCCACTTGATGCGCGTGATCTCAGACTGCCTGCGGCACGACGCGATGGCGAACTTGACCATCACCACCATGTCGCAGTCCGTCCTGGGATGCTCGTTCTGCTCGGCGAAGTAGGCGAGCAGCCTGTCGATCTCTACCTCAGTGGGGCGCCGGGTTCTCGGGCGCGACTTGCCGATGAGGTTGAGCTTCTCCAGCCACAGCTTCGCCTCCTCCAACTCCGCTTCCCAGCGGTCGCTGCCCTCGGACTTCCACAGACGCGTGTTCTCCAAGGCGCAGTGCAGGAACGTGAAGTCCTGCATGAACGTCTGCGGCTTGATGCCGTCGACTTCCTTGCGATGCTTGGCGTATTCGACGATGTCGTTCGCCTGCAGGTTCGGGAGCCAGATTTGCCCGAACTTCGACTCGGCCATTGAGCGCAGGGTGTAGAACTGGCTGTGGCCCATGATGCGGCTCATGTTCACTTCCCGGATGTGCCGGTAGATGATGTCCTTGAGCGTGTTGCTTTCGCTGCGTTGCTGCAGTACCGATACGTTCCTCATTCGTCGTTCTCCTCAGTGGATCGCCCGGTCGCGTCCTTCTCCATCCGGGCGACGAAACCCTTCTTCGACTTGCGCTCCTTTTTCGGCGGTCTCCAGTCGGTGTCCTCAAACCGGGTTTCTTCCTTCACAAACCGAAGGTGCACCGTGCCGGTGGCGCCGTTGCGCTGCTTGCCGACAATCGCTTCGGCATAGCCGGCAGCCGATGAGTTCTCGTGGTAGTAGTCGTCGCGGTACATCATCACGACGAGGTCCGCGTCCTGCTCGATGGAGCCAGAGTCCTTAAGGTCGGACATCATCGGCCGCTTGTTCATGCGCTGCTCTACCCCGCGGTTAAGCTGGGATAGCGCCACGACCGGAATGCGCAATTCCTTGGCGAGCGCCTTGAGTCCGCGTGAGATGTCCCCGATCTCCTGCGTGCGCTCGCTCTGCGTCTTCGCCTGGGATGCCATCAACTGCAGGTAGTCGATGACGATGAGCGCCATGCCTGGGTTTTCGCGCGCAAGCCGCCTCGCCCTCGCACGCAATTCGATGATCGACAGCGACGTCGACTCTTCGACAAGGAAGGGCGCCTGGTGCAGCTTCTCCATCGCCTCGCCGAGCTTGCTCCAGTCGGGGTCCGTAAGCTGCCCGGTGCGCAGCTTGTGCTGGTCGACGCGCCCCACGGACCCGAGCAGGCGTTGCGCAAGCTGCTCGTCGGACATTTCTATCGAGAAGATGGCGACCGGGCGCTTGGCGTAGATCGCCACATGCTCGGCAATGTTCATGGCGATTGCCGTTTTCCCCATCGAAGGCCTGCCGGCGATGACCACGAGGTCCCCGTCCTGCAGTCCGGCAGTCATTTCGTCGAGCTTCGTGAAGCCAGTGGCGATGCCGGTGATCGTCCGATTGTCGGAGTGATAGCGGTGGTCGATCTGCTCGAATACCTTCGCAAGCACCTGCTTGAACTGCCGCGGCTCCCGAACGATGCGCCTCTGCCTGAGCTCGAACAGTTTGCGCTCGGCCTCCTCCAGCAATTCGTCGATCGACTGCACCCCGGGTTGCAGAGCACGTTCGACGATTTCGCTGCCCACGCGCACGAGGTTGCGCTGGATCGCCTTCTCTCTGACGAGCGCTGCATAGCGCCGCACGTTCAAGGCGCTGGGAGTGTTTTGAGCAATGGAGCCCAAGTACGCCGGCCCGCCAGAGCGTTCTAGGACTCCGGCCTCCTGCATGGATTGCGCTACGGTCACGACGTCGGCTGGCTGGTCCGCGGCGAGCACGAGCTCGATGTGCTCGTAGATCACCCGATGGTTGCCCTTGTAGAAGTCCCGGGACGTCACGACGTCTGCGACTCTCTCCCAAGCTTGGTTGTCGAGCAGCAGCGCCCCGAGGAGCGACTGCTCGGCCTCCATCGAATGCGGCGGTTCCCTCAGGATGACGTCGTCGCGGGCGGTCACTCGTCGTACTTACCCTCGACGATTTTGATGAAGTTCCCCTTCTCGACTATCCAGTCGAGGGAGATTTCGAATGGCTTGTCGCCTGGGCGTCGCGGAGGCACTTGGCCGGTCAGGAACGGGGACTGCGCGATGTGATGAAAGAACTTTCCCCACCAGAGCGTGCTTTGCCGCTCTTTATCCTCCCGCCACCTTGCCTGCAGGTTCTTCTCTCGGGCGCTGCCCTTCCACAAGTTCTTCCGAACCTGTCGGCCCATCGGCAGGATCTCGTGGTACAGGTCGATGATCTCCTCGTGGGGACACGGGGGCGACAAAGCCGAAGGCTTTTCGCTAGAAGTATCTTCCTTGATCCCTTCCCTTCCTTGATCCCTTCCCTTCCCTTCCGGCGGGGGGATTCCGGGTAATTCGGGGGACTTCGGCGTGCCGTTGATGTATGGCGGGTGCTTTGAAGGCGTGCGCTTGTCGACCTTCTGGTGCTTGCCGAAGTTGAGTATCTGCAAATACTCAATCCCATCAACCTCATACACCTTCACCATGTCCTTCCCCCGAATTTCCCCGAGTAACTCCGAAATGTCGGCGGAATCGGATGGAAGTATCTGGAGCTTGATGCGAACTGGGGAATAGACCATCCGCCCTTCGTCGTCGGCGAAGTTCCACAGGCCCATGAAAAGCAGCCTGGCAAGCGGCGAGATGGAGACGACCTTCTCGTCGGTCCAGAACTCGGGCTTCAGCGATCGAATGCGAGCCACTACCCCTTCCCCCTTTGCTATCGGCTACGCCGCTCGACTCCCTTGCGCGCCGACGATTGCTTTTGCGACGAGGAGCGCCTGCTCTTCTTGCCTGATCTGGCGAAAGCGCTCGATCGTCATGGAAACGGCCCGATTCCCGCACACCCACTCGAACGAGTTGATCTTGTGCGGCGGGAGATGCTTCTTCCCGTTCAGGATGTTCGATAGATGCGGCGCCGGGATGCCCATGTAGCTCGCCGCGGTGCGCTGGTCCATGCCTTTCACGCGGCGATGCAACCACGCCCACTTCACTGCGAATTTCGTAGCTGGTTCCTCGTCGTCACCGAAGGAGCGCAGCACGTCGTCCCTTATCGGATCAGGGACACGTAAAAGCCCGATCAACGGCAGTTCTGACGCCACGATTACAGGTCGCTTTGTCGATTACGGGTCGACGTACACGTCGGCGCGTAGGTAAAAAAAGACCCCGGGATGAGCTCCGGGGCCAGGGGGGAGAGAGCGAGGCTAAGGGAGGGAGCCCCACTCTCAGGGGAAGACGGTGTCATGCAGCCTGGAGATGCAGCGGTCGCTTCTTCGCCGGTAGATCCATCCAGTTCGCCTTGAGAACGCCGGCCGAATCGTGCTCGAAAAACTCTTGCTTATCGAAAGGGATCCAGCCTTGCTTCACCCACAACCCGACCGCCGTCTCGCTGACTTGGGCTTTCGCCGCGACGTCGGGCCTGCTGCCGTAGTGCCGAATCAGTTGCTCAGGAGTCATGAGGCAGCACTTAAGCATACTTCCGGGCATTCCGTCAAGCATGCTTCAGCCCAAGGAAAAGATTACTTTAGGCGCATGGGGGAAGACTCGAAGCTGGGGGGGCGGCTGAAGGATCGCCGCTTGGAGTTGGGGTACACGCTCAAGGACGTCGCCACCGCGGCCGGGGTGAGCGAGTCCGCCCTGTCGCAGGTCGAGCGCGGCAAGTCGAAGAACCTGAAGATCGCCAACTTCTTCGCGATTTGCGACTTCCTGCGCTGCAACCCCAGGTGGCTCGGGCTCGGACAGGGAGATAAGGACGGACGGGGCACTGGCACTGCGGCGGTGTTCAGGCGTTCGGTAAAAAATACAAAGCTCTATGAATCAAAGAAGAAGCGGCGAGGTGGATGAAATGAGAAATACTTGGCGTGTAGTTGAAATAGCTACCGCGTGGTCGTTACTATCGCTACATGGGAGCGGTGATAGCGCTGGTGGTGCCGGACAAGAAGGACCGGGAAACCATCCAAGTGCTGCGCGAGTTGCTAGCGGACGCCGAAGCTGGCCGCTTATCTGGCGTCGCGCTGGTCGCGACCTATCACGGTCAGGAGTACGCCGGCTTTCTGACCGGCTACGCGAAGGAACGCCCGATCCTCACCCGCGGCATGCTGGACGAGCTCAAGGACGAGCTCTAGTTGCCGCCATCGCCTGCGTAGCGCTCGCAGGCTGCGCATCCGTCCGTGAGGGATGGTCCAAGCCAGGCGCCACCGACCAGGACGTGCAGGCGGCCCTCTACGCTTGCGAGAAGGACGCTTTGCTCGTCGACGCCGGCCGCGGGTTCTTCCGCCGCTGCATGCAGTCCAAGGGATTCTCGAAGGCCGACTGAAGTATGTTTCACGTGGAGCAATCTCGCTGAAGCATACTTGACGACCTGAATAGAAGTATGCTTAACTGCGCTCCAGACATCCCCACGGGAGGGAGCGCATGGACGCCGCAGCCGATTTTCTCCGAGAGAAAAATGGGTCGCTGACCGAGCGGTCCACCTTCACCATCACGCAGCTTGACGTCGGCAGCCGCGCGGTTCGGCCTGGCGTCGCCGAGCAGTTGGAGCAGGAGCGCAACGCCCTGCTTGTCGCTGGCAAAGCCGCCCTCGCCAAGATCCGCGAAAGCGACATCCGCATCGGCGCGGCGCATGAATTCGCCCTAGAGGCCGCGGTGCGAATGGCTGAAGCCAGCCGATGAGCGCCATCCTGCCAGGGCGTGCTCTCGATACCCCGGGCGAGGCCTACCGCACCGGGTTCCGCGACGGCGCTACCGCGGCACTAGCCGCATGCGTGTTCATCGCCGTCATCGCCATGCTCGCCGGCTGCGACGACGCCGACCGAATGCGCCAGATCGCTCAGGCCGAGCAAAACGCCCGCGTGGCCGAAGCCTGTAAGCCAGCCCACGACGAGCGCCGGGTTGTTGAGTGGGCGGTGATCGAGGGCGAAGTGGTCCTTACCGTCACCGTGCAGCGCTACACCGGGCGCAAGAACAACACCCTGCAGTACGTAATCCTTTCCGAAACGGAGATCCGATGAACGAAGTCGCAGTGTTTGAGAGCCGAGCCCCGACGCTCACCGCGGCGCAGGTAAGGGGGCAAGTCCAGCTTGTGCAGCAGGTCATGGAAGCCGTGATGAAGGACGGCGTGCACTACGGGACCATCCCGGGCACCGACAAGCCATCGCTGCTGAAGGCGGGTGCCGAAGTGCTGATGACCACCTTCCGCATCGCGGTCGACCCGCAGATCGAAGACCTTTCCAGCCAGGACGAGATTCGCTACCGGGTTCGCTGCGTCGGCACGCACCAAACCTCCGGCGTAGTCATGGGTGCCGGCATCGGGGAATGCTCCTCGAACGAGGAAAAGTACAAGTGGAAGCGCTCGAACGACCGTGAGTTCGAGCGTGCCCCGGAGGACCGCCGACGCATCAAGTACGGCTGGGACAAGCAGAAGCGGCAGGAGTACGAGGTGAAGCAAGTCCGCACCGAGCCGGCCGACGTGGCGAACACGGTGCTCAAGATGGCGAAGAAGCGGGCGCTGGTCGACTTCACCCTGACCGCCCTAGCCGCCTCGGACTGCTTCAACCAAGACCTCGAAGACATGGACGAGGACATCCGGGATTCCGGGCACGAAGAGCAGAAGCGGCAGGTTCGCCAACCCAAGCCGCGGGCGCAGGCAGAGCCTTCGGCCGAACGTCCGAAAGCCGAGCAGCAGCAGATCGACCCGAATAAGAAGATCGCGGCCGGCCAGGTCAAGGTCATCCAGAAGGCGATCGAGCGCACGGAAGGAAAAGTTGCCTCCGAGACTTTCTGCCAGCAGTTCGGCATCGAGTCCATCCCCGACCTGCCGTTCGTGAAGGTCAACGATGCTCTGAAGTGGATTTCCGACCAGGCTGATGAGGGCAGCGCGTCGTGATGGCGTGCTACGTCCACCCAGACGAAGTGCCCTATGGCCCGGGGAACAGCGACTATGAGTACGAGCAGCGCAGGGACGACATGGAAGGCGTGACGTTCGACGCGGATCGGCACGAGTACCGTATCGACGGCGCCCGGGTTCCCTCCGTGACCGAGATCATCAAGCCGGTGCAGCGCGAGCTCGGCGGGTCGGAGGAGGTCCGGGACTACAAGCGCCAGATCGGCAAGGCGCTCGACTCGGCAATCATGATCCTGGAGCGCGGAGAGGAAATCGACGAGGACTCGCTCGACCCAGCGCTCGTGCCGTTCCTGCAAGCGTGGCTGAAGTTCAAGCGGGAGACCGGGTTTCGGGTCCTCATCAACCAGCAGATCGTCTACAGCCGCAAGCTGCGCTTCGCCGGCACCCCGGACATGATGGGCACGCGCTCGGAAGGTCCGACCCCCGACGAGCTCGTCGACACGAAATGCGTTTGGGCGATCGACCCAGCGACAGCGATTCAAACCGCGGGGTACGCAATAGCCGCTCAGGAATCGCTTGGCTTGCAGATCAAGCGGCGCGGCGGTCTTCAACTACTTCGCGACGGTTCGTACCGCTTTCATCCGTATCGCGACGAGATGGATTTGCATGTCTTCCGTGCATGCCTCTCTATAGCAGCGTGGAGGCGCAACAATGGAAACTAGTCTGAAGCTCACCGCCGACGAAGTGAAGGAAATACGTTTCAAGGTAGCGGCTGGCGCAGTGCAGCGTGCGGTCGCTAAGGAGTACAAGGTCAATTTCCGAACGATCAACGCGATCGTCAAAGGGCTCAACTGGAGACACGTATGAGCGCAGTGATGGTCGAAACCGCCGAGCTCCAGCGCGAGTCCGCCAGCACGCTCACGGTCGCCAAGGAGTTCAGGGTGACAACCACGGCGCAGTACGAAGAGGCCGGCGTGAAGCTCAAGGGCATCATGGCCCTCAAGAAAAAGGTCGCCGAGACGTTCGACCCCCACATCAAGCGGGCCTTCGACGCGCACCGATCCCTCGTCGCCGAGAAGAAAACCCACGAGGCGCCGCTCGAAGAAGCCGAGCGCATGCTCAAGAAGCACATGCTTGCGTTCCAGCTTGCCGAGGAGGCGAAGCGCCGGGAGGCCGAGGCCAAGGCACAGGAAGAGGCCCGCAAGGCGCAGGAGAAGCTGGAAGCCCGGGCTGCCAAAGCCGCCGAGAAGGGCCAGGTCGAGAAAGCCGCCGCCCTGCAGGCCACTGCGGCTGCAGTCGTCTCGCCGATCATTCCGACGACGACTCCGAAACTGGCCGGCGTGAGCACTCGGGTCACGTGGAGGGCCGAGGTCACGAACCTCATGGAGCTCGTCAAGGCCGTCGCCGCGGGATCCGTGCCGCTCAATGCCCTGCAGGCGGATACGGCCTTCCTGAACAACCAGGCGCGGGCGATGAAGGACACGCTCGCCTACCCGGGCGTCAAGGCGGTGCAGGACGTCGGGATCGCCGCGAGGTCGTGATGGCAGCGAGCACGGATGGGGCGAAGAAGCCCATGAGCGAGCGGGAACGCACGCGCAAGCAGGTTCGCGCCCTACGGAAGAAGCGCAACGAATCGGGGATCGCGATGTTTAAGAAGCTCGGCCTGAAGGCCGGCACCGGGAAGGTTAACGGCTCGTGAGCGACCTACTGATTCAGGCCATTGCAGGCTTCGGAGGGATCGCCTTGGGCGTCCTACTGCTGCTCGCGTACTACAAATGGAAGGGCCTGCTATGAGCGCCACAGAACACGACAGAACGAAGGAGGAGAAGTTCGCAGACAGGCTTGATTGCGAGCTTTATCGCCTCGTGTGCCGCGCCGCAAATCAGAAGGAAAAGCACTGGAAGCAGGTGGCGGTACTGCTGGCCGAAGTTCGGCCTTACATCCGAGCCCGCATGCACAAGAAGGACAGGGAACAAACGGTATGAGCGCCACCGATACGAAGGGGACGAAGCCTGAAGCGTGGTACTCGGTCGCGGCAAAGCTGCTCTGGAGCATGTTTCGGCGAACCGACATGAGCAAGGTCAAGTGCGGCGGGCTTCACGGAATCCAGAAAGGGCACTGATGGGCTCGAACGGAAACACGGCGACGCATGACTCGTACCTCTACGACAACCCGCACAGCATGCAGCGCGAGTTGTGGGTGGATGGCCGAATGGTCGCTTTCATGTCTGCTCTCTTACTCGTCGGGGACGCCTACCGTGCCAGCAAAGACATTCCCTTCATGCTTAAAGGCGTCGGCCCGTGGAACGAGGGACACCGTTGGGGAGGGTCGCCAGTGGACAAATCTTTGACGCCATCACAGAAGGCCGTCCTAGCCGAGCTAATGGCCTTCCAGACGTTCTCTCGGATCGAGATTTCCACCGGCACCGGTCTTCAGGGTGCCGCGCTGGACAAGGTGTTCCAGGCCCTTGAGCGCCGGAACTTCATCTGCAAGACGGATGAAGGCGGCTACAGGCTGACCCCCTTTGGCTACAAGGCGGTGATGGGATGAGAGCGCTCTGTCGAATCGGCTTGCACCGCTACGGAAGCTACTGGCGTTGGCACGGCTTGGTTTGCCGTCAGTGCGCACGTTGCCAAGGCGTGAGGGTGACGCTGTGAGCCCTTACGTGCTGGTAATCGCCATGACTATGAGCAGCTACGACGGCGGCGTTGCCATTCGGCACATCCCCTTTGCAACAGCCACGGCCTGCGAGAAAGCCGCTCAGTTTTGGGACGGGAAAATGATGTGGAACGGCAGAACAAAGGCGCAAGCCAAGTGCCACGAAACGGGGGCGAAGTCATGAGCGCTCCCCACAGCTACGAAGGCGCTAAGACGCCGCGCACCGATGCCCTGCAAGAGAAGTGGGCGGCCCTGCCCGGAGTGGAGGGCGGCGGCATGGACGGCGACGAGTTGGAGGAGGCATACGAACACGCCCGCCAGCTTGAGCGCGAGCTTGCCGAGGCGAACCACTGGCGCGAGCGGTGGAGCAAGGAGCAGGAAGCCGCCGCGCAGAAGTGCAGCGAATGGTGGACGGCTGCGCGCCCGTACTCCACGCCGACCGCCCTGCGCGAGGCTCTTGATTCGCTAAGACCGGAGCGCGGCAACAGCTACCGGGACGAGTTGCAGCGCATCATCGACCTGTCCAACAAGTGCCTTGATGCGTGGGCTGGCGGCATCGGGAACGCCGAGCTTGACGACGTGACTGAGATGGGGCGCATCGCGATCCGGCTGCGCGATGGTCACAGACCGGAGTCGAGCCGTTCTGACCTGCTGGCGACGGTCTGCAAGAACTTCCTAGCCTACCGGGCGCGCAACACGTCGAACTTCCAGCTTGAGAAGGCCGACGACTACTTCCGCGAGATGCGTGTAGCCCTCGACCTGATGGAAGTGCGTCAGCGCCTCGATGCCACAAACGGGAGTTCTTCTTGAACGCCCCCGAAGGCATGGTGGTCGTGTCCAAGGAGGAGTTCTACGCATTCATGGGGCCGCAGAACGTACACCCAAGGGCTGAGCCGGATTGCTCCATGTGGGAAACCCCGAGCCGCCAGCTTCTAGGCATCAGCCGCCCCGGTTACAAGTGCGAGGGCGAGGAGGTCTACATGCTGACCCGGAGAGCCGCGTGACCGTCCTTTCGGTCCGCACGATCCGCCGCCTGGACGAACGCTCGGAGAGCCGCGAGGTCAACGGCATCCGCATCGACAAGGGCATCCCGATCCCGCCCTCCAAGGATCGCGTAGGACGCATTCAGGCGGTTCTGGAAGCCCTGGAGGTGGGGGAGTCGTTCGAGCATACGGCGCGCTTCTACCGCCGCAAGAACCCCAAGACCGCAGGCCGGAGCTACACCCAGCGCCAGCTCGGCCCGAAGAAGTGGCGCATCTGGAGAACGAAATGAGCGACCAAAACGCTTCGTCGCAATTATCGCGCAACGGCGACGAGTACCAATCCCCCGAGGAGGCGCGGGCAGACATGGCCGACTGGCTGGAGAAGCACGCCGACAAGTGCGACCGCGATGGTCACAAAGCAATCCCGATCCCGGCGAACTACCGACTCGCCGCGAGACTGCTGCGCGAGGCGACCGCCAGATCAACGCTGTCGGAGACGAAGCCAACCTTGCCGAACGGTTGTTACTGCGAGCCGGGTAAGTGCATGGCACCGAAACCGGCGTGGTGCAGGGACGCTCAGAAGCGCGAGTCTCAATGCGACGCCTACTTCAAGAGGCAAGAATGACAGAGCGCGAAAGCGATAAGAAGGACGACGTTCTGAACCGCAAATACGGCAGCTTTGGGATTACCTGGCTGGATGCGGCAGTCGAGTTCGCCGAGGAGACCGTCGACAACGGGCCTACCACCGTCATCAGCGCCGAGTGCGCCGAGGCGGTCGCGCAAGTCATCCTCGCCCTTGTTGCCGAACGCAAGGCCCGATCTGCCATCGATGCCTGCCCTGGTGCGACCAACACGGTTTTCCAAGCCAAGGGCTGCCAACATCCATCGGCTCGATCCTCCACACTGCCGCGCTGCTCGTGCGGCTTCCCGGAGAAGCCATGTAGCAGGACGCAGACGGATTGCGTGATGGTCGCCAACCAAGCCGGCGACCTGACCGAGCACGTCCAGAACCTCACCAGCCCACACAACGCCTGCATGTTTCGCGTCGATTGCCTCGCGGCTGTTCGGGCGTTGGTCAGAGCGCAGCCGTCCGCAAGAGTACCAACCTGGGCTGAGGAGGAACTGAAGGACGGCGACCGTATCTGCGAAGCGGCCGGCGTGCGCCGCACCGAGGGCGGCAGGCTCCCTGTCGCCAAGATCATCAACAAGCTGCGCGGGCGTTGTGAGTGCGGCATCGCGGCGCAGGGGCAGTGCTGCTGCGGGAGCGCCCCGACAGACGGAACGGCGAAGCCATGAGCCCGAAGAAACGAGTCCTGAAGGCGTTTCCCGAGGCGTACTGCAAGCGCGGCGCATTCAGGTTCACCGTTTGGCCGAGGCCACGTTGCAGCGTTCTGCGCGGAAATAGCCCGCTCGGCGGCGGATGGTCTGCGGCGGCAGCGTGGCAAGACGCCGCTCTGAATCGCCGCGTGATGCGCAAAGTAGGAGGTCGTGTCGATCATGGCTAAGAGGAAGAAGATCGTTCCACCGACTGATGCCGAGATCAAAGCGGAGATCAAAGCGTTGCGGGAGCTACAGCCGCACGTCCGCAGGACGAATGCCTTCGGGGACGACAACCAGGAGGCCATCGGCGCGCAAATCTACGTCCTTGAGCAGCGCATGGACAACGACGAGCTTTACGACCGTTACGAACCGCGTGACGACAACCGCGAGGATACGAGCGAGCACAAGCTGGAGCACGCTCTGGACGCCCACCGTTGGATGACTGGCGAGGGCGATGGCGAGAAACCTTCTGACGGATGGCGCACGCTGGATCAGCGCCACCGTAGATAGAACGGCGACGCCCAAGTGATCGAGCGCATGACCTACACGCAGTTAAAGGAGTACAGGACAAGGCTTTCCGGTCGCTTGGAATGGGCGAAGGACAACAAGCTTTGGGCGCACGCTGAAGATGCCTTGAGCGAACTGGACCGCGTGAACATGGAAATCGGACGCCGCCCCGAATATAGCGGCACGAGTCATAACACTACGACGAAAGGGAGCAAATGAAGGTCTATCTGTGCGGCCCGATCAACGGGCGATCCGACGACGACTGCAAGGGCTGGCGTGAGTACGCCAAGGAAAGGCTCCCCGACACCCTTGACCCGATGGACCGGGACTACCGTGGCCGCGAGCTGGAGCCGGGAATCGCGAAGGAGATTGTCGAGAACGACAAGCTAGACATCCAACAGTCGGACGCCTTGCTCGTCTTCTACGACAAGCCGAGCGTAGGAACCAGCATGGAGGTCTACATGGCGCACGGCATGGGGAAGCGGATCGTTCTCGTGGACAAGTCCGGCAAGCCTCTTTCCCCGTGGCTGATGTACCACTCCCACGAAGTACACAAGTCGCTGGACGAGGCCATTGCTAGTCTTGCTTGATACCAGCCACGACCTGAACACCTGCGCCGCAGAGCTTGGCTGCGAGGTGGGGACGTTGCTAACCCCGCTGACTCGATACCGCCTGCGTGAGCCTGAGAGGCCGTGGGCTATCGACAACGGGGCGTTTGCTCGCTTCGAGGAGAAGGCGTTTCTGGCCCTCCTGGAGCGTGAGTCTCATCACAAGGAAAACTGCATCTTCGTCACCGTCCCTGACATCGTGGGGTCAGCCCGCAGGACGCTGGAGGTCTTCGAGCGGTGGAAGGGACGACTTCAGGGTTGGAAGCTCGCCCTCGCCATTCAGGACGGTCAGGGGGATCTGCCGATTCCGTGGGAAGAGATCGACGCGGTATTCATCGGCGGGTCCACGGAGTTCAAGCTATCCAAGGATGCAGCTGCCGTGGTCAAGGCCGCCAAGGTTTTAGGGAAGTGGGCGCACGTCGGAAGGGTCAACGATCCGTCCCGTTTTGAATACTTCGAGGAGATGGGGGCTGACTCCATCGACGGAACAGGTCTTTCCCGCTACAGCCACATGAGGAAAGCCATCAGCAAGCGAGACACCCAGGAGAAGCTCTTTGCTAGTCAGGCATAGCCTCACCATCACCGCATCCTGCCCCGTGGACGGGAAGCCAGACCATTACGAGGCAGTTGTGGAATGCGTCCGCGTAGTCAAGGTGGAAGACATCCTCGCCGCCGTGCAGCAGTTGAGGGACCGCAAGGTATTTCAGGAAGAACTAACGCAGGAGCTTGCCCGCACGCTCGGCGCGAAGGTCACAACGACGGGCTACCACTCGGGAGTAAAAACCGTATGCGAATGCTGATCGGCCTCTACATCGCCGCGATGGTGGCGGCAAACCTGCTCGTATGGTGGCTCGGGCCTTGGGCCTCTCCGTTTATCGCCTTCTGCCTGATCGGTCTGGATCTGACCCTGCGGGACGTGATGCACGACAAGCTCACACGCTGGCAGATGCTCGCCGTGGTGCTGGCCGGCGGGGCGATTACCTGGGGCCTGAATCCGGCAGCTGCGAAGATCGCCATTGCCTCCGCTACCGCCTTTACGGCCTCCGCACTGGCCGACTGGCTGGCCTACTCGTACCTCCGTAACCGTCCGTGGCTCGTCAGGGCAAACGGGTCGAACGTCGTCGGGGCAGCGGTGGACAGCCTGATCTTTCCGACCCTCGCTTTCGGAGCCCTGCTGCCGCACATCGTCGCCATGCAGTTTGCTGCCAAGGTCGGTGGTGGGGCGATTTGGTCGATGGTGCTTCGGGGCTTCGTTCCTAGCACGGCGAATAAGGAGAACAAATGAGCACCAAGACAATCCTCAACGATTTCTACGAGCGCGAAAGCTTCATGTACGAAAACGGCTGGCGCAGCTACGAGAACGGCGTTCGAGACGGCGAAGTTCGAGTAATCAACGGAATCTTGTCTCGCTCGTGGAATATTCGCCGCCGCACTTGGCCGATGAAAGACGCGGTTATGTGGATTCCGGTCAAGAGAGAGGAAATCGAGCCATGAACAGCTCTACTCCAAACGGAGGCGCTAAGTGACCTACGAAGAAATGCGCATGCGCTGCAATCGGATCATCGGCCTGTCACCGGATGCGCCGGAAGCGCCTATCGACTGCGTGAAGCTGCTAGGCCAGTACTACAACGACAGCGGACGGGCTATTGCCGCCGAGATGCTAGCGCGTGAGCTGGCCGAGTTCATCCATCTTCACCGCCCCTATCTCGAAAAGATCGGCACTCCTTCCACTAGGACGGCGGATAAATGAACAATGGGGCCGGACTACAGTTATCTGTATCGACGGTATCTGCCATCCGCATTGAATCGTTGGGTTTAGCCAACGAAGTCAGGCAGACGCGCCCCACCAAACATTCGCTTTTCGACATACACGGCGGAACTCATGGCTAACCCATATCAGAAGGTCGCAGACAACATCATCAAAGAGCTTCAGGTGTTGCAAAAGGATGCCGAGCGTTACCGCTTCCTGCGCAGCCTGTACGAAGAGGGGGCGGTTGTGACGAAGCGCGGTACGGAGCGATTCTGGACGACGATCCGCAGCTTTGACTGCGGTATTAACGATGAGCCAACTATTCCGTTCGATACCTGCGTGGATTCCGCCATGCTCACTTCGCGCCACGATGGAGATAACGGTGAATCTCGCTGACGAGATCGAGAAGCGGGTCAAGGCACTCGACCAAGCGCCAGACGCTAGCGCTGGAGGGATACTCCTGCCGTGGCGGCAACGTGCCATGGCGGAGCTAGAAGCCTTCCTCGTGGAGCATGCGCTGGATATCGTTCGTGCGCTACGTGATGCGCCACCACCTCAACAGGACCGATGATGGAATGGATCATTGCCGTGGTCATTGGAGCAGTGGTGATCCCGGTGCTACTCGGGATGTGGCTTGACGAACGACGTAAGCGGCCCGACGCCGCATCGAACCGCGAATGACCCGTGACGTTGTACACCTGCCGCACCTTCAGGAAGTTCTGGCCGTGATCGACGAATGCCAGACCGTCCGGGCTGTCGCCACGCGAACAGGCAGGTCATACCACCGCGCGTTGCTTGACGTTAAAGCCCTAGCGCTGCTTGGCCTAGTAGAGCAATACGAGCCTGATCGTGGATGCATTTCAGCCAAGTGGAGACGTAAATGAGCGTGAATGCTCTGGATAGTGGCGCTAAGAAGACCAAGCGCAGGAAACGGCCAGCACGCCAAGCGCCCGTAGAGACCACGCGGCTACTTGCCGAGCAGCAAATCATTCAGGCCATGAGAAGGCGGCAGCGGCGCAAATGATCGACCTAGACGAACTGCGACACCCTCTCTGCTTCCTGCGTGGTTTCTGGTGGACGATTCGCTACGGCGCATCCATCAGCGGGCACGACTTTCAGGAGGTGCCAAGCGCCGATCCAAAGGCTCAGGTGCTTGAGTGCAAAACGTGCGGGTACGAGAGCAAGGGCTATTACCCATGATCAACCGTTCCCTGAAAAAAGCGAAGGTTAAGCGCGGGGACAATGTTGTTTGGGGCCTTCGCAAGGTGGGGGCTTACCCAAACGGCCACGTCTCCTGCGACCTAAACGGCGATCTAGTTCTTTGGGTGGAGCCTGGGGATGGTCACTCCTATGGCATCAAGTTGCCCCGAAAGCTGGCTCGTCTTATGGCGAAGCGGATTGAACAGTGCCTATCCGAAACATGATCCGCCGTGTCGGACAGCGTGCCCATCTCGGCTACTGCGCAGGCGTCCTTGCGAAAACGTTAGCCGCCTGCCACGCGAGATTTGCAAATCCAGAAAGTTCCGCAGGCCCAGGCTGTCGCCCGCTGTTTGCGATGTATCCCTGGATCAGGGCTGCGTATATCTGCTGCGCGTGTGTTTTCACGTCCATGTTTCCTCCTTGCGGAACGGCCAGCCTAGCACGATGAGCGAGTTTCTCACCGAGGAGGATCTTCGCCGGCTGACGGGATACGTCCGCCGTGCGAAGCAGGAGGAGGAACTGCGCCGACAGAGCATTCCCTACCGCAAGAATGCCCGCGGTGAGCTCGTCGTGAGTCGTAACCTGGTCGAAAAGCCACTACCGGAATTTGAGCTCGGACCTGTACGATAGCGGCATGGGGAGGCCGAAGGGCCGATTCCCGGACTTACCGCCCCACATGACGGGCCGGGTTTCCGGGCAGAAGGTCTACTACTACCACCAGGCGGCGGGGAAGAAGACGCCGCTGGGGAGCGACAAAGCCGAGGCATTGCGCCGCTGGGCCGTGCTCGAAGCCGGGTCTATCGGTTCCGGCTTCATCCCCGTATCGGACGCCTACGAGAAGTACGTCAACGAGCAGCCGTTCTCCCTTAGCTCGAAGCGCCACTACGAGATCGCCCTGCGCAACCTGCGGCAAGCCTTCGGGAAGGGGCGCCTGGAGCAGATCGAGCCCAAGCACGTGAAGCAGTACATCCGGCGCCGCAGCAAGAAAGGGGCGGCGATCTTCGAGAAGCGGATCCTTTCGGCGATGTGGAATTGGGCGCGTGAGGAAGGCCTGACCACAGCCCTGAATCCGTGCGCCGGCATCAAGTTCAGTCAGGCCGAGAAGAAGGTCATAGGGAAACTCGGTAAGCGCGATCGGTACGTCACAGACGCCGAGTTCGAGGAAGTGCTGGCAAGGGCAGACCCAATCCTCCAAGACGCTATGGAGCTCGCCTACCTCACCGGCCAGCGTCCCGGGGATCTGCTCAAGATGACACGCCAGGACATGCGGGAAGGCACGTTGCTGATCGTCCAGGAGAAGACCGGCGCCAAGGTCCCCATCCTTATCCAGCGCCGCCTGAAGACCGTTCTGGAACGCGCCCTAGCCCGTCCGAGGCGCATCAAGAGCATCTATGTCATCGCCACCGAGAACGGCCAGCGGCTCACCTATGCCCAGCTAAACGCAAGATTCCGGGCAGCCCGCGGCGATGCAGACTGGCAGTTCCGCGACATCCGGGCGAAGACGGCGTCGGATCTCCCCGATATCCGCCGAGCACAGCAGCTGCTCGGGCACACGAAGGAAACCACCACCACGATCTACCGCCGCTCTAAGGGCACGCCAATCGCCCCGCACGAGTAGCCGCTTTTTAGAACCGTTCTAAATCAGCAGGCCATTTTCCTTGAATAATCAATGGCCCTCGGTAGCAAATGGTTAGTGCTGATTTTCTTCATTCTCAATCGTTTAAGGCAGATTTGGTTCTAAACAACCGCAGCGAACTGCGGGGCTACGAGCAGGAATTTAGAACCTACTTCGGTTCGTAGCTGACGACCCGTTTCAGCCCTAGGGCGTTGAGAATCGAGATTGGCGGATGCTTCAAGGCGCCGGTAATCGCGCAGGATACCGTGCTTGGGTTGATGTCGGCGTCCACCGAACGGCACCATGCAGCAATGCCGCCAGCGTCGCTCACCTTTTGCCTGAGCATGGCAATGACCTCTTCGTCGTTCATGCTCGTCTTTCGAAGTGCGGGACGTCCTTGAAGCTGTTCCAGTTTCCGCCCCAGCTGTTCTTCTCGCTAAGGCTTTCCCAAAAGGTGCCGAGCGGCTTCAGCGCCGTCACATCGTAGACCAGCTTCCCATCCTTGAAAAAGTTGAGATCGACCGCCAGGCGCTTGAGGTGGAAGGAGTTCATCGTCTTCGAGCGCCCGGTCTTGACGTAGATGGCCTGCTGCTCCGGGGTCCGGTAGAGCTCGCCGGCCGTGACGGTCCAGCCTATGTCTGCGGCGTACTGGATTAGCCTGGCGACGTCCTGCAGGAAGGCGGCTTGCTCAGTGACCAGCGCCATTGCCATTGCGCAGCGTGTCGACGATCGCCTGCTGCTGCCGCGCTGAATCCTTGCTAGACCCGAACTCGAATCCGTAGACGTCCTTCACGATCACGATGAGACCGCCTAGGACGATGAGCAGGATGTCACGAGACTCGGCTGGGACCTTCACGAGAAAGAGGAGCAGGATGGTGACGAATAGCGAGCCGATCGCTCCATAGGCCAGGAAATCGCCGCGGACGTTATTCTTCCCCGCCTTGATGAACTCGACGTCCCGGGCTCTGGCGTCCTTGCGATCCTCCAGAAACGCCTTCGTTTCCTCCAGCGCTGCGTCGACCAGAAACTCCTCGTGCTCCATCTGCTTTATCTGAAGCTGCTGCAGGAGCTCCGGGGATAGCTTCGCTGGGTCGTCCGGGATCTTGACGCCCAGCTTCTCCTCGACGACTTCCTTTCCCTTGGCCTCGATCGCCTTGGCGAGCACGCCAAGGCCGTTCTTCGCGAGCTCGGCAAGTACCCCAGCGAAAAGAGGCGCAAGCGGTGCCATTACTCGCTCCCCTTGCACTGCACGCGGACGAAGGTGGCGCCCTGCTCGTTCTGACCCACCATCATGAAGGCGCACAGACCGTTGAACCCGCCTGCCGAAGCACAGCCGGTCAGGACCACCAACGCCGCAAACACCAGGAGAAGTTTCATTTCAGTTGCTCCATCAAGCGCTCGTATCTGTCCTGGGCACGTTGCTCGTTCTCGCGGATCTGGTCGAAGATTTTTGCCTGAGTCCCGCGCAGGACTCCGATTTCGTTCGTGATCGCGCTGAGTTGGTTGTTGACGGTGTGCTTGTCGGCCTTTTTGTCGAACCGTCCGTCCAGATATTTCAGGAATCCCCACACGGCGCCTCCTGCGGATAGGAGCGCGCCAGCGACCCATTTCCAGAAGGAAGGATCGTTGTCGACGCTCATTGCTGCCCAGCGACTTCCGCCCGAACTCCAAGAGCGGTCATCTGCTGCACAAAATCCATCCGTGCCTTCTCGTTGCCAGGGTTCGCGACAACCAGCGCCATCGTTCGCGCGACTTCCGGGTCGTAGAAGGCCGCTTCCATCGCCACAGCCTTGTGCTCACGTCGCAGCTTGTCGAACCAGCGCCCGAGGAAGGCGGCGCCCTCCTGCATCGGCCCGCTGCGTCCGCGCTCCACGTTCAGGGCGTGGCTGATGATCGCCCGCGGGGAGCTCCCCAGCTTCGCTGCCACAGAGTCGGGGAGCACGCTGGCAGCGTTGATGTTCGTCGGCGGGACGCTCCGGCTGTTGATCGCCATAGCCTCCACGGCCGTCTGGAGGTTGCGCATGTGGCCCTTGCCGAGCGGCTTCAGGCCGGCCTCGATGGCTGCGTAGTTCTGGGCCAGGAACGCTGCCGGATCGGGCTGCGAAACCACGTGCTCGGCGATCCCGCGCGCCAGGCCGTTCGACATGCCCGTGTCGCGCTTTGCGATCATTGAAAGCACCCGCATGGCGTTCGGGTTGGTCGTCGCCTCGCCCAGCACCTCGACCGGCTCGCGTCCCTGGAACAGGCGAAACAGGTCGCCCGCAGCACGCTTCTTCTCGGCAGCGACGATCTGGGCTCTGCGGGCGAGAAGCGCCTCGTTGTCCACGGCAAGGCGCTGCAGTTCGCTCTTGACTTGGGGGAACTCGGCGAGCGTCGGCTCATGCTTGCGCATGAACGTATCGAGGGCTTTCTGATTGATGCGGCCGTCCTTGCCGATGACGTTGCCGTTGCGATAGAGCTCGTCCAGATACCCCGCACGCAGCGCGTTCCATGCTTCCGGCGTCTCGTCGAAGAGGAGCTTGAAGTCCTTGGCCGCCTGGGTGTTGTTGGCCTTGGTGATGAGCGAAGTGACCAGCTGGTCCGGGGTCCGAAACTCGCCGGATGCGTACTTGGCTGCGATGTCCGAGCCGAAGCCTTGCTTGAAGCGCGGCACATACTCATCGGCGTGGAAGCGATTCGCCTCTTTCAGCTTCACCGCGACCTCCCCGAACCCGGACTGCTCGAACCCCTCGATCTTGCTGCGCAGGATCGTTTTCAGGTCTTCGAGGAGCTTGATGCGGAAATCCTTGTCCGGCGCAGTCGACCCGCGAAGTGAAGCCAGATCCGAATTAGCCCGCTTATAAAGGGAGTGGAGCTCTTCGAACGAGATGTCGGCCGGTTCTTTTTTCCCGCCCGTGTCGTAGAGCTTGATTTTCTTGCCTGTCGGAGTCGTCTTGATGCGTGGCTCATCGCTCGCCTCCTTGGCGAACTTCTGCTTGATCTGGCGGAAAACAGCCGGGATGTCCGACTGCTGATAGGCGTTCATCTCCGACTTGAGCACGTCGTCGACGTAGCTCACCGCGTCGTCGATGTTCGCCCTGACCCCGGCTTTCGCTGCCGCCTCGTACACTTCCTGGTACTTCTGCGACCGGATGCCGGAATAGACTTCCTTTTGCTTGAAGAACAGGTCCCTGAGTCGGTTGCCGTTTTCGAAGTTCGATGGGTTGGATTCGAACACCCGCACAGCGTCGTCGAGCTTCTCGTCGACGGCGGTTTTCATTCCCTCAAGGCGCTGCATGGACATGCCCTGCAGGCGCTTCACCCGGGTTACGGCTGGCTCCCCCGTGCCCATCGGGAACTTCGTGTCGACGTACTCCGAGATCGCCTTCAGGTTCGACTCGATGTTCGTGACCTGGCGGTTCAGGGATTCGGTCGACGCTGCGGCCATCCGGCGCTCCTCGGCGAGCAGGCCCGGCGCATTGCTGCGGGCTGGCAGGGACGGGCTGAACCCCGGGACTTCGTCCGAAATCTCGACACTGCGCTGAATGTTTTCCTTGGCCCGCGGGTAGGTCTCAAGCTGCTTGGCGATCTCGGCCGCCGCCTGCTCCTCCCCGGCGACCCTGTTCGCGTCAGCGCTGAACCGGCGCTTAACGGCACCGCTTACCCCGGTCACGGCGTTCGGGGTCAGTGCCGTGGTCACGCCGCCCGCCAGAGCGCCCACAGCCTCGCCGGCCTGCCTGTCCAAGCCCATCCCCGTTGCCACGTCGCCGCCTGCCTCCAGGCCTATTCCTGAGCCTCCTGTCGAAGCGATGAGCGACGGGATGTTCTTCGCCCGCATGGTCAGTCCGAAGGGTCCGCCAGCGCCAGCCATCTCCAAGACACCGCCGGCATAGCGCTTGAGATCGCTGGAAGTCCGCATGGCCGGGTCGTAGTTCAGGACCCCGCGGTAGTCCTCGGTCGTGGCGATCGGCTTGTCCGCGAAGGACGGAGGGCGGATTGCCCGCAGGCCGGCTTCCTCCCGCAGCGCTGCCCGTTCCTCCTCGGTCATGACCTCCCGGTTCGCCCGCTCGAACATGGATTTCGGCGTAGGGCGCATCAACTGGTAGACGTCCCCGGGCAGCCCCATGAACCCGGCTACGCCCTTCTTGAGCCGGTTGTAGAGGTAGGCGATGGTGCTCGGTTCCTCGACCTTGCCCCCACTCTCCTGCGCGTCGATCTTCGCTAGGTTCGAGGCGAGCGATGACTCGGCCGGAGTTCCCGGGATGTCCGAAAGCCGCATGGCGCCAGTGCTGTCAGGGATGGAGTCGAGGCGAACGCCAGCCATTATTGCCGGACCTCCTCCACCAGCGGCTCACCGTCCTTGTCGTGGCCGACCACCTTCCAAGACTTGCCGCCACGCTGAATGACGGTCCCAAGCGCCGCCTTGGCAGAACCGCGGCGCTCCAGGTCGCGAACATGCAGACCTTCGCCGAGCACCCTACTCTCGTCCCCGCCGTAGGCCTTGATCTTGTTGCGGTACGTCTTCTCCAGCTTGCCTTGCGCACGGTTGAGCTCGGTGAAGTTGCGCCGGATCTCGGCGTACATATCCTGCGCCACGCGGTCGGGAATCGTCTGACCTTTGTCGAGGACTCCGGCGACGCTGACCCCGATGCGCTCGAAGATGTTGCCGAGCTTGTGCAGGTCCTTGATGTCGGACACAGCGATCCGGTCGTTCGGGTCGCGCATCTTCGCGTAGGCGAACATGAGCGCCGCATCGCCGGCCGACGTCTTGTCCTTATCCCGGTTCGCCATGTAGTCGGTCGTGGATTCGAAGAGCGGTCGACGCTCCGAGAACTTCTTCGAGTCCTGCCTGTAGTCGTCCGAGACCTTGAGCTCCACGTTGACGATCTGCGGGTCGATGCCGCCGGGCTTCCCTGGTTCCTTGACCGGGCCGAGCTCGACATACCGCGTGTCGGTGCCGAGCCGCGTGCCGGTGATCGTCTTGTCTGGATCCCACTGGTAGACCTTCCCGGCGATCGTCTGAGTTTTCGGCTCATCGGGCGGCCTGCCTGCTCGCTTCGCGCGATCGACCAGCAATTCCTGCTCCTTCGGCCCGTGCAGCACGCCGAGGCCTTCCCAGAACACCCTGTCGTTGCGCTTGATCGAGTCGACCTGCGCCTCGGAGAGCTTCACCTGGTCCGGGAGGTACTGCTGGATTTCCAGCACCTCGGAGGCAGTGATGACGTTGTCCGCCTTGATGGCCTTCAGCTTGTCGGCCGGCACGAACTGGTCCAGTCCGAGCAGCGCGGTCTGCACTTTCTTCGTTGCCAATCGAAGGTCGGACTTGTCCTTGGCGTCGACCAGCACTTTCATGCCTTCCGCGGTGCCTGCGAAGCGCAGGAACTCTTTCGAGTTCGACTTCATCATCACTTGGATCGGTTCTGGCAGGTATTGGGCGTATTCCTTGAACTGCGTGAGCATGTCCGGCTTCTTCGCGAGAGCCGTGAACGTCTGCTTCATGCCGGGCTGAATGGCCTCCAGCTTGTTGCCGTAGGCCTCGTCGAAGGCTGCGGCGTCCTCCGCGCTCATGCCCTTGCGCATCTCGATACCGTGCTCCAGGGCGCTCACAGTTTCCTTGAGCTCCTGCAGTTGCGTGAGCTTCGCCTTGCGCTTGGTCTCGATCTCGGCAACGAGCGGCGAGGGTTGCCCGGTCACGCCAGCGCCGAATTCGGCAAGGCGCGTGAAGAACTCTTGGGAACCGGACATCTTCGAATAGGCATCCTTGACCGGGTCGGGCTGTGCTGGCGCCATGCCGATACCTGTCTGGGATGCGGGCGCGGTCAGAAGCGAACCCGAAGATGCACTCTCGCCAGGGAATAGTTGCTTCTCGTCGTATAGGACTGTCATTACCACCCCCGCCCGGCCATGCCGATCCCGCGCGCCAAACTGCCTATTCCTTGGAGGTACGCAGCCGGGTCGAATGACGTGCCTGTTCTGGTCGTGTTCGCGGATCGCACGCCGGACAACGCACTCAAGGTGCCGACCCCAGCGCCACTACCGACGCTCGCCAGCCCAAGCCCGGTGCTGCTCGTTTGCCCACTGAGCAGCAAGCGGTTGTTGAACGCACGCTGCCGAAGTTCGGCCTGGAACTGCTTCGCCGCATCCGCCACGTTCTGCGTACTCAGGTTGATGCCGCTCTGCAACTGCTGCACCGCAAGCGGGTAGTTGAGCTTCGCCGAAGCCTCGGCCGCACGTAGGTTCTTGACGAGGGAACCCTTCTGGATCTCTCCCTCACGCGCAAGCAATGCTGCCTCGCCCTTGATCGGGGAGTCGGACAGTCGCAGGCCGCGGGCATTCGCGAGTTCATCGGCAATGAGGCCAAGCCCCCTCTGAGTGCTCGCGTCGATGTCGGACGATCCTGCCGATATGGCCGCATCCGTCCCGGCCTTGATCCTGGCTTCCTGCTCTGGGGTAGCCGCACCGCCAGAGCGAATGAGGTCCAGCTGCTTCTGCAGCAGTTCTTCTTGGATCGGCCCGAGACGCGACGCGCGATCAAACTCGGACTTCGCAAAGGCCGCCTGCTGCTCCGGCGTGATCGC
>Ga0196981_1000165_pt1 | contig 49344 bp, 52 predicted proteins | sample S3_2013CmetaG_FD_155462 | JGI IMG/M metagenome (GOLD analysis project Ga0196981, IMG submission 155462) | Soil microbial communities from Anza Borrego desert, Southern California, United States - S3_20-13C | ecosystem: Environmental > Terrestrial > Soil > Desert | place: USA: California... | reverse complement strand
TTCGTGGAGACCGACGTGCTTCGAGTGAAAAACAATGCGCTTAAACACACGAAGAAAAGCGGATACGCTGAGATCACGATCGGTGTCGTGGAAAAAAACAAAAAGCTTCATGCACTCAACCCTTCGATCACTATCGCCGAAGGTGAAGTACTTTCCGTCGAGGAAAAGTTCCAGGGCGGCACTGGAGTAAATCTCACTCCACCTCCACCGGTCGTGATAAAGCCAGCTACCGTGCGAAAGATAAGAGAACGAATCGAAAAATTTGCAGAGGAGATTGGCATAAACGGCTACTGCCGAATCGACGCGTTTGCACACATTCGGACCGGCGAGCTTCTCATTATCGAGGTCAACACGCTTCCCGGTCTCACTCCCTCGACCGTGCTCTATCACCAAGCGCTTGCAGAAGATCCTGCGATATACCCCCGGGAACTTCTTGAGACACTGATTCAAAACAAAGGCTTCTAGAGTTTTAACCACCTTTTTGCAGCCGGCGGCCACAGTTTCGTGAGAGGATGTTGCGAGCAATCGTGCGGACGTGCCCGACACACGTAGCGGCCATATAAGACGAGGCCGTTGTTTACGTACTTCCAATCCTTTTTTGGGACGAGCGCCTCCAGGTCTTTGGAGATTTTCGTGAGGTCAAGATTATCTGAGAGGTCGAAGCGATACGCGAAACGCTTCACATGCGTATCGGTGGGTATTCCTTCCCACGCATCGAATAGCTCGCCGAGGATCACGTGCGCTGTTTTGTATCCGACGCCTGGAAGCGATTGGAGGTCTTCAGCGGTCTTTGGCACTTTCCCCTGAAACTCGTCGACGACTTTTTTTGCGGCGGCCAGTATAGATTTTGTTTTGTTGCGAAAGAACGGTATTGAAGATATTTCTTTTTCAAAAACTTTGGGGTTTACTCGTGCGAAATCTTTAGGGGTTTTATATTTCTTATACAGCGGCTCTGTCACTCTGTTTACTACTTTGTCCGTGCACTGCGCCGAGAGGATAACGGATACGACGAACTGGAATTGCGTTTTATATGTGAGCTCGCTTTTCGGTTTTGGATACGCTTTCTTCAGGTAAGAAACGATTCTCTGGGCGCGCAATTTACGCATGATACTAATGCCCATTATCCTATGACAGTAGCAGTCTGAATATAATTGTTAGCGAGATTCGTATGAATCTTCTCTATTTCTTCAATTCTCGCTGGATGCCACCACTCAGCAAATATTTTATCTCTTTCCTTAGAAGCCGAATCGCATACCTCTTCAAGTTTATCTAACAGTTTTACTTTATCGTGGATGCCTCCTTCGTAAGAAGCTTCTTCTTCGTAGCCCTCGACATCCATTTGTTTCTCGAGCTCCGGTCTCTTTGCGTAAATCCACGCCCTTACGTCGTCAACGAGCGTTCGCAGTCTCTCAAGGGAATTCTTAATCTCCGGCGGAAAACTCTCAGGTGCTCGCGGATGGTTCTGATTGTCCGGTTTCTTATCGGGAACGCTCTTGTCTAGACGAATGCCCCATTCCATTGCTTTATTGTACAGTGATCGGGAAGAAAACAGCGTCGTCGTTTTCTGGTAGACCTGAAGGATTGTCTTTGAGAAGCACAAGTGTGGCTGGACCCGTGTAATTCTGTATGGTGACTTTTGCCGAGAACGGCACAAAATTCTCAGTCATCCAATTAGCTCCGGCCTGCGCGATTCCTTGTCCCACCAGATTGTTGTTGTTATCTCTGACCTGTACAGGGAAGGATGCTTCGAAGTACCACATGCCGCGCGCCTCTCCTATGACCGTAAAGGTCTTTGGCACGAGGCTTTCGGGCAAGGGCGAGGTTACGTTGACGTTTTCTGAGGTAAATGGCGCTGGTGCGGGGGTAGGCGCTGGGGGTGGCGTCGTTTGCCCATTAGGGGTAGGTCCTGGAATTACGAAAAGCAACACTAAAAGCACGAAAACGGCTATTGTAAGAAGAGTGATGGCTACCCATGCGATTCGAGGCATGAAAGTAGTATAGCAAATGGGCTTGAGTGCGCCGAGCGGACATTTCTGCTAGGATTGTCCGTCATACCCCGGATATGGCCCAAAAAAAGAAAAATGTAGTTGTTATCGGTGGGGGCACCGGCACTTTTACTGTTCTTACGGGTCTCAAAAAATATCCCTTAAATCTGACTGCGATCGTCGCCATGAGCGATAGCGGCGGCTCGACAGGCATTCTTCGCGACGAACTCGGCGTGCTTCCCGCGGGCGACGTCGTGCGCTGCCTCATCGCACTCTCCTCCTCCGATAAACTCATGCGCACACTGATGGACTACCGCTTCGAGAACGGCAAACTAAAGGGCCATCGATTCGGGAATCTTCTACTTTCCGCACTTGAGAAAACGAGCGGAAGTTTCGACCAGGCAGTGGAGCGCGCAAGCGACGTACTTCGCATTCGAGGACGCGTCGTGCCCGCTACACTCGACAAAGTGGATCTCATGGCGCAGGTGGGTAAGCGCATCATCCGCAGCGAAGAAAAGATCCAAACTGCGCACCTCAATGGCTCCTTGAAACATATTTGGCTCGAACCCGTCGCGCGCGCAAACCCGAAAGCGCTCACCGCGATCCGCGAAGCAGATGTGATCATCATCGGCCCTGGCAATTTTTACGCAAGTGTCTTGCCCAACTTGCTCGTACGCCGCATTCCGGAGACCATCCGCAAGAGCAAAGCGAAGAAAATCTACGTGTGCAATTTGATGACGAAAAAAGAGCATACACGCGGCTGGAGCGTTGCCGACCACGTAAATGCTTTGGAGAAATATCTCGGAGGCCCCATCGGTGTGGTGGTCTACAACAACAAGAAGCCGCCAGCAAACATCTTGAAGTCGTACGCGCGCGAAGGCGACACCTTGATCGCATGGAGCGATCTTCCGAAAAGCCGCACGCTAATCGGCGCCAACTTGATGTCACGCCAACGAGTGCTCGACAAGATCGGTACCGCTGCAAAGGAGAGCTCCTTGGTGCGGCACGATGCTGGCAAGCTCGCCGGTATTATCGCGAAGCTCGCTGGCGTTAAAAAATAGCTTGCGGCTGTACACACGAGCTGCTAGCATTGGGACACAACCGAATAGGTATCAAGAGCGCGGTGAGAGTTTTGGCTCTACGACCCGCCGGCAACCCTTAGCGAAGACGCGAAGAAGGTGCCAAACCAACCCAACCTTGGGAGATACGAAACAAACGAATCTCCCCTATTCGGGGAGATTATAAGTTTAGAAGATACCTATGTTCCACCTTTTACAAAGATATACGACGGAATCCGTGACCTGCGGGCACCCGGACAAAGTGTGTGACCAGATATCGGACGCCGTCTTGGATGCATGCTTGGCGCAAGACCCTACAAGTAGGGTCGCGATCGAGGTTTTGGGAAGCCACGGCGCGATGATGATAGGCGGCGAAGTGAAGACTAAGGCAGAGATCGATTACGAAAAAATTGCGCGCGACGTGTATACCGGGATCGGCTACGAGAATGATCTCGATATCATCGTGAAAGTCGCGCATCAATCCCCCGACATTGCGCAAGGCGTCGATACCGGCGGTGCCGGCGATCAGGGAATCATGTACGGCTACGCTACTTCTGAAACGCCGCAGTATCTCCCCCGCGGTGTCGTGATGGCGCACGCGCTTGCGCGCGAGCTTGAGAAGCTGCGCCGCGACGGCACGCTTACCTGGCTCAAACCAGACGGCAAAACCCAAGTGACTGTGCAGGACGGCACGATTCTTACGGCACTCACTTCGACCCAGCACGATGAAAATATTTCCCAGGATGATATCCGCGCCGAGTTAACCAAGCATTTGTTCGCGCCAGTTCTCGGCACAGTGGAAGGAGTCGAAATACTTGTAAATCCTACCGGCAAATTCGTGCTCGGTGGATTCACTGCGGACGCGGGGCTCACTGGCAGAAAAATAATGGTGGATACCTACGGCGGCTTGGTACCCCACGGCGGAGGATGTTTCTCCGGCAAAGACCCAACAAAAGTAGACCGCTCCGCAGCATATATGTGCCGCTTCGTCGCCAAGAACTTGGTTGCAAACGGTTACGGCAAAAAAGTATTGGTGTCCGTTGCCTACGCGATCGGACGCGCCGAGCCTGTCATGGTGGAAGCCTTTGATGAGGACGGCAAGAATCTCACGGAGATCGTCACCAAGCACTACGACTTCAAGCCGCTCGCGATAATCGAGCGCCTCGATCTTAGGAAACCGATCTACAGGGAAACTGCTGCATACGGCCACTTCGGCGTCGACGGCAGACCGTGGGAGAAGATCGAGAAGATATAGTACTCTTGTCGGATGCATAAGGCGTTCCTCTTCGACATGGACGGTGTCCTCGTGGACAGCGAGCGTTTTTGGGGACCTATAGAAATTCCGTTCTTACACAAGATTTTCGGTGCTGAAGTCGCAGAGCAAATAGGCCAGCCTGTTGGTATGGGACTTGAGGCGGTATACGCCGAAGCCATCCGTCTTGGTGCGAAATTTGACCGCGATGAATTTCTCCATGGCTACGAAGAAGTGGCGATGAAAGTTTATGACATAGCTCCGATAACGGAAGGAGTAGCGACTGTTGCAGAAAAAGCGATAAATCTTGGTTACAAGCTTGGAGTTGTTACGCAATCGCCTCAAACATGGCTCGATCGAGTCATTCCACAATTACCCTTTAAAAACAGTCTCGAGGTAATCATCTCTCTGCGAGAACGTTCCGACCTTCGATTAAAACCGGCACCCGATGGATTTCTCGAGGCATTTAAGCAGCTGAACTCTGAAGCAAAAAGCTCCGTTGTGCTAGAGGATTCGAATACAGGCATTGCAGGGGCCAAAGCATCCGGTGCGTATGTTATCGGCTATAGCGGCAATTTAGTCGACGGTTACAAACAAGAGGGTGCTGATGTATACGCCGACACGATGGAGGAGGTCGCGAATATTGTTGCTACTCGACAGTCACTGACTTAGCGAGGTTGCGCGGACGATCTACGTTTAGCCCTTTGTCGCGAGCGAAGTAGTAGGCAAAAAGCTGAAGCGGTACTATGTTCAATATCGGGGAGAGTATCTCGATCGTTTGCGGCACATACATGACATCGCTCGCGTCTTTCGGGATCTCCGTATCGCCTTCGGTTGCGACAGCGATCACAGGACCCTTGCGAGCTTTTATCTGCTGGATATTTGAAATAAGTTTTTCGTAAACGCTGTCTTTGGTCGCAAGTACCACTGTCGGAAAGTTTTCGTCTATCATCGCCAAGGGACCGTGCTTCATTTCTCCTGCCCCATACCCTTCCGCGTGCACGTACGATATCTCTTTGAGCTTCAATGCTCCTTCGAGCGCGACAGGGAGGTTGTATTTACGCCCGATGTAGAGGAAATCGATCGCACTGCCGTATTTTTTCGCGAGCTTTTCTATTGCCTCCTTGCTTTCGAATATCTTTGTAAGCTTCGTAGGGAGCGCCTTCAATTCCTTTGCAATATCTTTCCCCGTCTTTGCGCTCATGCCGCGCTGCCGGCCCAAGAACATCGTGAGAAGCGCGAGTGCAGCGAGCTGCGAGACGAAGGCTTTCGTAGAAGCAACACCTATTTCCGGTCCAGCGTGATTGTACACACCTGCGTCCGTTTCGCGCGCGATCGTCGAGCCCACCGCGTTCACGATGCCGAGCGTTATAGCGCCTTTTCTTTTTCCCTCACGCACTGCGGCCAAGGTGTCGGCTGTCTCGCCCGATTGCGAGATCGCGAGCACTACTGTCCGTTGGTTCAATACTGGACTTCGATATCTGAATTCGCTGCCAAGTTCCACCTCGACTGGGATCCCTGCATACTCTTCGAGCATGTATTCGCCGACCAAGCCTGCATAGTAGGCCGTGCCGCACGCAACGATGATGATTCGCTCTATCTTTGAAAGTTCTTTCGCAACACCTTCCAAGCCTCCTAGCTTCGCCATACCCTTCTCGGGAATAAGCCTGCCGCGTAGTGTGTTCTCGATGACTTCGGGTGCTTCCATGATTTCTTTGAGCATAAAGTGCTCAAAGCCTCCCTTTTGCGCTTCCTCCGCGCTCCAATCGATCTCCTCTGCTTTGCGCACGATCTCTTTCTCACTTGAGATCTTGTACACTGTGTGGGTCTTTGGCGTGAGTACCGCCATCTCTCCGTCGTTTAAAAAGACGACTTTCTTGGTGTATTTCAAAATTGGAGACGGGTCGGAAGCTATAAAATGTTCCTTCTTGCCGATGCCGAGGACTATTGGTGAACCCAAACGCGCAGCAATAAGTTTTTCTGGCTCGTTTTTATTCTGGATCGCAAGGCCATAGGTGCCGCGGATCTGGTTGAGTGATTTCAAGGTCGCCTTCTCGAAATTCTTCTCTTTTTTTAGATTCTCCTCGATGAGGTGCGCCAATATTTCGGTATCTGATTCCGAGAGGAAGGTGTGGCCTTTTTTTGTAAGCTCATCTTTGAGCTCTTTGAAATTTTCGATGATGCCGTTGTGGACGACAACAATCTCGCTGTCGCAATCCGCATGAGGGTGTGCGTTTATTTTCGTCGGCTCGCCGTGGGTCGCCCAGCGCAAGTGCGCGATACCGCTCTTCCCCGTAAAGCTCTTCGGAACTTTTTTCTTAAGTTCGGTTACAGCACCTGGCGTCTTTATCGTACCGCTTTCAGGCGTGAAAATGCCGGCGGAATCATAGCCGCGGTATTCGAGAGAAACCAATCCCTCAATGAGAACTTTTGCGGCATCTTTGCCATTTTCGCCGGTGTAAGCAAATATTCCGCACATAGGTAGATAGACGCAAATCTATCACATTTGTTGCAAAACCTTGAGTTTAGCCTCCCCGGTACGCTTTCTTGATCTCTTGTGCGAGATATGGATTCCACATTGCACCAGTTGCAGTCATCACTGAATCCGCTCCTGCGTCCCGATATTCTTTGTAGTCATCTGGAGTGATGACGCCACCTACTCCCTCTATCGAAAATTTGAAACCTCGCTTTTCGCGTATCGCCGCCATGCGCTTTACGAAATCGAGGCCGGCCCATTTGATGCCTGCGCCGCACACCCCGCTCCGGAGACGTGCGGGAGACCCAGGAAGTGCCTGCTCGCCCGCATCGTTCCTAATCTCACCTTGGAGCGTGTTGATGCCGGAAACGCTGTCGGCGTACTCGTTAGCGATCTCCGCCAAGCGCTCCATATCCGCGTCGTTTTGGTAGTAGCCCACCTTTAGAATGAATTTCGTGTTACCAATGACCGAGCGAATGCCTTTTACGATATCTTTGGTCATTTCGAGGTCGTAGCACACCAAGCCTTCGTTGCCGAGGTTGGGGCATGAGAGGTTGGTCTCAAGTACGTGCGCGCCGGTTTCGACACTGTATCGCGCAGCCTGCACGTAATCTTCGACGAAATCTTCTCGCATCTGGCCTTCGCGCACTGTTCCCATGAAGCTCAAGACCAATACCTGCCCCTTGCCTGCGGCAGCTACGGCTTTTTTTACATCTTCCTGCCATACGGGTGCTGCTTTCGAAGGAACGCCGAAGGAATTCGTGATCGAGAGCGGCTCGGAGTACACGGCATCGGCGATGAGCGGTTTTTTCAGTTTCTCAAAGGTCAGATCTCCTTCTGGGTGTATCGCAAGCACGTTTGGAAATGGGTGGCAGGGAAAAACATCGCTTCGCACCGTTTTGTACACGCAAATGTCGAATCCTTTTTCAAAAGCCGCGTTGCAAAACTTACTGTTCAAAAGCGGGCCCGCGGGAATACCAAGAGGCGCATATACCTTGTGCCCTAAAAAGTCCGCCTTCGGCTCTCCTTTTTGTTCAAACACTTTTCCGTCGGCGAAAGCCGCAAATGGCCCTTTTTCATAATTTTCTTCGTAGGATTTCGTAGGATCGTAGAACGGCTCGTGAAGCATTACGGGCAGTATACCCTAGCGTAGTGGACGAAGGAATTTTCGATCGAGGACCTTGTTCGAAGCGAAGCCCTGCCTGCCGGCAGGCAGGGAGTCCGTAAGAATTGAAAATTCCGAGAGGACACTACCGCACCAGCTCGGCGTATACGACGAGGCGCTTATCGTACGTGCGCTCGCTCTGGAGCCAATCGCCTTCGCAGGTAATGAGATTGAGCCGCGCCGCATCGTCCCGCGCAAAAAGTATGTGGTTTGGCACCTTGTCGTGCGGATATGTTTGGATCTCGACTACTCTAAAGTCCATACGCTCGCCATTCTTATTTTCCACTTGTATTTCATCGCCCACCGAAAGCTCGTTAAGTTTTTTGAAAACGCCGGAGAGTCCCAGCCCATTGTCCACGTGCCCCGCAAGTACCGCGCTCCCCTGAAAACCAGGAGGTGGCCCGTATTTGTACCAGCCGACGTCGGTGAAGTTGTTGGGTGTTGCCATGTTGCCCGAGGCGTTGATGCCCACCTGCTGCACATGCGCGTCGATCCCAAGCGCGGGTATACGCAAGCGCGATGGAACATCTCCGGCCGCGGCTTCTTGTATGTCTGCCGCAATCGGAACCTCGACTTCGGGCGCATACCACAGTGCCCGGATCGTGGTCGTAATGAAAATCGCCGAAGCGAGAAGTGTGACCGCGATTGAAAGTCCGAACAATATTCCTTTTCTTGTAGCCATCTTCATAGTGAAACAGGCGGGTGCCTATTATAGACACCCGCCTCAAAAAGAGAAGTCACTTAGTGAAGCCTGTACGCGTAGACTGCACCCGCGACCGCCACAACGAGCGCGAGCCCGAGGATAGCGAAATTGAGGATCATTTCGCCCCCCATACCGGCCGCCGGAGCGCCCGGCACCTCCGGCGTCGTCGTCTGTGCGCTTGCGACTCCGGCAAGCAATGTTGCTGCTGCCGCACCAGCACTGATAAATTTCTTTTTCATAGTTCGTGGGTAGGCCGACCAGGTTATGCTAATCGCCGACCTAGTAAATCATTAAAAAACATCGTGGTGAAAGCGAGGTGAAATAGTTCCGACACGAAAAACGCGCCTTCAAAAGGCGCGTTTTCTCATGGGATCACGAGTCGCTTTCGCTACCCCGATCTCTTTGATTACCCTGGTCGCCGCTTCGATTCTTCTCCTGATTCTTCGTTTCACTCGAGCGATCCTGTGTCGCCTGAGCGGAACCGGAGGTGTTTCGGTCATCTCCCGAATCACTTCTGTTGGTGTCTCTGTTCATGTTTGTCATATTTTCCTTAAATTTTATGCCTCACTAATAAGTTCGACCTTCGTATATAGGTTTAGGGTAACAAGTTGGCGTGAAAAATAGATGAGCTTATCGCGAAAACCGTATATGAAGAAAACTTCATGTTTCCTTCATGAGCGCTGCGTAGTGTACTATGGTTAGTACGCTTATCCGTTAACGAATGAAATCATATGCGAAGTAATTCCACACCGTGGCTCATTGCAGGTATTGCGATCGTTCTTTTGGTTATCGTCGCGTGGCTCTGGATGGGCACGAAGCGTGACCTTGAGAGCGTCTTGGCCGACAGCAGGGCTGATATCGCCGACCAGCGCGCAGTGATCGCCGAGAAGTGCACAGGACCCCAGGCTGACAAGGAGGAGTGCGATGAAGCCCTCGATGAGATGGCTGACATATTGCGCGAATTCAGCGCCGACCTCAACACGGCGGCAACGACCTCGGCAGACGTTCAGTAAAGAAAGTGGGACTTAGATCTTCGTGAGTGCGATCTTCGCCCTCGTGATAGGCCCTAAGTACCCGACTGCGGGAGTTATGCCTTGGCTTGCTTGATAGCGAGCCAGGGCATCTTTCGTTTTTGCTCCGAAATAATCGCTCTCAAAGCCAGGTGCGCCTGCGCCGTTTTCGGCCACAATAAATCCGCGTGCGTTGAGAAACTTTTGTAGTTCACGCACATCCACTCCCGTCATCCCAAGCTCGAGGTTGCGGGTAAACGCAAAGACGCCCCCGCCTTCTTCGCGAGCCTCTTCTGCGCGGAGCGCGTAGTATGTGGAAGCAAAGCGCGTCTTGTACATATCTTCGTACTCATCCCCTCCCTCTTCGAGCGCTTCTTCTAAGCCTCTTGTGCGCTCTGCAGTGCTAAATGTTTCTTGCAGCCGTGGATACGGATCCTGCGCCCCATCTTCGCGTATCTCGAAGTGTAAGTGTGCGGCGCCTCCAGAAGCATTGCCCGTGTTGCCTACAAATCCAATGATGTCTCCCCGTTTCAGCACATCTCCGCGATCGATGTCGTCGGCGACCTTGTCGAGATGCATGTATACAAATGATTCGCCGCCCGGGTTTGCAGTGCGCACGTAGATCCCGGAGCCGCTGTCCTCGCCGATGCGCGTAACGACTGCCTCCGTAGGCGAGGCAATAGGCGTGCCCTTCGGCGCCATGATATCGAGGCCTTCATGAGTGCGCGATCCTCCATCGCGCGGATCACCGAAATTTTTTGTGAGGTTTCGGAGTTCGACGCCGAGTAAAACAGGGATTGGGAGCGATTCTACTTCGCCCTCGTCGAGATCTTCTATCGCTTCACGTGTCTCGCTATCAAATCCTCCGCGACGAGCCCATCGCTCAAAATCTTCTTCATCGTATTGCGCGAATGCAAAGGCAAACGGCACGAGGAGTGCTGCGAGTGCAAGCGTCGAAAAAAGCCAATGAATACTACGTGTCCGATGAGACATGAATATGTTCTTAAGACGTACTAACGCTTGTTCGCTTACCGAAATACAACCGAACCGCTGTCGAACTTGAGATCAAGTATGAGTTCGCCTTTCCCTGTGAAGTGATAACTCGTGCTGTTTTCTATCATTGTAAAGAATTCCTTCTCTTGCGAGCCTTCGCAGAACATTTTTGTCGATACGATCGGCCCGAACGATATGGTTGAACTTGCGGTCGCATACGAGGTGCTTCCGGAATTACAATCTGATGTGACAAGTATTTTTCCGTCTTCAAAGAGAAGCGTGAATTTTCCAGATTGTTTCGGTAAGATCTCGCGACCATCGTTGTAAAGTGACGAGATCCAGACCCATGTTTTCATCTCGAGCGTCATTCGCGAAGGATCCGCTTCACCCTCCGGGTTCTCGGCCACTCGCATCAAAGAATCCGTCACCGAAAAGATCGCGACGATCGGGTATTTTCGCCAGTGGTCGGTACTAAGGCGCTCGACGGGTGTCACCACACCGCTTGCCGTGATGCGCTCGCCTGTCCGGAGATCCTGCATTGCTTGCGACATCAAGTTGAAGTCGAGTGCGTAGTGCGTGCCGTCGTCTGTCTTTAGCCCAAATGCGCATTCAAGCGTTTGCGGCCCCGAAGTGTCTACGTGCGGCAAGCAGAGGTATTCGCCCGTGAGTGTTGCGCGATAGGGCTCGTAAGTATTCCCATCGCCCTGCTTTTCCTCGTAGATGTAATTGTTAAAGAGATAGAATCCGCCGACAAGCGCCACGAGTATCACGACGATCCATACCAATCCTTTCATAGCTCTATTCTACCGTAACGCGCTCTATTCTTTGCGGCTCAAGCGGCCTGTCCATTTCGTTGGTGTCGCACGCCTCGATCGCCTTCACGACCTCCATGCCGGAGACAACTTTTCCAAAGACCGTGTGTCTCGTATCAAGCGGGCTATTCGCTGCGGTGTTGATGAAAAATTGGCTGCCATTGGTGTCGGGGCCAGCGTTGGCCATGGCGATCGTGCTGACCGCGTTTTTGTTGTTGGCGTGGAACTCATCGGCGAATTTGTAGCCTGGCCCTCCTGTGCCCCAGCGCGCCATCAAGGCGTCGTCCTTGGTCTGCGGGTCACCACCCTGGATCATGAAGCCTTGGATCACGCGGTGGAATTTCGTGCCGTCGTAAAATCCTTCTCCCGCGAGTTTCGCAAAGTTCGCGACCGTGTTGGGCGCGTCTTTCTCAAACATTTCTAACTTTATATCGCCCTTATTGGTGTGCAGTGTAATGTTCATTTGGGTGAGTATACCAGCTTAGGCGATGCCCTTAGCGTCCTTGATCGTGTTCAAAAGTTTTTTTACAGCCTCCAGCGATTTCTCGTCGATTATCGATATCGGCGTTGCGGCTATTTTCTTTTTCTTCAAAGCCGCGAGTTTCTGCTTAACCTCTTCCTGGGAGACCGCGTCGCATTTGGAGAGAAAGACGTGCTCCTCCTTCTCCTTCAGAGTCGCGCTATATTTTTCGAGTTCACCTCGTATCACTTCATAGTCGCGCACCACATCGCCTGACTCCGCAGAGACAAGGTGGAAGAGTGTTGCCGTGCGCTCGATGTGTTTTAAGAATTTCACGCCGAGGCCCCTGCCCTCGGACGCTCCTTCGATGAGTCCAGGAATGTCGGCGATGATGAGGCCGTAGTAGGCGCCGAGGTTGGGCTCAAGAGTCGTAAAGGGATAGTCGCCCACTTGCGCCGAGGCGGCCGTGATCTCGTTTATAAGGCTCGATTTCCCCGCATTGGGCAATCCTACAAGCCCTACGTCTGCGATGAGGCGAAGCTCAAGGCGGTAGGTCGCCACATCTCCTTCTTTGCCTTCTTCAAATTCTTTTGGCGAGGTGTTGGTGCTCGAGCGGAATTTGTAATTCCCGCGCCCTCCTGTGCCTCCCCCTGCCGCAAGCAGTCGCTCGCCCACGTGCGTGATCTCGGAGACATAGCCCGTATCGACATTCACAATACGTGTCCCGGTCGGGATCTTGATGATGAGGTCGTCGCCTCGCGAGCCGTCGATGAATTGCCCGCGGCCGTTGCCGCCGTCTTTGGCCTTTATCTCCTTTTTGCTCGAAAGCGGTTTCAAGGCGTTGATGTCGGCGACACCTTCAAAAAAGACCGACCCACCATGCCCGCCATCGCCTCCTGTGGGGCCTTGCATAAGCCTCACCTTGTTAAAGGCGACCGCTCCGCGGCCACCCTTCCCTGCGCGAAGGGTCGTTGTTATCTCATCGACTAGCATGCGGTGATGCTAACACAATTGCCTATTGAGTTGTTGCTACCGCGTATCGCTGCTGAAGTGATGCCAAAACGCTCGTGAGCTCAACGACGAGTGCTTGTAGGCGCGTTATTTGAGCCTCTGTGCTTTCCGCTGGCGTGCTCTCTGCCGAGCCCCAGCATTTGTATGAGGAATACCACGGCCGAGTGCCTTCGTTTTCATACAAATATTTCGCGTACGCGAGGTTGCCCTCAAGTGTATAGATATCCATGCCGAGCGAGTTGGCGAATTCTGCATGAATGCGCGCGTGAATCTGGAAGACCCCTATCATGCTGGCACCGGCTCCCCCATAAAGTGGTGCGCCGTCGCTGTCGAACTGCCTAAAGCGAGACTCGCAGCGGGCTATCTCTGCCATGATCGGCACATCGGCGAAATAAGCCTTAACTAAAGCCTCATTCCCTGCATTGGCGTCTGCATATGAAAAAAGAGGGGCAAATAGGATAATGCCTCCCAATATAGCTGCACCTCGTAGGACTCCCTTCACCCCTCCACCATACCAGATTCTCATCATTCCTTCACCTTCCTTTCTTCATCTATCAAATAATCCTTTCTGGGGGCATCTATTCAGTACTATCTGTATTCGCAAGACAACAACTCTAAGCTTCAAGGATTTCTTGAGCGCGGGAGACTAGATGTATGTCAAAATTGTTAGGATTATCTCGTCTCTTGTCCAGTAACTCCTTAATATCTTCGTCGGATATTGGTAATAATAAAATCTTATGAGTGAGAAAGTGCCGACGTGCTTTTTCAATATCTTTTCTTGAAATCAGTTTCCGGCGGGCTAGAAAAACAAGCTCTCTACCATTTGCGATGGTATAAGCCGCCGCTTGACTATACTGCGGATTTCCAATTTTAGTACGGTCATAGTTTTTAACCTCAAAAATCACTACACCGGATTTTATCTTCTGATTATAAAGAAAGCGAAAAAACGTCGTATCAGCAGAATTCCCAAAGGTAATGTCGTAATAGTACATATTACCTTCCGACTGTTTTTCGAGTCGTCCGCTTGTCAAATTACCGCTATAAAGCGCCGTAAATATCTTTCTTATTTCTTCGGCATATGCGTGAGCGAATTTGGCTCCTGATTTAATATTCTGTAGTGATCTTTTATATTTTACCCAGTCAATCGCCTCTTTTTCACGCTTCTTTACTTTTCTCTTAAATATAAATGGATCTTTAAGGTAATTTTCTACAAGATGTGGTCGTTGCAGCGAGATTTCTCTTGTTGCCTCTCCAACTGATTCGTACTTTTTCACCAGTTTTTCTATAATATCCTTGAGCGTTACTCTCGAAATTTTTGGCTTTCGACCAAGTGTTCTTAAAGAATTTAGACGATCGCTTTCCTCTTGTCTTAAAAAATATTTAAGGTACGTGTCAAAAAAACCTCCCGTTGTGAGCAGCGGCAATCGGCGTACTATGTGACGCGGAACGAGAATTCTTGGCTCGCCCGTAGATGCAAAGAAAGGGAGCCTGACGCGAGGAATCGGCTCCCAATCCTGTAAATTCTTTGTTAATGCCCTGCTGATTTGAAATTCCCGCGTCTCAAGTCCATACATTTCTGCCTGCTCAGCCGTATATTCTAAAAGATGGCGCATACCAAAATTTGCGACCATGTCTGACAACAGATCTGGACCCAAGCCACCAATTGCGATAGATGTGCTCGCTATCGCAGAAAGTCCGATTTTTTGAACATCTGGGTTGTCAAAAATATCTTCTTTAAGGATATAGGCACGCTCCCCGCCGGTACCCCGTCCGCTAATACCAGTAACGCAGTGACCTAAGGCAATATACGATACTTCAGGGAACTGTAGTTTAGTAAGCAACTCATTTTCTGCAATTTTTTTTGTTCTGTACTGTTTTAAATAATGATTCAAATAGTAAAATATCAGCGATTGAACTTCTTGCCAACGTTTATCCGGTGAGCTGTAAAGCAAGTAAAGATCCAAGTACGCATGATGATCCCCCTTTTTTTGGGGTAATAAAAAATCGACCTCATGCTGTTTATACTGTTTAACAAGTTCTTCTAATGTCATGAGTGGGAAAACCTAGGTCGCAGATTACTGTTTATTGTATTGAAAGATTGAATTCCTTAACTTGCATCATAGGGTTAGCTTTAACCGCGTATTCAAGGGCTGTGTTCTTAGAGCCGACAACTATCATGCCGCGCACCTTCTGACCTGGTCTCGCTCGCTTCTCTATCGCCCAACCCATGTATCGTTGAATTTGTTCGATGATTGATGGATCGGCAGCCCCACGTTTTAATTCCACAACTACAAGGTCGCCGTTTTTGTCTTCACAAAGGAGGTCGAGCCTTCCCACTTCGCGCGTATCTACCTGTCGACCAACGAGCTTCAAACCAGGCTCAATGGTTTCGACACGTTCTGCAACAAAATTCTCAAGATTCGCTTCCAGAATTGGAGTCTTGCCGATGTGGCGCGTAACGCGCTCTTGAACGATGCGCTCTTTTATTTCTTGCGGATATCTTGCATCTTTCTCAACCCATTTCCCTTCCGCTAAGTGATTCAAAAAAGATTCGATTGATCCGAAGCGCTCCTGCACGTATCGCACTTTCTCTGAGGACATGGATGCAAAACCGTACGGTCTATATTGTATCTGATTACCTACCGCCTCGTTATATATCTCAGCTGGAACGGATATATCAGTAATTTGATCGAGAAAGTAGGCGTGTTCCCAAGTCTCACCTTCAGCATTCGTACCCCAAAGAGATTTGGCTAGTTCTCGATTGTGAAGCTTGAATGTAACGAATCCGTAGTACTCAAGATTTCCTTTCCGGTAGATAAGAATAGGGTCTCCAACCTGCATCTTCGTCCAGGTACGAATGTTGCCCGTGCCAGGGGTAGCCCCCCAGGCCCGAATCATGCCGTCACCGTAGATATTATGGAGAGCAGTAACCTGATCTATCGTTAAAAATTGCTTGATCGATTCGAGAGTAAAACCACGTTCAATAGTATCAATATAGTGCTGGTAGGCTTCGGGGCTACTGGCGGTTAGAAGGAAAAGTCGAGCGTCTGCTGCCATGCGGGCATTAGATCACGAGTGGATCTGCGACGCCACAAAACGGGGTTTTGCTCTAGTCCATCCGGGCGAGGATGCGGTTGACGGTTTTCCAGGTGCGGGAGGTCTGGGCTTTGCCGTATTCCTTCTCAAATTTGGTCATCATGTCCGGCGTATGCAAATTCTTAAGGTCTATGACCACACAGACTTCCCTCTTAAATATTCCCATCACCTTAAACCCCGGCCCTTTCCGCGGCATAGTCCGCAGTTTCCCCGAGTGCTCTTTAAAAAATGTCACGAGCGTGTAGTGCTTGGCATTGTGCTCCGCGCCTTTGTACGGATCGCGCGCCACAAGCTTTTCCAATTCCTCTTTGCTTCGCACGATCGTCGTCGAGGAAAATTTGAGGATTTTTGGCAACGCCTTCTCTATTTTTTTCTCAAGCGCCGCGGGTTTTGCCTTCGACTCAAACACCACGTTGCCGCTTGAGATCACGGTTTCCACATTCTTAAATCCCATCTTCTCGAAGCCCCACTTGAGCCTCTTGGGCTTCATATTGGGGTTCATGGGTCCGATCCCGCGCAAAAGCGCCACGTATGTCGCCATAGTTACCGCTTCTTTATATCAAATGTGAATCTGTACGAGCTCTCTGGAATTACTTCATTCGCCTTCGGATACGGCGTCACATCAGTGAGGGTCACCGTGTAGTCGCCAAATACCTGCGGCTTGCCAAGCGTCAGCACATGCTCGCCGTGTGCGACTGGCGAGGAGATCACCGTACGCACTTCCACGGTGCCCGCCCAAATGCATTGCACACCTTCCGCGCAACGGCTGTCGGAGACTATCTTTTGGGGATTCACCGTGATGTTCATCGCCGTGGGGCTCCCACCAAGATAGGTCATCACACTCGCCTCGGTGCGATCAGGCGAGGGGCACGCTTCAAATTCGCACGAAGGCACCGTGCGCCCCACGGCGGAGCCGTCGGGGCAGATCTTTGCGTCACCATTGCACTCCCATGCAGAGGGTGTGGTGGTCGCGTTTTCTCTCGGGGCATCGTTGTCGCGGTTGGCAAAGAGAACGAGCCACATCGTGACACCAAGGACGAGTATTACTCCCGCCGACAATCCAGCTTCTTTCTTCATATCTATATGGTACTAGACGTCCCCATCCTCAAGAACTTTCATTTGACTTTGAAGCCGCTTACCTGTCATATATCTCTTGGAGGAGGCCAAGCAAATGACGAACCCAGACCGTTGGCTCATCGATCACGTCTATGAGCCCCTATCGTGGCGTTCCGAGTATTACCTGCGTTTGAATTGCTTTCAGCTTGCGATCATAAGCGAATCGATATTCACCGTTGCGGCACTGACTTCTTTGGCGCAGCGAGGGATCGATATCGTGGCCCTCGCGCCAATCTTCGGTGGCGGATGGATGTCTTTTGCATTACTTGCGATCTATCTCGACAAGCTTATGAAAAGGACTCCGCAATTCCTGAATCCAGTAAAACCTGCATGGGGCATTCGCATGTTGGGGTTGTCCACCTATGTGGTCGTCCTGGCGATTCATTGGCGATTCCTGAGAATGGATGTTCTTTCGCTCGATCTGATGGGTGTTGGAGGGTATATGTCGTACCTGTACTTCATGGCATGCAATCCAATGCCGCCGAAGTGGGAGCCGACGCGTAGCCACCATCGCGCTCTCAAACTCGAGCCGAGATGAGACAAAATCAGAAAGCCCGTGGTTCCGTCCCCGGGCTTTCTTATTTAATACTCGGAAAATCCGGCGGGAGTGGTGCGGTGAAGGTAGCGCTCTCGCCACTTGGAAGTGTAAAAGATATCGAATAAGCGTGGAGCGCGGGACGCGAGAGGCCAAAAAGTTTTGGGTACTCAGGCGCATAGAGATGGTCGGCGACGATTGGGTGCCCAATAGAGGCCAAGTGCACGCGTATCTGGTGCGTGCGGCCGGTGAGCGGGCGCGCTTCGATGAAAGACGCACCTTCTAGCTTTTTTAAGAGTCTCCACTCCGTGATCGCAGCACGTTTGCGCATTCGAGCTGCTGCTCTCAGCACTTCCTCGCTCGACGCTCGGTCGTCGTCCTCTTCGCACGCGCGCGCGTACCAATGCTTGGGTGGCGCGGAACTTCTCATAATTTCCGCAACTATTCTCCCCTCATTGTGCTTCATCTCTCCATACACGAGCGCGCGGTATATCTTTTCGACACGCCGCTCCTTCAATTCGTTTTTCAAATGCGCATACATTTCCGGCGTTTTCGCCACGAGCATGATGCCACTCGTCGTGCGATCAAGACGGTGTACGAGCCCTGCGATCGGTACCACCTGCCCCTGCGGCGAGACCCACGGCTCGCCCATGCTTACGAGTGCGGGGTAGTTTTTTATGAGCCATTCGGCGACAGTCGGCTCTTCGGTCCTCCCGTCGCTGTGTGCGATCAAGCCCGCAGGCTTATTAAGCACCAAGAATTCATTCGTCTCTGCAATGATCTTCGGCATTTAAATCAGTGTGAGTGAATATGAGATCGGGTCCCCCTCGAAAAGTCCTTCTGCGCGGCGGACCGATGCTTTGAGCGGAAGCAGATACGTGCCCGAGCGACTGTCGGGGAAGATCGAGGTCTGCCACACGGTCTTCCCCGCTTTTACCTCGACGCGCACGCCGCCAAAACCCCGCCGCATCTTTCCCTTCTGCCTTGCCTTGATATCTTCGGAAATTTTCTTGTCGACATACACAAAATGCCAGGCACCTTGTTCGCCCGGCCAGAGCCACACTTTTCCATTGGCCCTAAAGGATCGCGCCATCGACTACCACTTGTAGCCTTTCGCTTCAAGCATCTTGCGCTTCACTTCCAAGCGCTTCTTGGTCTTTTTGGAGCGCGACTTCTTCTGTCTAATATCTACTGCTGCTCGTTTTGCCATATAAACGGGAGTATACGCTAAGAAGACAACCTGTCCAAAAGCGCCGTGATACCCTTCTGCATCTCCTTGCTGGTCTCCGGGTCCTTCAAAAGGTCCTGCATCGTATCGAAAAGCTGCTGGTCGATCTTTGGCTCGTTCTCAAAAAGGTATGAGGGAAATTCCCCAAAGCGCTCGAAGTATTCGGTAAATGCTTCCTTGCGCGTTGCCGGGTTCTTGTGCGTAGCCGCCCCCTTCATCGCTTCGTAGTCGAACTTTGAGCGCTTCGGCGACTCCTCCTTGATCGAGCGGCCGTAGCGCGTGGGGACGGGTTTATGCATGTTTTCTCTTTACGAAACAGCTGAGGCATGCGTTCTGGTTCTCGCGCGTCTTGATGTACTTGTTGCCGCACGTGCAGAGAACGACCCTGACCGCGTTCGGGTTGTCGATCCATTTGCCATCTTTGTGAAATGTTTTTGCCATATGGATTAGTCGATGAAAGTTAGTGCCTTACCTCGTTTTCCCGCGCGGCCTGTGCGGCCTATCCGGTGCACGTAGTCTTCATAGGTCGTCGGAAGGTCGTAGTTGATGACGTGGCTTACATCGGCAACGTCGATACCGCGTGCTGCCACATCTGTTGCGACAAGCACCTTCACGCGATCGCCCTTGAAAAGGGCGAGCGCCCTTTGGCGTTTCGGTTGGCTCTTGTTGCCGTGGATCGATTCTGCGAGGATGCCGCGCTCGGAAAGGAGCTTTGAGAGTTTCTCAACACCGTGCTTGGTGCGGCCGAATACAAGTACCTTGGTGAATTCTTCTTTGGAAAGAAGCTCGTGGAGGACGTCGAGCTTGGTCTGACCGTTCTCGATCCGGACCACGTCCTGGTGCACGTTTTCTGCGGTGTCGCGCGTCTTTACGGAAACGCGCACGGGATTATTGAGGAAATCGCCGATAAGGGTCTCGATCTCGCGCGAAAGTGTTGCGGAGAAAAAGAGCGTGTGACGAGGTGTCGGCATGTGAGAGATGATGAAGCGCATATCACGGATAAATCCCATGTCGAGCATGCGGTCAGCCTCGTCGAGGACGACTGTCTTAAACTTTGATAGGTCGAGGACACGGCGCTCCATGAGGTCTTTCAATCGTCCCGGGGTCCCGATGACGAAGTATGGATCACGGCGCATACGTGCGATCTGAGGGTTGATGTTGGCGCCTCCTACGACGCACACAGAAGCGAAGCCCGAGCCTTTGGCAAAGCCCTGGAACTCTTCTTCTATCTGGAGTGCAAGCTCTCGCGTCGGCACCATGATGAGGATTCGCGCGCTTCGGTCTTTCACCACCTTGTCGAGAAGCGGAATGAGAAACGCTCCGGTTTTACCGGTACCGGTGTTGGCAATGCCGACGATGTCGCGGCCTTCCAAAATATATGGAATCGCTTGGTCTTGGATCGGGGTCGGTGTTGTGTACCCTTTTGCAATGACGTTTTGCTTTATACGCTCGTCGATCGAGAGTGAGGCGAAGGAGTTTTGCGGAGTGAACACCGTTTCTGCTTCGATGATCGGACCTTTGTTGATGAAACGTCTAATATCGATCCTCGATGGTGCTGGTCCCCTCTGGCGCGGACGGAAATTTCCCCCAAAAGAGCGCCCGCGTGAATGCGAATGAGAATAGCTTCCGCCGCTTCGTGCGCGGGAGCCGCCATAGCGTGCTGGACGCGCACCTGAATGAGGTCCGCGGCTCGGTGCTCTTCGAGATCTGAAGTGAGTAGTCATAAGTATATGCCCGGGTTTACGGGCTTTTCCGCCTTGTGGCGGACGAAATTGTGTCGAACGATCTCGGGATGGATTCGCGCCCTCATGAGTTTGTACGGGCGGTCTTGGTATCCCAAGACAATAAAACCATTTGGAGAGAGTCTGACTTGGGAATTGTAGCAGAACAGGAGGCTTATGTCAACGTTAGTCGCGTACGTGGACCTTTGTTCCGACCTCCGTCCACTCGTAGAGCTTACGCGCATCATCGAGAGCAAGGTTTACGCAGCCGTTGGAATACGGCCGACCGAAACTTTTGTGCCAGTACGCGCCGTGGATGACGCCGCCCTCGTTGGTGAAATAGAGATTCCACGGCACACCGGGCAGGTCGTAATATTTTGTGCTGATCCCCGGGATCGGACCCTGCATGTAGCGGGTCGGCGTCTTTTTGTAGATCGTGAAATTGCCGCGAGGCGTCGGCGTGAGCTGGATGCCGGTTGAGATCGGTGTACTCATAAAAAGCACATCGCCCTCGTAGGCATAGAGCATCTGCTCGGAGCGGTCGACGAGGATGCGTTTGTCGGTCGCTCGTGCGATATCTGAGCGGTCCAAGACGCCGTTGGAGTAAAAATGTCGCACGCTTGGCGTTGCCGCCACGTACTGCTTCCTCTCGACGCGCTCGGGGTAGCGCAAAGATTCCTCAAAAACGACTTCGTACCAATCATACGGCGAGTCTTCGACACGTCCCGACACCTTCAATACAACGCCTTCGCGCAGTCGATTGATAATTTTGTATTCCTCGCTCGGGCCTGCGCGCGCCAAGACACAATCCCCCTCATAGGAGATGCCGCAACTATCCACTACTTCGATGTACTGATGGTCTGGGAATTCGTGGAGAGAAATGGTGGGTGCTACGAGCGGCTCTATGACGCCAGAGGTGAGTTCGCGCTCTGCACTCAACAAAGGGTCAACCGTTTCTTCTTGCACTTCCTCAGGCTCCGGTGCATTCTCACCGGATTCGAGTGCACGCGCGGAGATCCCTATCCAAAAGAGGGATGCGAGGGCGACGAGGAGCACCAGCGCGGCCGAGGGGAATGAGAACTGAACGCCGCGCACGAGTATTACGGCGTTAAGTTCAACACCAATGCATCGCGGATAGAGTCGAATTGGCGCAAGAGCGCAGCGCGATCAAATTCGCGGACTGCTCCCTCTTCCCCTTCAGCTGGGAAGTTTGAAATGTTACTCGAATGGATGAAGTAGCGGACCGCAGTGCAAGGCTTGGAGCCTTCGATCGCGTAGACCATTTCTTCGTACAAATTGCCGGCACCCGCGTCGGAGGAGGTTGCAACAGAGTACGTGGTGGAGCCCACCGTCATGTCGACCGCGCGAACGTTCGCCAAGACATAGATGTCTCCCGTGCAGCTTTGCGCGCGCGGCAGCCACTCGATAGAAACACCGCTGTCGCTTGAAAGATTGGTACCGTCGGTCAAGGATGCGGGTACCGCAAACTTCACGCCGGAAATTGGCTTTCCTTCGAAGGCGTCATACGTATACTCCTCGTCGAGCATGTAGTTTGAGGGGTAGCTGATAGAAAATGTAGTCGTCGCGTATGTCGAAATTGTAGGAGCCGCCGGAGGTGGTGGAGGAGTTGGTGCAGCAGTTGTACCAAACATGTCCCACGCGTAATAAGCGCCCAATGCGACAAGTACGAATACGATGCCGCCAATAAGATATTTCATCATTACGCCATCATCACAGAAAGATTCTCTTTGTCAAAAACGCCAAAACATTCTTGTGCTCTTGTCTACCACGGCAAAAGGCGCCACAAGAGCGCCTTCGCGCAGTCCTTCTTCGAAGAAGGAGGTGTGGCGACTCTGAAAGAGCCACCACACCTACCCCAAACGGTAGCAATCCGTTTTGAATGAAAATCATTACAACACTCAGGAAAAGTGGACAATGAGTGGAAACCGTTTGAAATATGGCTCACCTCCTTCGACGACCGCCGGATTTCCTTGATTTTTTGCGTCTAGTACTTTTCTTTCCCTTTTTTGGCACTTTCCTGCCCGCGCGTCGCGCTTGTGAGAGCCCTATTGCTATCGCTTGTTTTCTGCTTTTTACTTTCTTGCCGGAGCGTCCGGAGCGCAGTTTTCCTTTTTTCATTTCATGCACTGCTTTGCGCACCTTGCCTTGTGCTTTCTTGCCATAGCGAGCCATGCGCAAAGTATTTTCTAGCGCATGTGAAGAAAGAATTAATTATTTTTGTTCGAGATCGAGACAAACCGAATTTATCGCCGACGCCTGCTGGCTTACGGCACTTCCTCGCTCAACGCTCGGTCGCAATATCTTATTTTTCCTCTAAATCTAGACAGACAGAGTTGATACAGTAGCGCTTCCCTGTTTTTGTCGGGCCGTCGTCGAATACGTGGCCCAAATGCGAGCCGCAACGCGCGCAGGTGATTTCTGTGCGTTCCATTCCATGGGAGGAATCCCGGTGCGTCTCAACCGCGCCTTCTATCGCAGAATCAAAAGAGGGCCAGCCGGTGCCGGAGTCGAATTTTGCCGCTGAGTCGAACAATGGATTCCCGCACGCACGGCACTCATACGTGCCATCAGCTTTTTCGTGCACGTACTCACCGGTAAATGCCATCTCGGTCCCCTTCTCGCGGAGCACGCGATACTCTTCGGGTGTGAGCATCTGCTTCCACTCTTCCTCGTTTTGCGGCATGGGTTTCTTCATGCCGTCAGTTTATCAAAAATTCGTTATCTGCGCGCACGAGTCCGATCATTCTCCGTCAGGTGCTGCTTTCTCAAACGCACACTCTCCGGTGTTATTTCCAGATACTCGTCCTCTGCCATCACTTCCAATCCGCGCTCGATCGTGAGCTCAAATGGAGGAACGAGGTTGAGCGCTTCATCGGTTCCCGAAGAGCGAACGTTGGTGAGATTTTTACCTTTTGTAGGATTTACCAACATCTCCTCACCCTTTGAGGTATTGCCGATGACCATGCCTTCGTAGATCTCGACCGCCGCAGGAATGTACAAGACACCACGATCTTGAAGATTCCAGAGCGAGAATCCGAGCGCCTTGCCGCTCGCCATCGAGATCATAGAACCCACTACACGCTTCTTTATCTCGCCCGCGTACGGCTTAAAACCGATGACGCGCGACGACATGATCCCCTCGCCTTTGGTGTCGAGTACGAACTGGTTCCTGTAGCCCAAGAGCCCGCGCGTTGGTCCCTCGAAAATGAGGCGTACTTGGTTCTCATGGAATTTGAGATCTTTCATAATAAATTTGCGTACTCCAAGCCGCTCGATGATGGAGCCTTGGTATTCTTGCGGGGTGTCGATGATGACTTCCTCATATGGCTCCGTCTTTTGACCTCCGTCTTCGTGAAAGATCACCTGCGGTTGCGAGACTTGCAGTTCGTAGCCTTCGCGACGCATGTTCTCAAGAAGGATCGCGATGTGGAGCTCGCCGCGGCCGGAAACACGGAACGTATCGCCACCGGAGAAATCCACGCGAAGCCCCACGTTGATCTCAAGCTCTCGCTCGAGCCTGTCGCGAATCTGGCGCGTTGTGACGAATTTGCCCTCGCGGCCCGCAAAAGGCGAATTGTTGACCAAGAAATTAAGTGTGATCGTCGGCTCATCGATATCGATCGCAGGAAGCGGTTCTGCGCTCTCATCGGTGGTGATCGTCTCCCCTATGAAAGTGTCGGCTAGGCCCGCGATCATCGCGATGTCACCTGGCCCGATCTCCGTCGTTTCGACTCGGAGCAGTCCCTTAAACGTGAACATCTTCGTGATTTTTCCATTTCTCATTTCGCCCGCGCGAGTTTTTTCGAAGACCGCGTCGCCTGTTTTGAGGACACCTTCGTACATACGCACGATAGCGAGACGGCCAAGATAATTATCGTAGGCGAGATTGAACGGCTGGGCGCGGACCGGACGCTCCGCCATTCCTTCGCCGGCCGCTGCCGGCACATGCTTCAGAATCGTATCGAGGAGCGGGGTGAGGTCGGTCGATTCGTCGGTGAGTTTTAATTTTGCGATCCCTTGTTTGCCGATCGTGTACACAACCGGAAAATCGGACTGCTCGTCGGACGCACCCAATTCAAGGAAGAGTTCGAGTACTTGCTCTTCTGCGCGTGCGGGATCAGCGGCCGGTTTGTCAATCTTGTTAATGACGACAATCGGCCTAATGCCGAGTTCGAGCGATTTTTTCAAAACGAAGCGTGTCTGCGGCATGGGGCCTTCTTGTGCGTCGACGACCAAAAGCACGGAGTCGATCGAGCGCAACACGCGCTCCACTTCGCTGCCGAAGTCGGAGTGACCGGGGGTGTCGACGATGTTGATCTTGGTATTTTTGTAGGGCACCGCGGCATTTTTGGAATAAATCGTAATACCGCGCTCAAGTTCGAGCGCGTTTGAGTCCATGGAGATTCCCTCTTCGGCAACACCCGTCTGACGCAAAATAGCGTCGGTAAGGGTCGTTTTCCCATGGTCGACGTGCGCAATAATGGCTATGTTTCGTATTTCCATACAAATAAAAAATCTCGCAGCGGAGATTTATAGGAGTATACGCGAAATTTGGCTTAAAAACAATTTCCTACTCTTCGCCACGCTCCTCCCCCACCCCGAGAAGCTCCATGAGTTCTGGATGAGTTTTGATCGTTCTTATAAGAGCCTCCTGTTGATTTTCTTCTAATTCCTGTCCACCTATAACTTTGTTGAGCAGTTTTACTTGAGCCTCATCAAGATGCCCCGACTCGGCGATTTTTCGTAGAACTAACCTCGCTTCAGTTTGTGCGAACCCACTATCCTCAGAACCTACGATTTCGCCAAAGGTTTTGTCTCCCGGCTCCCCTTTGCCAATCTTTGCATCTAGTGAGCGATTGCGAGCGCCGTGTCGATAGCCGCGCCTTACCAAACCTGTTACGCCCATAAGGTTCATCTTTTTTAGACGCAGAATAACCCACACTGCTTCGGCCTCCAGAGAAAAACGCTCGTTAGCAAATTTGTATAAATCGTGCATCGTCTGAATGTTAAAATCTCGTTGGTCATCTTTGATAAACTTGGCTAAGGACAACTCCGTGAGAAGCTTATCCGCATATTCGTGAGCCTTTTGCAGAATATCCTTGAGATGAATGTTGGATCTGGATGTTAATGCAAGAACACGTGCAATTCTTACTTCAGCCGAAGTGTCATCAAAATTGTATTCTTCACGTAAAATTTTGGCGATCTTTTCCATCGCAGGAAGTTGCCTTTTTGCTCGGTCGAATTCTTCGGTTGCATAATGAACCTTCCACCTGTCCATAATCTTATTTATGCCTGCAGGAGTAACTCCTCGAAATATTGCTAAACTCGTTCCCTCAAATCCGTTATCGATCAACCATCGAAGCCGCCCATCTAGTGTGTTGTAATTATCTCGAATCTTTTGCGGGTCTGCTTTCGAAAGCAGCGAGTATATTTTTGCTGCCTTGTCCGCTCTAATTGCGGGCATTTTTCGCCAAGCCTTCATGCGAGCTCGAATGCTGCTTGGTATAGAATTAAAAAAACTCAGAAGCGGCACATGACCCATATCGTGATCAATGAGCCATCTAATTTGTCCGTCCTCCGTATTATAGGAATCGTCAACGTTCATTACTTCACGTCGAATTCGAACTATATCTCTAAGTCTACCTACCGGAATTAATATTTCAGGAGCATCTGCGGAACGAAGTTGATTGGAAACGTTCCAAGGATGTATCGGTTTCCCTAGGGTACTGGACTTTCGATTCCGAAAACGACTCGGAATTTCATCGTCTTCAAATTTATTCCTGTATCGTGAATAGTATCTAAGAAAAAGTACGCCACCTTCAAAGCCAGTATATTTTTCTGGATTTTTCTTTCTATCTTCTCTTTCGGTTCGCTCTTTGAACTTCTTGCCTAGAGTCTCAACGGATTCATAGCGCGGAAGTTTTGGCCCACCTTTAGGCTCAAGTCTCTCGCTCATTAAGCGATTATACCCCGCTAGAGTTTTATAGCGCGAGCAAGAGCTCGTTCAGCTTTGCACGAGTCGCGGGGCCCACGGTGCCAAACGCGGGGTTACCAAGCTTCGCTATCCCGTATTTTTGCTGGAACTTCTGCACGGCGGTCTTCGTCATGGGACCAAAGCGTGTGGTTTCGAGGCCGGGAGAGCCAGCGCCGCTTACCGCTACCTGCGTTGCTACGTCTTTATTGAGTATCATCTGCAGCGTTTTTACATCTTCGCCTACAGAGCCGACCGTAAGCACTCTAGCAATTGACGTGCGCGATGGCGTTATAGAAGCCACCGTGTCTGTTGCGAGTACGTTCCATATCCCCGGGTCCTGGCCACCATCGAGCTTGAATATCGATATACCGCGCACACCAAGGCGCTTTGCGAGTGCGATGCGCTGGCGAATGGATTCTGCGTCTGGCCACACCATGTAGCGGAATTGGAGGTTTGAATTGTGCGCTGTTGCGAAATTCCCCGCTGCGATCGCAGTTGCAAGTCCCGAGATGCGGGAAGTGATGGGCTTCGTTGATGTGGCGGTCGCAGTGTAGCTGAAGGCCATCTCGCCCCACGGCGCTCGATACGGTGTGATGCCGTATTGCTCGGCTATAGGCGTTGCGTATCCCGGATTGAAGGTCCAGAGGATGTCGTACACGTATTGCGGGCCGGAGTACGCAGTTACGTTGTACTCGTAGCCATAGGTGGGAACACCGATCATCATCTTCGACTTTGGAATGTCGCGCGCCATAAGGTTCACCACCTTTTCGATCCATGCTGGGTCGCCCACAGGGGCGTAGAGCTGTGAGCTCGAAGCGTATGTAGCAACCAGTTTGAGGTCGATCCCCTGTTGATCGTACGCCATGATGCGCACGCGGTCGCAGTGCTGCCCTATCGCCTTCAGGTCGTTCGCAAACGTGCCCGCGTCTGCCGGAATCTCGATGCCGTAGTAGCGATCCTCAAAAGGCGTACGAGTTTCGATGGTGCACATGAGCATTTTGTCGCCGAGTGCGACATTAAGCTCTTTGAGGAAGGCTGTGAAGTGCTCACGTGTTTCAGCTTTTTTTCCTTCGAAGTCTATGTCGATGCCGTCGAAGTTATTCTCTTTGACAACGCTTTCGATGTATTCCACGAGATCCGTGCGGCTGCTTTTCTTGCTCAAAAGCTCGTGCACGAGACTTGAGTTGGAAGTCATGACAGTCGGAATATAGCGGACATTTTTGGCGCGAGCTTGTGCCTGGAGCGTTGCCCACGGCTCATCTTGGAGCTTCCCGTTGTCGAGGAATGTGCCGTCGGAGCGCAGCGTGTAGACGAAAGGATTGACCTCGGTCAGGGTCTCAAGGCGCGGCAAGACGTCGGTCGTGCCAGTAGCTGCCCTCCAGTATGGGATCCAGCCAGAAACCTCAAAATTTTTCTCGACTGCGGCATCTGCCGAAAGCGGCAGCGCAAAAAATATCGCGACAAGTAAAAAACGCGCTAATTTCATATCCATAAGACGGTACAGTATAGCAATTCTTTCAGGATTTATCTGAAGAATGCAGGAAGTACTCGCGCACGCTTGCAGTGATGTCGCTCGGAGTATCGACGATGCGGAACGGTTCGCCTTCCTTCAGTGTTTCTTTGGTGTGGAAACCCCAAGCAACCCCAATGGCACCCACCTCTGCCTTTTTCGCTTCCCGTATGTCACCCAGTGTGTCTGTGATAAACACACAGTCTTTTGCCGAGGTTTCGTATTTTTTGAATATCATCTGTATCTTTTCGTGCTTCGAAGTGTGCACGTCGGCACCCATGACTTCTGAGAAATAGCGGCCGATGTGATGACGCTCCAAAAATCCTTGTATCGGGCTCGTGATCGTAGACGATACGATAATCAGAATGTAGTCGTGCGAAAGATCTTCGATGACCTTCTCGATGCCGGGAAAAAGTCTGGCCTTTTCTTCGAACATCGGCGTGTAGATCGAAAACCAATCCTCGTCTGCTGCCCGCTCGGGTTTTTCTTTTGCGACCCTCTCCTCATGCGCTTCATACACGTTGCCTTCGAACATGCTGCGATAACTTTTCTCTTGAATCGAGGGAAAAACGGTCTTGGCGGTGTCGTATGCGACCTGCCAGGAATCCGCGATGACCCCGTCGAAATCAAAAAGGACGTACTTTCGCTTCTCCATGAAAGCGCAGTATACCTTAACGTTTCATCTCTCTTATTAGTCGAAATTTCCGCCCTCCACCAAAAAGAAGAAGTAGTACGACTGCCGCGAGGTGCGGCAGATGTCCGCCGAGTTCCATCGGTCCCAAGATAAAAAGCGGGATGGTGAAGATCACGAGAAGCACGAGTGCATTGAGACGCGTTATGATACCCAGAATAAAGATAACGCCAACGATAGCTTCGACCGCGCCTGCAGAGATCGTGAACAAATAATCCGAGAACCACTCGAACCCTATATGCTGCATGAAATTCCAGTCGTATTGTGCGAGAAAATTGATACCAAATTCGGGACGAAGAATCTTTTCAGAAAATCCGAGAATAAGAAGTGTGACGCCCGTGCATACTCGCAAAAGCGACAGTGCGTAATGGTGAAATGGCCGTGTCAGGTGCGCAAAAGCGCGAAAAGACACGAGACTGAAATAGTCGCTTCCCATTATGGCGATGAAAAGGGCGGTCCCCAGGACCCAGGTATTTTCGAGCATCGGTATTACTCCCGAATATGCGAATCCCGCCAGCCATAAAAGCGCGAGTGCGCAGGCCGCGACACGCGCGTATATTCCCGCCAAGAAAGCGATACCGATGAGGATCTGAAAGACCACGAGAGGCGCGGGTATGCCGGAAGCAATGCTTAGGTTGGGTGAAAAAAAATAACTGTGCGTGCCGGCGATCAAAAAGAAAGCACCCGCGATCATTGAGAAGGTCGCGGCAGCGCGAGGAAATGCGTGGTCGCGCATAGGCTGAAGGAAAGAAAGCTGCAGTATTCCCCTTCGGTCAAAGTAAATGCCAAGTGCGACTATCACAATGGCAACGACAGCCCAAGCAACAAGGTACAGAGCTGTGGGCTCGCCTGTCTGATACGCAGACAACTCTCCCGCTGCGAACCAGCGTGTGTGTGCAGACGCAGCCGCAGGCATAAAAAGAAGCAGGAAACTCGGAAATATCGAATACACACTCCAAATCCTAACAGACAAACGCGCCGATGGACGGCGCGTTTGTAGAAAAACCTATTCGTAGTTTAGTCTTCCACCTCAACCGAGGCGTCGTCCTCATCGGACTCTCCGCCGCCGCTTACGCGGAAGGTGATGCCGTAGTCGCCTTCGTCATCATACTCGTGCTCGAAGGTGAACGTCTTGTCACCTTTGCCGGTTTTCGTGTCGTTTGATTCATCGTCATCCCAATCAGCAGTTACTGTGTAGGAGTCGTTGCTGTCGGACTCTACCCTGACTTTCCACGTCCCTTCCTCGTCTTCATCGAGGGACGAAGGTCCGCTGATAACCTCGATCGAAAGATCGTCATCGTCGTCATTGTCGTCGTCATCGTCTTCCTCGACACGTACGCGATCGGTCGCAGTGTCAGTACCGCCGTACATACCTCGAACGGAGAAGCGAGGAGTGTACGTGCCTTCGTCGTCATAGGAGTGTGCAAAGCTTATCGTTCTTGAGCCCGTGACGTAGAAGCTCTGTGTGGTGCTGCCGTCGCATCCGTAGTTGTAATTGTATCCGTAACCATAGTTGTATCCGTAGTTGTAGTTGTTGTACGGATATCCGTAATTGTTGTAGCAGCGGTCATCATCCCAATCGACGGAAACGGTGACGTATGACCCGCGAGGTGCGTCTATCTCAACTTTCCAAGTACCGCGCTCTCCTTCTTCGAGCTCGTTTGGTCCGTCGACTTCTTCGATCTCCGGCGTCGCGTAGTTGTAATTGTAGCTGGGGTAGTAGGAATAGTTGTAGTTGGGGTAGTAGGAGGAGTACGAGCCGTACGAAGGCGTCGAATAGGAATAGTTGGCGTACGAGTAGTTCTGGTACGGGTAGTAATACGATTGCGCGGAAGCGACTCCTGCGAAGAGGAGTACGATAAGAACCGGAATCGCTGCGAATGTTTTCGTCATATATGGCTTAAAATATAGGCTTGTCTAGTAAAATGCTCCTACAAGCGACCATCTTTATGCCTCCGAGCAAAATACTTGTCAAGCACTAGAGCGGCAGCGCTCCAGGCACTCCGACAGGCACTATTCCGGAATTTGCTCCGTTTTTTTCATCTCCTCCGCTGTTTTCGTCGTCGCCGTTTTCGGAAACACCTGGAGCAGGAAGCAGGAAGTGGCCCTTGAACTTTCCTTGCGCTTCAAGGAACGCCTTCATAGTTGACGCGTCGCGTAAAAGTTTTTGGACATGTTCTTTTTCTCCATATCCTTCTCCCCTATCTTTTTTGAAGTTCTCAAGCAATGCTCGGATCTTCCCTATTTGCGCTTTGACGCGGGCCGAGGTCGTCGCGTCTAGGCTTGCATCGAGTGCATCGAGCTCTGCTTGCGCTTCTGCCAGGGTCGTCGATGCGCTCATCTCGAGGCGCTCGAGGATGGCATCGTCCGAAGGATCGCGTATGACGATGGATGCGCTCATTGTTGTTGAAGTGCCTTCCGGTGATGGCGCGGTAGCCATAAGTGCAATGTCGCCGTTTGCCGAGCGCTCGGCTTTCACTGAGGTCGTGCGACTCGCGAGCGCGATCTTTTCGCCGTGCGCTTTGAGTCTCTCAGCGAATTTTACGGATTCGCGGCTCGAATCGCTATCGACGTCGCCCCCAAGACGCGCAACGAGCGCACTGTGGGCAAGCACAGCTGATTCAAAACGGGTCGAGATATCTGCTGCAGTCGCAGGGTCGCGCTCCTCGACTTCTGCGATACTTTCTTCAAGCGCCTCTGCGTGCGAATCGATATTTGCTTCAAGCGCTACTTTCACTTCAGATGTGAGCGTGCCGCGTGCTGCCAAGGCTTCTGCTTCTTGCATGCGCCTGCGTGCTGCCTCCGCGTGCCATTCAGCCTTTGCTTCTGCGGATTGCGCGAGCGCTGCTCGCACGGGCTCGTTGAGGTTGAGCTTTACGGAATAGAGCACATCACCAGGAATCGCAGCTTCGGCCGCATACGCGGTTGACCCGCCAACGATCGTAAGAAGCAGCACGAACGCCAATGGCGAAACGATCTTCTGATGCAAGAAAAGGTACGGGCTCGGGGTTATACGGATCGGACTCTCCACGAGGCTGCGGTTTTTGATTGCGTCCTCAAGAGCGCCGCGCATATACTCGCGCTCGCGCTCAGTAAGCCGGATGCCTTCGGCTTCTTTCTTAAATTGTGAGAAAAATGTATTCATACTTTCTGTACTATTGTGATTCGAGCATGGTTCGCAATTTTTTGAGCCCGCGATGGATTCTTACCGACACGACGTTCTCGCTCTCCCCTACGGCCTCTGCGATCTCGGGGATCGTCAGGCTTGAGGCGTAGCGCAAAAACAGAACTTCGCGATACAAGTCGGGAAGCGATTGTATCGCTTCAAGCGCACGCGAGCCATCAAAACGATCCATTGCCGCTTCAAGCGTGTTGGTGTCGTCTCGTGGAATGTGCTGCTCAATCTGTCCTCCTTCATCGCCTTCAAGCATCTCATCAAGCGAATACGATTTGTGCTTGCGGTACTCGTCGATGATGAGGTGTCTCAATGTTCTGAAAAGGAACGGTCGTATTTCGCGGATCTCCTCGCCACGCGTTGCATATTGCCACGCGCGAAGGAAGCATTCCTGCGTCAACTCAAGCGCCTTGTCTCGATCTGGTAGACGAAGTGATGCGTGACGGAATAACTCGTCGGAATGACGCTCGAATGCCTCGCGGAACGATTGCTCGATATCCTTCATATAAGACGAAAAAATGCCAAAATTCTTACTTGCATCGTATGAGTGGCATTCGGTCCATAGTACCAAAAAAGACCCGATTAAGGGCCTTTTTTGGTGTTAGGGATTGATTTATTCGACTGTGGCACCTGCGGCCGCTTCTGCGGCGAGTGCTGCCTCAAGCTCTGCTTCCATCGTAGTGCGGATCTCATTTACGAGCTCAGCCTGCGCCTGAGAGTCGAAGCCGACCGATGCATCAGCGGTTGCAGCGAGAGCTGCAGAGCCCTCGACGCTCTCGTGAAGCGATGCTTCAAGCTCGGCTTCGTTGGTCGTCATGAGGAATGCGTACCATGGGTACGAAACATCGACAGACCCATCTGCCATTACCGTTGCGGTCGCTTCAACGTGCACGGGAACGAATCCGAAGAGCTTTGCGCGCTGCGCGTACGTTACCGATACATCCTGCGCAGAGGCTTCTACCTCGGAGATATTTTCGTCTGCGACTATTTGAGCCGCGACGTATCCAGAGAGGTCGGCCTGCGTGCGCACGGATGAAGCTGCGATCACAGAAGTTTCTGTATTGCCACCTTCAACGTCTGCACGGCTTATCGTGATAACGGAGATACCGGCTGTCGCATCGGCGTTTGTATCAGCCGAAGCATTAGTGTTAGTGCCGTTTGTCGCATTGACGGTCGCGCCTCCAGAAACGGAAGTCGTCGCATCAACGCCGATCAAGGTCTCAACGACATTTTTTACCTGCGTCGAGATCTCCGAATCGACGATGCCAGAGAGGCCCGCGCCCGCGGACCCTTGTGCTGACGTCTGCGCGAATGCTGTAGAACCAGAAAGAACAGTAAGAATTGCTAGTGCTGTTGCGTAAATTTTCATAACTGTATTTAGCCTAATAACACGGGGTCTTTACCCCACGCCCTGTAGACGAGACAGGGTGCACTTTATTACTTTACACCATGCGCGCGCTATATTGTCTCGGCTCGTAGTGAATCAAACGCAATATCCATAAAGTCGGTCCGTACGCCGAAATACCCTTCATCGGTAATGGGCGATGTAGCGCCATATTGACCGCTGTCTTTAGCCTCAAGGAGCTTTTTCCATGAGCCGTCGGTCTGTTTCTGCCATAGGCGAACCGTTACGCTTCCGTCGTCATTCGTGACTGTTTCGCTCCGCACTTGGAGCCATTTATTGTGCGGCAGCACATTAACCTTTCCGCCTGAAACATACTCACCTGCATAAATTTTCTTCTGCGCCATCGTGTAGTAGGTTCCGTTGTACTTTTTCTTAATGACAGCGTTCCCGTCGACGCGCAAACCCGCGTAATACAGTGTATCGCTGTCCCTGTATCTACTCATGAGAAGGATGCCGTTTGAGGCATTGCGATTTGGACTCTTACTCCAGTTGTCCTTTACGATCTTGAACTCCGCATCTACGCGAACATTCCCCCACACGCTTCTCGAAACGAGACGGAATATGTTTTGCGGATGCAGTCCGAGGTCCGTATCAACGGGGTTCGAGATCGCGTACGCCACACGCCAACGATCGAGAAGTGGCGCGTCCCCTTGCATCGTCGAGCCGAGACCGCTATCCATTAAAAGGCGCCCGCCGGAGTTTACCCACCAGTACGGCGAAGACGAATCACTCATGCTGCTCGCTTCGTTAAGCGCGCCGTTTGAATTGAACGTATATAAAAAAGGAGACGCTACCGCAGCTGCGTGTCGCGAGCCGCCTCGAAAATCAGATGGAAGGAGCGAGAATACTCCCGCAAGTACCACGAGTAATGCCGCGATCGAGACATATTTCAGCGTGCTAACGAATTCCCGCATAGTAAATGAAGTCTCTGTGAAAGAAGTAACATGCATGTGAGCAGTTGTATCGCCAATCTCCCATGCAGTCTATAGAAAAATGAAGGAAAAAATTTCCGTGGCACGTGCAAAAAATATGTCCACATTTCATGAATCCTTTCCCGCAAGCGTTAGCGCTCCAAGGGGCGCACAAGAACCTCTGACACTTGAATGGAAGCTCTTCCGAGTGACGAATTCCACACCTGGATTCCTATTCCACCTTGGCCTGTGCGCTCGTACGCTTCGACTATCGATTCGTAATCCCACAGACACTCGACCACAGAACCCCGAACGCGAATGCCAAGTTTTGCATTGTCGTGCGGCTGAATGCGCGGATCACGTCTCTCTGCGAGCGTACGCGTCTCGCCGTCTTTTGTGGACTGAATGCGGACAACTCCCTGTGAGAAGGCACACGCCGTGTAGGTCTTTGCTGCCTGTACGTCCGCAAGGAGAAACACGGAGCCATCGTTCCAATTGAGCGAGCTCTCGAATGAATAGTCTTCCCAGAGTTTTGAGCCGTCGAGGAATGCGGATGCGCTGGAGGATTGGTTTTCCGCTGTAAGCGAGAAATTATTTCTTCCGAGGTCGAGTGTTCCCCAGGCTGGAAGCCAACCGCGATCTTCAGAAAAATCGTCGCTGAACGGGAGATCCTTCGGCAGCCCTTGCTCGAGCTCTTGGAGGAGTCGCTTCCCGTCCCAGTCGTAGTCGACGTGGATGCGCCGCGCGATCTTACTTTTCTCTCCAGGATAGTTGAAGGAGAAGGTGGTGTTGTTGGTCTGCAAGAAACCGAGCGAATATATCGCGAGCGCTTCACGCTCCGTGATACTCGCGCCTTCTGGAAAATTCGCGGCTCCCGCGATTCCCGTTTCGTTGCCGAGCGGAAAAGCGAACGTATCAATCTTCACACTGTACTCGCGCTCCAAGGTTTCCTTCGCCTGCTGCAGATCTTTTCGGACGCGGCTTGTGAATTCTTCTTCCGTCTCTACCCTATTTTTATCTTCGAGCCAAAGCTTGTCGGCGAAAAATATCGCCTCGCTGCCTGCGGCATCGGCAGAATATGGCCGATGGCCATCGAAAGAGTGCGAACCGATCTCCCAGCGGCCGGTCGCGAGCATCCGCTTGATCTCATTAGGCGAAAGATAGTACGTACTCTCCGGCGTATACATGGAATTCGCGATGATGTAGATAACGCCCTCGTACTCAAGCGCTGCAAAAAGCGGATCGACCGGATAGAAGCTTTGCTTTGCGCCATCGTCGAAGGTGATGAGGAACGAGCGCTCCGGGAGCTCTCGCGTACCCGCCATGTATTCTTGGTACTCCTTGAGCGTTATGGTTTCCCAGCCGGCGCGCTTCAAAGTCGTCATTTGATCTTTGAACCTCGCGGTGGTGATGTTGTTGAGGTCGTCGGCGTCGTTCACGACACGATGGTATGTAAGGACTGGAATCGCTCGCGCTTCTCGTTTCTCTTCATCTCTTCCGAATCCCTGTGAGACGATCGCGGAGGCGAATTGCGATGATCTCCACATCGCTCCTTCAAGCGTATACCACGCTTTTAGCCGTATCTCGTCGAAGAGAAGGGCAGCGGATGCAAATGCTGGGGTCGAGCCATATCTACCGTCTTTAAGCGCAAATGTTACGAAAACGCTCCACCCGAGTATGGCGACTATCATAAGTAGGATGCCGAATTTTTTTAGCGAAATATCGAAGTACATACGTAATCCATGCGGCTATCGAGTTCCCCAATTGGTCTCTCGAAGCGTGAGAGCGGCCCACGGAAGCTGCCACATGAGAATCACCGTGTTGAGCCAGAAATTCCCTATAGCCAAGAGCCATGCGCGCGGTCCCACCTGCAGGCGATAGTAGAGGCCGTGCAAGAAAAGCATCAAGAGGAGACCCATGAAATACACGATCGGCCATGTCTGATGCACGACCGGGTACCACAGGACCGCGCGAAAGAATACGATCGGAGAAACGAATGCGAGAAAGATATACGCGTAGAACGAGAACGCGGCCAACGGATTCTTCCGCCACATAAACGTTGCTGCGATAAAGGTCTCGCGTATCCATGAGCGCTTCCACCGCTGCTGCTGACGCATATATTTTTGGAACGTATCGGGTACCACCGTGTAGGCTTTTGCCTGCTGCGAATACACAGAGCGATATTTTCGGATCATAAAGTTCGTAAGCGAGCGATCGTCGCCGTACGTGCATTGCACACCCAAGAAACGCTGATCGCGCCAATCGTCGACGAATTCCAAAAGGTACGAGCGGCGGTATGCGGAACAACACCCTGGGCAGCACGTTACCGTTCCGAATACGGATTCCGCGGCTTTGTAGATCTTGAAGGCGATGTAGTAGCGGATTGCCTGCATCTGCGTCAAAAGACTTGTGTCCCTGTTCCATACGTCCGTGTGGCCGGAAACCGCGCCGACGTCGGGGTCCGAGAAATACTTTACGAGATGCCGCACCGAAGAGGGTTCGACGAAGCTATCGGAATCGACGAAGATGACGATGTCATGCTCTGCGCGCTTCACGCCCTCCGCCATCGCGTAACGCTTCCCTTTGTTCTCGCCAAAATCCACGACTTCGATGCGCCGGACGCTTCCGGCTATCTCTTTTGCCACGTCGCACATTTTCTCGAGAGTACGATCGGTCGAGCCGTCGTTCACCGCAATAACCTCAACCTTGTGGCGCGGATACTGAACTTCCGCGAAGCGACGCATGGTTTCTTCGATATTGTCCTCCTCATTCTTTGCGGGCACGACGAACGTCACCGACGGCTCATATGAATCATCAGCGCGAACCGGCTTGTGCAAGTACGCCAGAAGGAATCGAGAGAGTATGTAGGTCGTGATGAGAATGCTGTATACGCCGAAAAAGAAATGGTCGGAGATCGATTCGTACGTGACCACTTTGAAAAGAAGGATCACGTAAATGATCGCGAAGAAGAAGAACCATCCGCCGAGGTCCCCGATAACGCGAGAGGAACCTCGCCGAAGCGTTTCCATCGATCGGCTTGGTGCACGTGCGTGTTCCATAGTTATCGTCCGATTCCCCGATACACGACACCGCTTCCATCGAATAGAGTTTTATTGAGGCAATTACGCCCGTCGACCACGAGGGATACGTTGTGTGCTTTGAATTCCGCAGGGGTAAGCGCGCAGAATTCCCCGTGATCGGTCGCGATAATGGCAGCGTCCACTCCTTCGAGAGCGTCATCCAAGCTCTTCGCGGTCGTGCCGGGAACATACGGATCATACGTTCTTACCGCCACCCCTTTTTTAAGGAGGATATCGTGAATATCGAGTGCAGGGCTTTCTCGTGTGTCTGGTACTTCAGGCTTATACGCAAGCCCTAAAAGCGCGACCGTGGAGCCAGCGAGCTTTTTGCGCTGGTCGCGGAGCGCGCGCTCCAGAATTTCGACCGTGTGGAACGGCATGCGCGAATTGATGCGCCGCGCTGCGATGAGGAACGTGTGCTCGAAGCCATTTTTCCTACCGTAGCGTATGAGGTAATAGGGATCGACCGGAATACAGTGTCCCCCTACGCCGCAGCCCGGATAAAATGCCATGTATCCGAACGGCTTTGTTGAAGCTCCTCGAATGACGTTAGTTACGTCGATATCAGCACGGCCGAAAGCCATCGCGAGCTCGTTGACAAACGCGATGTTGATATCACGAAACGCATTCTCGACCATTTTGGTCGCCTCCGCCTCTTTGATGTTGTTCATCGGCACGATCTCTGCATCGATGAGCCGGCTGTATAGCTTGACTGCCCTCTGCAGTGCCTCTTTCGTCGAGGCTCCAATGACGCGTGGGATCGTACGTAATGTCCACTTAGGATCCGCGGGGCTTACGCGTTCCGGACAGTGCGCAAACCCAAACTCGCTCTGCGAGAGTTTCGATGTTCGTTCGAGGATCGGGAGTGCGACCTCCTCGCACACGCCGGGGCTTACCGTGGATTCGATGACGACGAGGTTCCCGGCTTTGAGGTGGCGCCCGACTATTTCGCACGCACTCTCAAGCGGTCGAAGATCCGGCTGCTGGTTTTCATCGACCGGTGTCGGTACACAAATAATATATGCGTCGAGTGTATCGAGATCTTTTTCATCTGATGTGACCGAAAGGGTCTTTGCTGATTTGAACGCTTGTGCTTCTTCTTCGCTCAAAAAAAGAGCGTCTCGCGCTTCTAGCTGCGCGACCTTGATCTCATCGATATCGAATCCGACCACACGTAGGGCGCGCGATGCCGCTAAGACCGCAAGCGGAAGCCCTACATATCCAAGCCCGATAACGCCGATCGATGTTATCTGTGTCGAGCGCGGATTGACAAGTGATGTGCCGATTGATGCGCGAGTTCTTTGAGCGTGTTGAAATGCCATATGTATTTCTGAGGTTTTGCCCTTGTCATATAAGACGGAAACGGACAATCGCCCTTTCATGATGAGGGGCGATTAGGATAAGTAGAGAACATTTTCAATGAGACTTGGATTAAGATTTAATTGATTGCTGTAAAACGCCGGGGAGGCGAGGCCCTTTGTCGGCTCCCGCCTCCCCGGCTAAGGCGATTATCTTTCGTAGCCCGAAGACAGATGATTCCCCACATCTCTTCGTTACCATACTTAATTCCCTAACTTTTAATTCTCACGAACGTACTTTATACGTACGCCCTGTACGAACTTCCTCTGGCAAATACTAACGAGCGTGGATGAACGAGAAATGAAGTTGTGGGACGCGGACGTTTACCTATGTGCGAAGCCGATATCCCACGCCACGTACCGTTTCGAGCACTTCTTCTCCCTTTCCATCGAGTTTCCTGCGGAGATTTTTCACGTGTACGTCAACAACATTGCTGAAACCCACATAGTTGAAGTCCCACAAGTGATTTAAGAGGTCTTCGCGGCTTATGACCTTGTCTGGATGGCGCATAAAGTACTCGAGAAGTCCGAATTCCTTCAATGTAAGCGGAATATCGCGGCCCGAGCGCGTGACCCTCCTCGTGACAGGATTGAGTTCGATATCATCGCGACGCAAAACTTCAGGCAAACTCTCGTTTGGCCGGCGCATAAGCGCTCTCACACGCGCCGAGAGTTCTGCGAAGGAGAACGGCTTTACCAGGTAGTCGTCGGCTCCCGCAAGGAGAAGCCGCACTTTTGTATCGGTTTCGGCGCGCGCGGTCAAGACCAATATCGGGATTGAGATCCCGCGAGCGCGCACTTCTTTGCATATCTCGTGGCCATCCATCGATGGCAGCATGAGATCGAGAATAATAAGATCGTAGTCGCTCCTGTGAAGCGAAATGCGGGTCAACGCTTTCTTTCCATCCGGTATGAGATCGACAGTATACCCTTGGAGTTCTAAGCCTCGCTTGAGCGCATCTGCTAATTTTTGTTCGTCTTCAATAAGTAGTATTTTCATAGCTGCTTCCCAATTTATTAGATACTGATTTCTAAAAGGCTTGTGTGCCTACACACTACTCTGCGATGAATAGTATGAAGCTTTCATGAGCGTGCTATGTAATGTGACGGCTCGGACGAACTCGTCTTACGCGAAACGTAGAATTTCTTAAAGAGTTTGGCGAGGTTCCGGAACGATTTTGCCGTCGTCGAGATATACGATTCTCTGCGCAAGGCGCGCATATTGTTCTTCGTGCGTCACCATGATAATCGTCTGCCCCGCTTTGTGCAGCTCGCTGAATATGTCCATGATCTTCTTTGAAGAGTCGTTGTCAAGATTCGCTGTCGGCTCGTCGGCAAAAAGGATCTTCGGCTGGTGCGCGACCGCGCGGACAATCGAAACGCGCTGTTGTTCACCTCCGGAAAGCTGACTTGGAAGATTCCCGACCCTGTGGGATAGCCCTGCTCGCTCAAGCGCTGGGATCGCAATTTTATAGGCGTCCGCTCTTGAATGCCCTTGCATGAGAAGTGGAAGCGAAACGTTCTCAAGCGCGGTCAATTCCGGCAAAAGCGCATAGTCCTGGAACACGAAACCAAATTTCGAGAGCCTGAAGCGCATCTTCTCCGCGGCACTCATTGTGTGGGTGTTGTGACCATCTATGACGATTTCTCCGCTTGTCGGGTCGTCGAGGAGGCTCATCTGGTAGAGAAATGTGCTTTTTCCAGCTCCGCTTCGTCCCATGATCGCGAGCCATTCCCCTTCACGCGCCTCAAAGTCGATACCTTTTAAGACAGGCGTGTAGACGTCACCGTTCTTGAATGTCTTTACGAGCTGTGTTGTTTTAACCATACACTTTAATTGCGACCAAGGATGGAATCGAGCGTATTGCGCCTGATGATCATCCAGGCCGGAATGTAGCCTGCGATAACAGTCGAGACTACGAGAAGCCCTACGCGAAAGAAGGTCTGGTTGAGCGGCGCCACAAGGATTCCGTCGCTAAATGGAAAATCGATCGGGTGTGCAGCAAAAAACGGCACTAAAAAGCCATACACGAGTGCGAGTCCAATTCCCGAGCCGATCGCCGCATAAAAGATAGATTGAAATACGTACGAGAACTCAATCGCCCTGCCGTCGATGCCGATGCCTTTCAAGATGCCAATGAATTTTCGGCGCGTTATCGCGTTGATGAATATTACGATAAAAATCGTAATCGTCGCGACGATGAGTCCAAGCGAAGAAAATACGTTCCCAAGCATATTGAAGGTCGCGATTATGTCTTTCAAAAATTGCGGCTGTGCATCCTCGTACGTTTGCACTTTTGCGTACTGGTCGACGCCGCTTCGCTCAAGCTTTTCCCTAACCGCGATCGGATCGACGCCGTCTTTTAGTTTTATGGATATTTCGGTCACGTTGCCATCGTTCCTGCCGATCATGCTTCTGAACTGCGAATCGACCATGAATACACGAAGCGCGATCTCATCGACCTTGCTTTTTATGATCCCTTTTACGGTAACTTCGCGAGTGACGTCGCCTACTTTCATCCTGATCTTCGTGCCGATTCCCACATTCTCAAGCGTGGTGAATGCAGGTGATTCTATGGGGAGATATTGCTTGAGGAGGTAGTGCCCGAGGACGACCTGATCGTAATCGCCTGGAGCAATGAACGAGCCTTCAACGATATCGTCAGCAACATGAGTCACTGCTTGTTCTTTGTACGGATCAACTCCCACAAGCTGCGCTACCGCGGTATTCGGCTTGTCCGTGTCTTTCCTTGTTTTGTAATTAGCCTCGAGCGTTCCGCCTTCGCGATATCGAGGCGTGATCGCCTCTATCTCAGGAAAGGTCTCGATAAGCGCGATCAGGTTGGGGCTGTTTTCAATGTAGCTTTTGTCGTTTAGCGCAGAAACGATCACATCACTCGTAAACCTCACTCTTGTTTGGTCGATCGCACCTTGCAAAAGGCCGACCAAGATCCCCGAGACCACGACAAGGTTCAAGAATGTGAGGATCATCACGAAGATGATGAGCCCAGTCGTCCAAAGCGAAGCGCGCCTAAGCGCTCTCACGGCGAGGAAAAATCCGATGCGGACGTTAAGCGGAAGCATGCGCTACTCGGAGAGCACGACCATTTCCCCTTCGTTTAGGCCGCTTACGATCTCGACATTCCCTAAAGATGAGACTGTGCCAATGGTCACCTCTCGCTCTTCGATCTCGCCCCCTGTCTTTACACGTACGTATTTCTTCCCATCGCGATCCGAGACGATTCCTTGCGGAATACTGATGACATCTTTACGCTCATCGGTTTTTATGCGTACGTTCGCAGTCATTCCGGAGCGGATGCGCTCGTCGTTCTCTTCAAACTGAAGAAGTGCGCGGTACGTCGATACCCCGTCGCGGATAGTTTCTGCAGGGTCGATCGAGACCACGGTCGCGGCGAACTTTACGTCCGTGCCGTATGCATCGAGCGTTACCTCTGCGATATCCTCCACTTCGATAAGAGCGATGTTCACTTCCGGTACGAAGCTTTCGATCTGAAGTGTTCCTGCACTTATCAAGGAGACTGCCGGCTCATTTGCGCCAATCGTGCCGCCGAGCTTCGCGTCGACGACCGTCACCACTCCGTTGAAGGGCGCGCGTATTGTGCGTTCTGCGATTGCGGAGCGGATTCTCGCGACTTCTGCTTCTGCTCGCTGCAATTCAGCTCCTACAACACTACCAGAAGGTCCGTCTCGCAGCTCCGCTTCAGCTGAAGAAATGGCAACGTCGCGTGCACGAAGCGCTTCTTGGTATGCGCTGTGGTTCCCGAGGTACGAAGAGCTCTTCGTGTTCGGAATGTAAACTTCCCACGTGGTGTCGTGATAGCCGGAAACTGCGTCAGGAAATGTCAGGAAAAGCCCTTGTGTTCCGAGTGGGGTCGGCTCGTTGTCGAGGATCTCCGTCGGTCCGGTCGTTTCAAGATTAAAAGTGCGCAATTCAAAATCACTCGAGTTTATTTTGCGCTCGATGCGGATGCGGTAGGTACCTTCTTTACCTTTATAACTTCCCGTGACCACAGGAGGGTCGACATCATATGTGTTTTCTTGTGCGACAACAGAAAGGTCTGATGATAAGAGTTTTCTATATGCACTTTGAACGAGTGTATCTTGCTCTCGCTTTACCTCGTCTAGATTCACCGTTGTATTCCTCGATTCTGCGCGCTTCAGGGCAAGGTCGGCTTCCGCCGCGCGCAGCTGCGAAACTAAGTTTTCGGATGCGAGTGACGCGAGCGCTTGGCCACGCGCCACCTTGTCCCCCACTTTGACCGCTATAGAAACGACTCTTCCGGTCTCGGGAAAACTCAAGTCCACCTCCTGTGCGGCGATCACCTTCCCTGAAACACTTACTTCTTGTATGAAATCGCCGCGCTCGACAACGAGCACCTCCGCATCAGCGTCGTTATTCCGCGTAGAAAAAAGAGCGATTCCTCCAATCACAATGACGAGAGCTGCACCGTATATAAAGGCTTTGGATTTCAGAAGGCCGGACATTGTATGCATTTTTTCGAGCTTATCACATCGTACAGATTAATTGAAGTTCGCGACATCTTTCGCAAGCTCCTTCTTTTTCCGCCGCCACATTTGCAATAGCCACGGTGTAAAGGGCAGGCGCTTGTGACGATACATCCAAAAGTAGCCGACAACCGCGACCAATACGGCACCTGCGCCATCCGCTACGAGATCGAGCATGGTGTCGGTGTTACTGTCCTGCCAATACGTTGTTTGGAACATTACGTCGGCCGCAAATTCGAACATTTCCCACACAGCGCCTATAGCAAGCGAGAATGTGATCGCGAAGAATGAAACGAAGCCGGGGCTTAAGTTAAGACGGAAGCGCTGGTGCTCGTTCAGCGTGTATACCAAGACATATCCAGACGCGCCTAAAAGAAACCCTGATTGGAAATGCAGGAATTTATCCCAAAACGGCACCCAATCGTAGAATTGCGCGATCCAGCCCAAGAAAAGCGTGAGAAAGATGAATACGACTATTCCAAGTTCGAGCGTAAATGGCAGATAGACCCGATACCGCTCTTTGAGTATCGATGGGATCAGCATGAGTACCGCAATCAAAACTGTTGCGATAGCCGATTGCCATTCACCGCGGTAGAGAAATGCCGCCGCGGCAACCCACGTGAGCGCCAAAAGTCCCCAATAGATAAAGAGGGTCAGCTTGTTTCTATAGTAATTTTGTATATCGAATCTATTCATTTGCTGCGGGACTTGGACTCGAACCAAGATACTCTGCTCCAGAGGCAGATGTCCTACCATTAGACGATCCCGCAATAGGCCTAAAACTAGCAAAGAAAACCTCTCTCTACAATAAGATTGAGCCTTCGGATCGTGTTTGGTAGAATGTAGCTAATTGTGAGTATGGCGCCAGATTCTAAACAAGCGCTCATTGAAAAATTGCCGCACTCGGAGATGGTATATCCTGATTCCCTTCTCCATCGGATGAAGTACTACTTTTGGTACTACTACACCCCCTACCACCCCTATGTGCGCGACGGTGCGCTCTCGCTCAACATAGTGAGGACGCGAGGACGGCAGCCATATCTATTAGGAAAGATTGCGCCGGGTGTTTCTATTGAAGAATTTGTTACTCTGCTCATCAAAAAAGGTTTTGCTTACCACCGTGTAGCGTGGGAAGACGAGGGAGAGGTGGTCAGTCTCCGGTATGTGGAGAATTTCGTTCATCAATACCATCTCCGAGTTTTTGAAGATGGAGAAGTTCGAGGACATCACGAATACACGCCCGAATGCTATCCGCTACTGCATCTGTTCGATGTCGGTTTTGAAGATCGACGCGAACCATTTATGAAAATGTTCGGCGACAAACTTATACCACACACATCCGACGGTCGTTTTGATTATCGATGGGAATTTCTTCTATTGAAGAACTACCTTCGGGAGTAAAGGTGATCTTGAGCAAAAGCCCGCGGCGCACTTCCTTGTTCCAATATTGGTCGAAAAGAAAATTGCCGAGCGAGTAATAAATGTGCTTGCCCGCATATACCTCGTGCTCCTGCACGATGTGCGGGTGAGAGCCGATAACGACTTCCGCTCCGGCGTCTATAAAAGAGTGCGCAAGTTGCTTCATGCGCGATGTAGCCGGCACATACTCTTCGCCCCAATGCGTATACACGACGACAATACGCCCCGCTTCTTTTTCCTTTCTCACCTGCGCCACTGTGTGATCGGTCTTGTCGCTCGTCCAATCGCTCCAATTCACGAATGATAGCTTCACCCTATTTTTCGTGAGACGTTCGACTCGCTCATCTTCCGGCAAATCAGGATCGCCGAAATATTTCACGCCCGCCCCATCGAGCCATTGTTTCGTTTGCGCTAATCCTTCCCTACCGAAATTGAAAATGTGGTTGTTGCCGAGATTGAGGAGCGAAATATTGTGCCGAGCGAGAAGTGCCGCGGTCGAGGTCGCAAATGTGAACGTGAAATTATCCGGTTCCCCCACTTTCGACGTCGTGCTTTTTGATGGATATGAAGTGATCGGACCTTCGAGATTGGCAACGACAAGATCAACGCTCAAGAGCAGATCTTTGATGCATGAAAACACATGGTCCTCGCCTTCGCGCTCCATCGCAAGACGGATAGATCGGTCGAGCATGATATCGCCTCCGAATATAATCTCGACGTTTCGATCTACCGGGGAAAAGGCGCGTACGTATTCTCTCGTTTCGGGCACATAAAAAAATAGTGCACCTACCGCGAGCACCAGCACAACACTCCCGCATGATATTACCCATTTCATATGCGGCACTCTACGATAACTTTTTATGTCTAGCGAGGACAGGTATCTTTCGAGTCCGAGGACTTTGTTCGAGCGTTAGCGAGTCCCGCAGGCGAGAAAGGTGTCTGTCCGCGCGCCCTATTTAACCAGTAATGTTGGAAAGGGAGTGCGGTTTGCCTTCAGCGATCGAGGCATTGGTAATACGGATGAATTTTGCCTTCTTTGGAAACTCTTTAAGGTTTCGCGCACCAGCGTACCCCATTCCCACCTGGATACCGGAAGTAAGTGTCGCGATGACTTCGGCTATAGGGCCTTTGTGTGGCACGAGCGCCTCAACTCCTTCCGGTACTGCCTTCCTGCCGTGCGTAAAGTAGCGTTCGCGTCCGGCTGCGCCTTCGATGACGGATTTTGATCCCATGCCGCGATACTCTTTGAATTTCTGGCCGTTTTTCTCCACAACATTTCCTGGCGTCTCATCTGTGCCGGCGAAAAGATTTCCAAGCATTACCGCAGAGGCTCCAGCAGCGAGTGCTTTAGCAATATCGCCGGAAGTCCTCATACCCCCGTCTGCAATCACGGGTACGCCTTTTTTAGCTGCAACAGACACGACGTCGAGTATCGCTGAGAGTTGTGGCACCCCTACTCCGGAGATTATGCGTGTGGTGCAAATACTTCCAGGCCCGACGCCCACCTTAATGGCGTCTGCAAATGTGCATGCCGCTTTTGCGGCGTCTCCAGTTGCGATATTGCCGAACACCATCTTCGCGTGTTTGAGTCCTTTCTTAATTTTTCGTGCGCTTTCAATAACATTCAAATTGTGTCCGTGCGCGCAGTCGATGACGATCACATCACAGAGTGCATCATCGAGCGCTTTCGCGCGATCTGCTGCAAATGGTCCGCACGCTGCGGCAACTGCAACACCCGCTTTCTTTACTTCACGGACCATAGCGACTTGCTCTTCAATAGAAGAGTTGCGATGGAGAACTCCCAAGCCACCGAGCTTGCCCAGAGCGATCGCCATCTTGCTTTCGGTCACGCGGTCCATTGCGGCGGAGAGAAACGGGACCTTAAGGTCGATGCCGCAGAGAGTTGTTTGGAGAGAAGCTTCTGCAGGCTCCATAGCACTCGCAGAAGGGACGATCAAGACATCGTCGAAGGTAAAACCTCGATCTAAGATTTTAGCAACCATGATTAATGCTACCCGCGGAAGCGACTATGTCAAGTTACCTTCAGAACCTTGGACAGTGGCTCGGTAAGGTCCGATATATCTACCCTTTCGAGTGATTCCATGTGCTTATCGTCATTGATGTGGATACCAACGGTCTTCTCGAGGCTATAAAGCGTCACATGCGCCGGCTGAGTCGGAAGCTGGACTCGAAACGCGGCATTAAAAGCAGCAACAGTTCTGAAAGATTTGCTACTGCACATCGAATTATTATCGTTTTCTTATCTGCTTCTTCCGCATATCGGAAGTCTTTGATAAAGGATACGAAGGTTATCGGATGCGTTAATACAAATTCATTGAAAAACGAGGCAATCTCATCGTTAGAAAGACTCGCAAGGTTTGGATGAGACTTTGCATGAAGTAGCGTTACATGAAATTCGCTCTTCTTCTGAAGTTTTTTCCCGTTCCAGTTTATGTCGAGAGGAAAATGATCAAAGATATTGGTCGGGAGCCGTAGTCGGATCGAGCCTGATTCGTTGTTCTGACTATACGGAGCGTCAACGCTCATGCCTGCTTTTTCTTGTCTACCGCGGCGGCGATGAACGCGCTGAAGAGGGGGTGTGGTGAGAGCGGACGGGCGCGAAATTCTGGGTGGAATTGGGTGCCGAGCATAAACGGATGCTCTTTCTTAGACAGTTCCGCAATTTCCATGAGTCTTCGGTCTGGGGAAACACCGGAGAACACCATTCCTGCTTTCGTAAGTTTCTCAATGTAATCGGGATTCACTTCGTAGCGGTGTCGATGACGTTCTGAAATAGAAGCCTTACCATACGCCTCACGAGCAATTGTGCCCTCCACCAAATCGCACGGGTACGCGCCAAGTCGCATGGAGCCGCCGTAATCTTTCTTGGCGAGTTTCTCTACTTGTTCTGGGAGGATCATGACGACCGGGTTTTTCGTCTCGGGATTAATTTCTGTCGTATGCGCTCCTTCTACCCCCGCAACATTCCTGGCGTATTCGACGATCATAAGCTGCATGCCGTAGCAGAGGCCGAAGTACGGAATTTTATTCTCACGTGCAAACTTTATCGCCGCAATCTTCCCTTCTATCCCTGTTTCCCCAAAACCTCCCGGTACAAGAATGCCGTCATACTCTTTCAACTCTTCGACCGCTTTTGGATCTTTTTCGTAGTTTTTTGCGTTGAGCCATACCAATTCCGGCGTCGCCTTGTTCGCATACGCTGAGAATTTCAGTGCTTCGATAACAGAAATGTATGCATCTGCAAGCACGAAATCACCTGTATCAAAATATTTGCCGACGATCGCGATCTTGATGTTGTTTTTTCCGCTGTGCGCATTGTCTGCGAACTGTTTCCATACCGAAAGATCGGGGTTTTGCTTACCTTCCAATCCTAGGCCTTCGAGAAGGATATCGGAGAGCTTGTCGCGCTCGAAATTCAGAGGAACGTCGTAAATACTTCTGACATCCGGAGCGGAAGTGATCATATCGGGATGCACGTTGCAGGAAATCGCGAGTTTTTCCTTGCGCCGCCTGTCGAGCGCTTGTGCGGAGCGCGCGATAATGATGTCTGGCTGCACGCCGTAGGAATTCAAGAGCCGCACCGCGTTCTGCGTCGGCTTCGTTTTCATCTCTCCCAAGGTCCCAGGCACAGGAAGGTAGGAGACCATCACGAACATCACGTCTTCCGGATTCAAAAGGTGCATCACGCGCGCGGCGTCGAGATACAGCGCGTTTTGGAAGTCTCCGACCGTGCCGCCGACTTCGATTACCGAAACGTCAGAGTTCGATACCGTCGCGGCGCGCTTTAAGCGCTCGATCACTTCGTCGCGCACGTGCGGGATCGTCTCTACGCACTTTCCGCCGTAGCCGAGATTTCGTTCGCGCGCAATCACAGAGGCGTACACCATACCGCTCGTCATGTAGTCATCTGCACCCAGGTCGCGACCAAGAAAACGTTCGTAATTTCCCATGTCTTGATCTGTCTCAAGACCGGAATCCAATACAAAAACTTCCCCGTGCTCGATGGGATTCATTGTTCCGGCATCCACATTGAGATATGGATCTATTTTTACGAGATTTATTTTGAGTCCGCGTGCGTCGAGCAATTTTCCGATGGACGCAGTCGCAACTCCTTTGCCGACTCCGGACATCACGCCTCCGATGACGAAAATGTACTTATGCCCGCTCGATGCGCGTCGTATCATCGGCCATTACTTTACCACAAATCCCGCAATCTGCTACGTGCGCAGGTAGCGACGGACCGCCAAGTAGCTTGAGAGCGCCCCAAGCGCGATCCCAGAACCCATCACTGCTAGGAATATGAGCGGAAGCGAGCTAACAAAGTAGTCTGCTACGTTGAAAGAGCCGAAGAATCGCTCACTTGCAGGGCCTATCGAGAGCGTGAGCGGGTACAAGAGTATAAGAACGAGAAAGCCGGAGATGACGCCGTACATGATCCCAGCGATCATAAAGGGTCCTCTTACGTACCAACGCGAGGCTCCCACAAGATTCATAACGCCTATTTCATCGCGCGCAGTATAGATCGCGAGTCGTATCGTGTTGAAAGCAATAAGGAGAGTGGAGAGGCCCAAGATAAGGGCGATCGCAAGCCCGAGCGTGCGTGAGGTTTCGATAATGCTCGTGAGGCGGTC
>Ga0196981_1000164_pt1 | contig 49526 bp, 49 predicted proteins | sample S3_2013CmetaG_FD_155462 | JGI IMG/M metagenome (GOLD analysis project Ga0196981, IMG submission 155462) | Soil microbial communities from Anza Borrego desert, Southern California, United States - S3_20-13C | ecosystem: Environmental > Terrestrial > Soil > Desert | place: USA: California... | reverse complement strand
TGTCGGTCGCCTTCTGTTTTGTCTCCGCCTCCGTTCTCACTTCGACTCCGACAAAACAGCCGGCCCTACGGCTACGCGGGGGTCGTCGCACTTCGCTCCGCTGCCGCTACGCTTCCTGTGCTCCTTCTTTGCGCCTCACTTTTTTATTGTTTCCATATGGGGAATATATTGTTGAATGGATTTGCAAAAGTGTGTCGGAACGGAATCACTTGTAGCAGCATCGAATCACTGAAGATCAAGAGGGCAGGTCCGTTCGTTAAACTGGATTTTTCGAGTGGTAATCGTTCTTTACGTGGCGTGCCACGGGGAACGAGGGATGCACACGGAGGATAGGGATATGGCCCATTGTGAAAAAACGATATCGATTCTGATAGCCGGTTTATTTGCCGGTGCTGTTCATAGCCAGGAGGGACCCTTTGTCGCCAATTTAACGGGTGCGCAAGAAGTACCCCCGGTCGAATCCACGGCTCTAGGCGTGGGACTCTTTCAACTCAATCAGGATTCAACCCAGTTAACTTACCGGCTAGGCTTGCAACAATCCGCCACCCAGCCCGCTCCGGGAGATGCGCCAAGATTTGTCATGGCACATTTGCACTGCGCTCCTCAGGGCCAAGCCGGTCCGGTCATTGCCGATTTGTTGGGGCCGATAAGAGGAGGCGTGATAGGACCGGTCGAGATTAGCGCGACCTTGTCGGATGCCAATATCGTCCCGGAGTCGGAGCAGTCGACTAACGAAGGGACGACCTGTTCGGCCACAACCGGGGCTCCGATTACGACCCTGGCCGAGTTGATTCAGGCCATAACGGCTGGAAACATTTACGTGAATGCGCACTCGGACCGAAATCCGGCAGGAGAAATCCGTGGGCAGCTCATTTCCATCACCGCCGGCGGACAGCCGCCGGGTGAGCAGCCGCCGGGTGAACAACCGCCGGGTGAACAACCGCCGGGTGAACAACCGCCGGGTGAACAACCGCCGGGTGAGCAGCCGGCTCAATAGCCAGGCGTAAAGCTCCGATCGTCGGTAGGTTTGGCTGACCATCGGCCGTTGCGGAAACTGCCCCTCAACTCAAACCGTTAACAAAAAGGCCTGCCGAGAGGCAGGCCTTTATTTTTAAGTATTTTTAAGCTTCACGGCGCAGGACGGTAAAACGATCGCGCTCGTCAGGGCTGAAGCACGACCTTGATGCATTCATCCTGCTTGTGCTTGAACATCTCGTAGCCTTCGGGCGCATCGTCGAGCCGCATGCGGTGCGTGACGACGAAGCTCGGATCGATCTCCCCGTTCCGGATTTTCTCGAGCAGCGGCTGCATATAGCGTTGCACATGGGTTTGACCGGTCTTGATGGTCAGCGACCGGTTCATGAGCGAACCGATGGGAAACTTGTCGATGAATCCGCCATAGGTGCCGGCGATCGAAACCGTGCCGCCGTTGCGACAAGCCATGATGGCTTCGCGCAGAGCGATGGGCCGGTCGGTTTCCAGCATCGTCGCCTGCTTGGCGCGGTCGTAGGCGTACAGAATGCCATGCCCGTGCCCTTCCATGCCGACGGCATCGATACAGGCATCCGGTCCGCGTCCCCCGGTCATGTCCATGAGCGAATCGTAGACATCGACTTCTTCGTAATTGAACGTCTCCGCCCCGCCTTGTTCGCGCGCCATGCGCAGCCGATCCGGAAAACGGTCGATCGCGATCACCCGCTCGGCGCCCAGAAGGTAGGCGCTCTTTACGGCGAGCTGGCCTATCGGGCCGCAGCCCCAGACCGCCACCGTGTCGCCAGGCTGGATGTCGCAGTTTTCCGCCGCCATGTAGGCGGTCGGGAAAGCGTCCGACAGAAGCACGACCTGCTCATCGGTAAAGCCGTTCTCGATCTTGATGGGGCCGACATCGGCGAAGGGAACCCGCGCATACTCGGCTTGCCCGCCGGCATATCCGCCGGTGAGGTGCGAATACCCGAAGATGCCCGCCAGCGAGTGTCCCCATAGTTTTTCCGCCATCATGGCGTTCGGATTGGAGTTCTCGCACAAAGAGAACAGTTTTTTCTGGCAGAAAAAACAGTTGCCGCACGAGATGGGGAATGGAACCACCACGCGGTCGCCGACTTTGAGATTGTTGACGCCGCGTCCTACATCGACGACTTCGCCCATGAATTCGTGGCCGAGAATGTCGCCTTTTTCCATGGTGGGAATGAAGCCGTTGTAAAGATGCAAATCGGAACCGCAGATCGCGGTCGAGGTGATTTTTACGATGGCGTCGCGGGGATTGAGAATTTCCGGATCGGGGACTTGCTCCACCCGAAGGTCGTTCTTGCCATACCAACAATTCGCTTTCATGACAGTATTCCTTGTCCGGCTCGATGAGACGCTGAACGTGGCTAGAGCATTTTCATTTCGTGCGTGGGGGTGAATTCGTTCGCCCTTTCGGCGAGTCGAAAACGCTCCATAAACGGCCAGCGGAATGTCTGTATCAGGTTTGGACGATCTCGTCGTACTTTCTCGACAGGCTGCGGGCGCGTCCGGCGGGCTGCCCTGCGGTCGTCGCGATCTCTCCGGTTTCCATGAGTTGCTTGAGGCGGTGCAAATCCACCGCGATCTGCTTCTCGGGCGCTTCGCCGAACAGCTTCGCGATTTTGGCGCCGACGATGCCGCCGGGCGGCCGGTAATCCATTTCCACCTTGACCACTGTGCCGCGGCCACCGGGCGCGCGCTCGAACCGCACTGAGCCCGCGTTGTCCACGTCCGCTCCTTCGAGCGAGCGCCAGGCAATCATTTCGTTCGGCCGGTCGTCGATGATTTCCGAATCCCATTCGACATGCATTCCGGCCGGCGCTTTCGCAACCCAGTGGGAACGCTGCGGCCCGATTTCGCGCACGGACTCGATGTGGTTCATGATGCACGGCAGCCCTTCGAGCTTGTGCCAGAACCGGTAAATGTCCTCGGGCGAGCGGTCGATCGTAATGCTTTCTCTGAGGTGGATGGCGCCATGCGCCAGGCCGTCGCCGCGGCTCAGTTGCTGGCTGCCGATAATGTCCAGGGCCGTGACGCCCGCAACCGCCGCCATGGCCGCCGCCGCTCTGCCGCGCTTCGGGTTATCCTCGTCCAAAGCGGAGCCGAGCAAGGCCAGGTCCAGCGCATCGCCCACCACCCGCGCCTGTAGCCAACCGGGATTTTGGGGATCCGTGAGAATGCCGATACCGGTCGCGATTTCGCGCAGCCCGAACAATTGCACGAGGCCGTGCCGGCCGTCGAGTCCGACCATGTCGGCCACTTTTTTCGGCGCCGCGACCTCGGCGATGCCCAGACCGATGCTGAACCATCCCAAGCCTCTAGCCATTTGCTTCTCGTCCATAACCTTCCGCTCCTTAATCCCGTGTTCAAGTACGCCAGGGATGTTCCGGCAGATCGGATACTCCGATCACCTCGCAACCCGCCATGGCAACCCTGTGATCGTTCACGACGGTACTGCCGCTCGCCCCGATCGCGCCGATCAGAACGCCGTCGGCATTCACGATCGGGAGCCCGCCCGGAAACGTGATCAATCCGTCGTTGGACACTTCGATTCCGTACAAAGACCCTCCCGGCTGCGACATCTTGCCGATTTCCCCGGTCGGCATGCCGAAAAAACAGGCAGTCCGGGCCTTTCGGATGGCGATGTCGATGCTGCCCACCCAGGCGTCGTCCATTCGGGCGAACGCTTTCAGGGTGGCCCCCGAGTCCACCACCGCAATACAACTGCGCGCGCCGATTTCCTCGGACTTCTTCAGCGCCGCGGCGACCGCGCGTTGCGCTTCCTCATAGCTGACGTGCATGGCCGATCCCTCCGCTGGTTCAATAAACCTGTTCGACAATTGGAACAGTGACGCGTTGCGCCTCCGGTTCGGGAAGTTTGCGGGGCGAAGGCGGCGTCGCCGCACCCGCCGGCTTGAGTTTTGTCAAAATTATTATGTTCGGCGGTTCCCAACCGTATTGGCCATACCTGAAATGAAGAGGAAAAAGGAGGATTTATGCCCAACGAATTGGCACAAACAGCCGCGCGCATGGTCGCGCCGGGCAAGGGGTTGCTCGCCGCCGACGAGAGTACCGGCACGATCGAAAAGCGATTCAAGAAGCTCGGCATCGAATGCACCGGGGAAACGCGCCGGGCGTACCGCGAGATGCTTTTCACCGCGCCGGATCTGGAAAACCCTATCAGCGGCGTGATTCTGTTCGACGAAACGATCCGCCAGACGGCGTCCGACGGCACGCCTCTCCCGGACCTCCTCGCCGAAAGAGGCATCGTTCCCGGCATCAAGGTGGATAAGGGGCTGGTGGACTTGCCGTTCTTTCCCGGCGAACGCTTTACCCAGGGGCTCGACGGACTCGGCGACCGGCTCGACGACTATCGCCGACTGGGGGCGCGCTTCGCCAAATGGCGCGGGGCGATCGCCATCGGCGAGGGCATTCCCACGTCCCAGTGTCTCCGCGCCAACGCCGAAGCGCTGGCCCGTTACGCCGGGCTCTGCCAGGCACACGGGCTGGTGCCCATCGTCGAGCCCGAAGTCCTCATGGACGGCGCCCACGACATCAAGACGTGCCGGTGGGCGACCGAAGCGACCCTGCACGAGGTTTTCGACGCGCTCGTGCGTTACCGCATCGGCTTCAAGGAGATGATTTTGAAGCCCAACATGGTGCTCTCGGGGGCGGACTGCCCGCGCCAGGCGCCGCCGGACGAAGTGGCCGACATGACGCTGGCGTGTCTCAGGCGAACCGTGCCGGTGGCCGTTCCCGGCATTGCTTTCCTGTCCGGCGGCCAGAGCGACACGGCGGCCACCGCCAATCTCAATGCGATCAATGTCAAGGCCCAGGCCCTGAAAACGCCCTGGACGCTGACTTTCTCGTTCAGCCGGGCCTTGCAGGCATCGCCGATGGCGATCTGGCGCGGCCAAGCGGAAAACAGGGCCGCGGCCCAGCAAGCCCTGGCCCGTCGTGCCCGCCTTAACGGAGCCGCGGCCTTTGGGCAATACGATCCGGACATGGAGCGGGCGGCGTAGCGGCATCGTGATTCACGGCCTCGGAACGCGGAATTTGCGCCCTTCCGCTTGCAGCACCAGGCTATCCGAACGAATCTCCAGGAGTTCGGCGCCGCCCTGGATGCGGTCGCCCGTGCGGTATTTCTTCATGTCGATGATGGCAAAGCGCTCTTCCGGCTGCTCGGAGTAGGCGAATACGTTGATCGCGATGGGGCCTACCCGCTGCTGGAAATCGATGGGGAGGGCGTGGAGAAACGGAACGGCGGGTTTGTCCGCGAGTTCGCGGGGAGGGGAAATCCGGGGCTCGGAGGCGCTTGCGGGAGCCCGGAACGCAACCGTGGGATCGAGGTCTTCGCGGGCGGACGGTTCGGCCTCGGGCCGGGTTTTTTCCGCGGGCTTGCCGAGCCGCTTTTCGGCGGTTTGCGGCGAAAGCCGTTCCGCTTTTTCCGGCGATGCGGGTTTGGGCTTGGCCGTCTTCGGCGGCGTTGCGGGGCGATCGGCCTTTTCCTCGGCGATCCGGGCCAGAGGCGGCGGCTCCGCCGGCACGGGGGCGGGAGGTTTCTCCGGCGCCGGAAGTCCGATTTTCTGCGAACTCAATGCCGCCGGAGAGGGATCGGGTGGAGCCGCCGTGTTGTCGGACGGGGCGGTTTCGGCGGTTTTTCCGGCCGTATTCGCCGCGACGGGGCGTGCCGGCGGCTCGCCGCTTTCCCGCTTCGTGAGCCAAAGATAGCCCAGCACGGCGCCATTAAGCCCGATGAGGAGCGCTGCCATCCAGATCGATCCCCGACGCCGGGGCGGCGCTTGATCGAGCGGCGCGGGAGCGGGCGCCGCGGTCTGGCCCGCTTGCCGCTCGCGTTCCGATTTTCGGAGTGCTTCGAGAATGTAGGACATCGATGCCGTTCCGTTTTCTATTGAGAACCTGGGCTTAACCTTGGCACGCCGGGATCGTTGTCTCTCTTGGCAAGATAAATCAGCGTATAGGGACCCGCCACGCCGTCCGGAGCCAATCCGTGATCCACTTGAAATGCGACGACCCGTGCCTTGAGAGCCGCGTCGAAATAGTCGTCGGCTCCCTCTTGAGCCGGTACTTGCAACATCTGCCTCAGCCATTTCACGGTTTCGCTTCTGTGGCCCACGCCGAGCGGCGCGGCATCGCCGTTCGGCGGTTTCCAGAGCAAGGTGGCGGCGCCCCGCCAAAACGGCAGGATATCCGCCAGGTCAACGGCATGGCTTTGTTCGCCGAAACTCAGTTCGATCTTGTCGCCGCGAATCCCGGTCAGGGTCGCATAACGCTTCGCGCCGTCCGGCATGGCGAACTCCAGCACCGCCGGATGATCGAGATTCCGCAGTTGGAACCAGTTGCCGCCGGTCGACAGACAGCGCAATGCCTTCCGTTCGGCGAGTCGGCAGAAATCGGCCGTTTCGTCCGGCGGCTCGATCCGCCACAAGGACAGGAGTCGGGCAAACGCCTTGTTCCGCGTCAGGCCGGGGTCCGCGATCAACTCGGCGAAGGCTGGCTCGGGAGCCGCCGCCGCGTCGGGTTTCGAGGGTTCCGGGGCATTCTGCGGCTGGGCGGGCGCCGAAGGAACCGGAGCATCCGGCTTCGGTTGCGCCGCGGGCGGATCGGCGGCCGGATGCGTACCGAAAAGAGCCGATAGCTGTCGCGGCATGGCCGCCGGGCCGGAACGGAGCGCGAGGCCCGCGTAGACCGCCCCGCAAACGGCGAGCACGGCCAGAAGACCGAGGGGTGTGGCGGAGGGCGCGCGCGCGGAAAGGGCCATGCCGGGTTTCGGCAGCAGCTCGTTGGCCGCTTTCCGGGCAATGGCATGGCCCGCCCTGCTTTTCCCGAGGGTGTAAGCGCCCAGCAATGCCCGGTCGCAAATCAGGTTGATCAGACGCGGAATGCCGCCCGAGCGGCGATAGATTTCGGCGGCCGCCGCCCGGCTGAACAGTCGGTCTCTCGCGCCGCTGACGGCAAGGCGGTGCCGGATGTAGGCCATCGTTTCCCGGAAATTCAATGGACGCAGGTGAAAACGCGCGGAAATCCGCTGCGAAAGCTGCCTAAGGTTCGGCTGAGCCAACAGAATGCCGAGCTCGGGCTGTCCGACCAGGATGATTTGCAGCAATTTGGCCTGGTTGGTTTCGAGATTGGTGAGCAGCCGGATTTGTTCCAGCACCTCGAAGCTGAGGTTCTGCGCTTCGTCGATCAGGACGATGGTCCGTCTTCCCTGAGCGTGGATTTCGAGCAGATGCCGGTTTAGCCGGTCGATCAATTGCTTCAGGCTTGCCCGGTCCTCGGGGTAAACGATGCGCAGTTCGTCGCAAATGCTGGCGAGCAGTTCGCGGGGGCTGAGGCGTGGGTTGAAAATCAGGGCGAGGTCGACGTCCTCCGGCAGTTGGTCGAGAAGACAGCGGCACAAGGTCGTTTTTCCGGTGCCGACTTCGCCCGTCAGCACGACGAATCCCCCGCCGCCGCCGATTCCGTACAACAGGTGGGCCAGCGCCTCCTGATGCTGCGGGCTCAGATAGAGATAGCGCGGGTTCGGGGCGATGGAAAATGGCGCTTCGCCGAGATGAAAGTGGGCCGCGTACATGATGGAGAGCGGAAGACTTCCCTGGTGCCAGTCGGATTTCAAGCCTGATCCGACGATACCACTGCGTCGAAGGGGGCTGTCAAGCTTGTGGACAAGGATTCCCGCTCCATCAAGTCTCAATCCCCCGAAGATCGCGCCATCATCCAGATCAGCCGCTCTTCGCTGACGTGCTCGGGGTCTTCCGTTGAAGGAGTTGGAGGATGAGTAACTAACGATTGAGCGTCATGCACCTTCAAAAGGTGCTCGACGGTCTCGTTGAGGGTCATCCGCTGCGCTTTGGCCAGCTTAACCAAGGCGGCGTAGGTGCTCTTCCTGAGGCTCATCCGCTGCAAGTTCGTCGAGCATCGGCGCTGGTTCAGGGCATTTTGCAGGCGTTTCCGTCCGGTGTCGTTCAGGTGGCGTCCGATCCACTCGTTCAAGCGGCGCAGATCCGAGCAGAGATCGAGCTGTTCGGCTGCGGCGGTCTCGTGAGTTACTAATATGTCCTGCGCCCGGCGAGGTTCCTTGAGCATACGCTGCAAGTAAGTCATTGCCGCAACGTAGTTTTCGGGTTTGAGTCCGCGCATCGATGACCCCTCGTTAGTTACTCATTTATGGGGAAACATGCCGGCAGAGGCTATGAGCCGTCGTCTGTGAGTAACTCATGAATATTAAGACCAAGCTCGGACGAGAGGTCAATCCTCCGTGAGCGGAGCCGGGAAAAAACGGCGCTGAAAGATGTCGTAGAAGGCATGGCGCAACGGATGCCGAATCGAGCGATGGAAAGCGGCCCAATGTGAACGGAGGGAGAACATCATGGACGGTTTCGGGCTCTTGCGAAACATGGGCGGAATGATCCTTTCCGCCTGGCTTGCCATGTCGGATGCCGAAGAGGCGCGGCTTCCCGCCTACGGCGTCGATCTCGCGGCGACCTCGGTTTCGGGCGTTTCCTCGGGCGCTTACCTGGCGGTGCAGTTCCATGTCGCCCATTCCGGGATTGTCCGCGGCGCCGGGATCATCGCCGGCGGCCCCTACTACTGCGCGGAGAACAGCGTCGACCGGGCGACGCTGAACTGCATGAAGCCGGACGGCGCCCATCCCGTGCCCGAAGCGGCGCATCTCAAGTCCATCACCGATCGGCTCGCGCAATCCGGCGCCATCGACGATCCCGTTCAGCTTCGGGACGACCGGGTATGGCTGTTTTCCGGCACGGCAGACCGGGTCGTCGCGCAGCCGGTGATGGATGCCCTGCTTCGCTATTACCGCGCTTATGTGGGCGATGGCGGGATTGTCTACAAGAAAGATCTGGATGCGGGACACGCCATGGTCACGGAAACACAGGGAGGCGCCTGCGCCTATTCCGGGCCCCCGTTCATCAACGATTGCGACTACGATGCGGCCGGGGCGCTGCTGGCCCACATCTACGGACCGCTCAAGCCGCCCGCCGCCGAGGCGAAGGGACGCTTCGTCGCGTTCGACCAGAACGAATTCCTGCCCGACCGTAAGGCGCACGATCATAGCCTGAGCGATTCGGGTGTGGCGTACATCCCGGAGTCTTGCCGCGCGAACCGTTGCCGAGTGCACGTCGCCTTGCACGGCTGCTTGCAGAACGAGGAGAAAGTCGGCGACGCCTTCTATCGTCAGGCCGGCTATAACCGCTGGGCCGACACCAACGATTTGATCGTTCTTTATCCGCAAACGGTCGCGCGCTACGGCTGGGGGTGGCCGGGGCGGAACTTGAATTTCGTGTGGAATCCCAATGGCTGCTGGGACTGGTGGGGCTACGGCGGCTCCGATTATCACACCCGGAACGGCATCCAGATCAAGGCGATACGGGGCATGCTCGACCGGTTGGCGGAGCCGAAACCGTGAGATCGGGACCGGAGGCGGCGATCAGTCCCAGCCGATGACGTCGTAGCCGCGCTCCTGCAAGCATCGGTTCACGAACGACTGATAAGCGGGGTCCGGCCCCGAGCGGCCGAACACGGATCGAATCAGCCCGGCCGTCGCGCCGCTCGCGGCGCCGATGGCAGAGCCGGCGCCCGGCGAGCCGACCACGGCTCCGCCGACCGCTCCGGTCGCCGCGCCGATGGCGGCGCCTCCGACCGTGCTACCGGCGGCCCGGCCGATACCGGTCCCGCGCGGATCGGCTCCGGCCGCTTCGGCCAGGGACTTGCACTCGGCGATATCCTGGTCGGCGGCGGTCTGACCCACATTCTGAAGATGCTCGTTCGGGTAAAGCACCGGCCTTGCGGTGGCGCAGCCGCCCAAGGCGGCCACGAAGGCGAATACGGTCAATGCAGCGGCAGGTTTCATACCTCATTCTCCGTTGTCAGGCGTGGCGCGTCTTTCGGCCCGTCGTCTTTAGCTCAAGACATTATTTCCGGCGCTTAATTCCGTTTGTCCCCGGATCGCGTGTCGAGACCGCGCGGCGGGGAGCTGGGCAGGGCTGACGATTCGGCTTGAAGGCGGTCCGCCTGTCGCGCCCGAGCGCCCATGCCGGCGGCTCCCGAACGCTCCTCCGTCAAACTCGGGGCGAACGGATCGCGGGACCGGCTCCGGGGCCGAGCCGAACTCATCGGCCGTTATTCGGTAACGGCTCGCCCGGTTCTTGGCTTTTGGACCGGTTGCCGTTCTTGTCCGTTACTCCGGGGATGGATCGGGTCGGTCCGGAGAATTTCTTTTTCAAGACATTTACGCCGGCCTGGGGCTTGGCCAAGGGGGCGAGGTCTTTTCGGTCGAGCCGCTCCTGAGCGAGGTCGGTTCCCATCCGCCGGTCCCTCTCTTCGACCAGGCCCGGCAGCGCTTCGCCGTCGCGATTGAACGACCATTCCAGTACGGGGGCGCCGAGAGGCATCTTGTCGCCGTGTTTTCCGAACGGCGCCGAGTTCCAGACATGCCAGGTCTTGCCGTAGCTGTTCATCTTTCCCCTCATGAGCTCCTTTTCCGCCGCATCGGGTATGCCCGGCGCGGCAAGCTGGCCGGAGAGAATCTCGTAATTGTGGGGATGCCAGTATCTCTTCTCCTGCATGGGCAGAGACTCGAACAACGCTTCCGAGATGATGTACTCGATGCCGATGAGATTGGCGTCGGCGGTGTTGCCGTCGAACAGCGCGCACTGGGCAAAGTCCTCGTTGACTTGGCGGCAGTAGTGATGCGCTTCCATCTGATGGGACGGGTCCCGTTTCGCCACGTGAAAGCCGGACAGATAGATATCCATGGGGCGCAGGGGCGACTGGGTTTGCAGCATGGCGGCCCCGGTTTCGAGCGCCTGGGTCTTCGGCGATTTTTCCCGCCCTTCGGGCTGCACGGCCGGATTCGATTTTTTCGTGCCCGCGCAGCCCGAAATCCCGGCGGCGAGGACCAGCGTTGCGAGTATCCATCTGATGTTGCCCGATGCCAGCATATCCATGGCGTCCCTCCCGAAAGATCCGTGGACGAAGGTCCGGTCGGGATTGTTCCGCTCCGGCGCCGCGTCAACAATAAGTGAATCTACTAGCGCGCATTTTTCAACCTAGAAACGGCAGTTGGACGCGCCTTCACCCAAAAGGCGAGGTCCACGCCACGCAGGACGTTCGGGATTCATCGGGCTTTGCCGGTGCATCCAAGCGGTCAACTGCCGTTTCTAGGTTCAAAGCCGCATTCGGCGCAGCCGGAGGGCGTTGGCCACCACCGAAACCGAGCTCAGGCTCATGGCGGCCGCGGCGATGACCGGCGACAACAGCAGTCCGAAGAACGGGTACAGCACGCCGGCCGCGACAGGAACGCCCAAGGCATTGTAAATGAAGGCGAAAAACAGGTTCTGGCGAATGTTGCGCATGGTTCCGCGGCTCAGCCGATAGGCCCTGACGATGCCGCGCAGATCGCCTTTCACCAAGGTTACGTCCGCGCTTTCCATGGCCACGTCCGTGCCGGCGCCCATGGCGACGCCGACCTCGGCCAAGGCCAGGGCCGGCGCATCGTTGATTCCGTCGCCGGCCATGGCGACCTTCCGGTTCCCCGCTTGCAGCCGCTTGACGATATCGACCTTCTGCTCCGGCAGCACCTCCGCCTCGATGCGGTCGATGCCGAGCCGTCCCGCCACGGCCTCCGCCGTGGCGCGGTTGTCGCCGGTGGCCATGACCACGGCGATGCCTTCCTCGTGCAAGGCTTCGATGGCTTCGGGAGTGGAGGCTTTGATGGGATCGGCGACGCCGATCAGTCCGGCCGGCCGACCGCCGACGGCCACGAACATGACGGTTTGCCCGTCGCGGCGAAGCGCGTCGGCCCGGTCCCAATCGAGATCGGCGCCGAGTTCCCTCATCAGCTTGGCATTGCCGACGGCCACGTTTCGGTCTTCGATCCGTCCGGTCACGCCCAAGCCGGTCATCGACCGGAATTCGCCGACCTTTGCCAAGCGGAGACTCTGATCCTGGGCGCCTTTCACCAGGGCTTCGGCCAACGGGTGTTCGCTGGCTCTTTCCAGGCTGGCGGCCAGGCGCAGCAGCTCGCTCGCCGAAAAACCCTCCATCGGGAGGACCGATGTCAGGCGAGGTTTCCCTTCGGTTAGCGTGCCGGTCTTGTCGACCACCAGCGTGTCGATCTTTTCCAGCAATTCCAAGGCTTCGGCGTTCTTGATGAGGACGCCCTCGACCGCGCCCCGGCCCACCCCCACCATGATCGACATCGGGGTGGCGAGCCCCAGCGCGCACGGGCAGGCAATGATCAGGACCGCGACGGCGTTGACGACGGCATAGGCCAAGCGGGGCTCCGGTCCTAAGGTGTGCCAGGCCGCGAAAGTGAGGATGGCGACCGCTATGACCGCCGGCACGAAGTACACGGCGACGACATCGGCCAATCGCTGGATCGGGGCCCGGCTGCGCTGGGCTTCGCTCACCATGCGGACGATCTGCGCGAGCAGGGTGTCGCTGCCCACCCGTTCCGCCCGCATCAAGAGGCTGCCGGTGCCGTTAACCGTCGCGCCGATCAGCCGGGCGCCCACGGTTTTCTCGACGGGGATGGGTTCGCCCGTGACCATGGATTCGTCCACGGCGCTCGAACCTTCCACCAGAATGCCGTCGACCGGGATTTTCTCCCCCGGACGCACGCGCAAGAGGTTTCCCGCTTCGATCCGGTCGAGCGGGACGTCCGCCTCGCTTCCGTCCTCCCGCACCAGCCGCGCCGTCTTGGGCGCCAGGCCCAGCAGGGCCTTGATCGCCGCGCCGGTTCGGGTCCGTGCCCGAAGCTCCAGCACTTGCCCCAGCAGCACCAAGGCGGTAATGACCGCCGCCGCCTCGAAATAAACCGCCACCGTCCCGTCGTCCGCCCGCATGGCCGGAGGAAAGAACCGCGGCAAGAGAACGGCGGCGACGCTGTAAATCCAGGCCATCCCGACGCCGAGCGCGATGAGGCTGAACATGTTGAGGCGGCGGTTGATCACCGACTGCCAGCCGCGCTGGAAAAACGGGGCGCCGGCCCAGACCACCACCGGCGTGGCCAGGACGAGCTGGAGCCATTGCAGCCGCCGTCCCGCGAGCGGCTCCGGCATGAGCGCCGGCGCCAGATCGTGCAGCATGGCCAGGGCGATCAGCGGCAGCGACAAGGCGGCGCTCGCCCAGAAGCGCAACGACATCGCCTTGAGTTCGAGGTTTTCCTCTTCCGTCCCGACCTGCCTCGGCTCCAGGGCCATTCCGCAGATCGGGCAGTTGCCGGGGCGGTCGCGAACGATCTCGGGATGCATCGGGCAGACGTACTCGGTTCGGACGGGTTCGGCGGCCTGGCTTACCCTTTCCAGCGCCATCCCGCATCCGGGACACTGGCCCGGCTCCGGCTGCCGGATTTCGGGGTGCATGGGACAGGTATACAGGACTGAATCCGTTCGGCTGGACGATGTCATGGCGGCTTGCAAGGTTGTCCACGGGTTTCGGGAAGTCCCGCGCCCGGATGATTCTCTAGTCATTGCATCCTCTTTTGAGACCAGGCCGATGGCGAGCGCGTTCCTGCCGGGGCAGCCGCCGGCATTCTTCGGGCGTGTCTCGTCAATGAGGCCCGGAAGCGATGCTTAAAAACGCCGATCCGAAAAACCCCGGAGGAAGCGCCCTCGCCGGTTCGGGGAGACGTGAGACGTCCCGCTTCCCCGAACCGGCCGAGAGTCACCGGCGTTCTTCCGCTATCTGGCGATGGTCTTCCGCCATGTCCCGATTGGCCTCGGCGGCCCGCTCGTAGATGTCGATCAGCCGTTTGCAGTGGTTTTCGAAATTTCCCCCCAGGTACGACTTGGGATAATCATGCGGATCCTTCCGGAATTGCGCGAGGATTTGCCGATGTTCCTCGGCCCGGTTTTCCATGTCCCTGGCGAGCGTTTCGTAGTGATCGGCCAACGCTTGGTGATCGGCGGAAGTCTTGGCGCTTTGGACCGCCACGGACATGTCCATCGGATGACGAGTTCTTTCGGCGCAAGAAACCAACAGTCCGAATACGGCTAGAACGGCTAACGAAATCCTGGTCTTCATGGCTTTTCCTCACGAGTGTGGTCAATGCCAAACGGCGAAGTGCTTCGAACAAACCTCCGGACTAAATCCGGTCGTACCTCCTTGCCTCGGCGGCCTGTTTTCCGACGGATAAACCTTTGACCTGCGCGTAAATCGCCGGGATCACGATCAGGGTCAACAAGGTCGACGAGACCATTCCGCCCACCATGGGCGCGGCGATGCGGCGCATGATTTCCGAACCGGTGCCCGAGCCCCACATGATGGGCAGGAGGCCCGCCATGATGGCCGCGACCGTCATCATCTTCGGTCTGACCCGTTCCACCGCGCCTTCCATGATGGCGGCGTAAAGCTCGGAAAGGCCCGGCCTTTCGCCGGCGGCCGCCTTTCGCTCCCTCAGCCTGGCCAATGCCTGATCCAGGTAAATCAGCATGACTACCCCGGTTTCCGCCGCGACGCCGGCGAGGGCGATGAAGCCGATCGCGACCGCCACGCTGAGGTTGTAGCCCAGCCAGGACATCAGCCAGACCCCGCCCACCAGCGAGAAGGGCAGCGACAGCAGGACGATGAGCGTTTCGGCCACGCGCTTGAAGTTGAGATACAGCAGCACGACGATGATCAGGAGGGTCATCGGCACCACGATGCGGAGCCTGGCCTTGGCGCGCTCCAGGTACTCGAACTGGCCGCTCCAGGTGACGTAGTAGCCGGGCGGGAATTTCACCCGTTCGCCCACGGTTTTCCGTGCTTCTTCCACGTAGCCGCCGATGTCCCGGCCGCGCATGTCGACGTAGATGTAGGCGGACAGCAGGGCGTTTTCGGTGCGGATGGACGCGGGACCCTTGTTCAGGCCGATGCGCGCCACCTGTCCCAGCGGGATCATGGCGCCGGACGGCGCCGGCACCAGCACCTGGGTGGCGATGGCCTCCGGCGAATCGCGGAATTCCCTGGGATAGCGCACGATCACGCCGTAGCGCTCGCGTCCTTCCACCGTGGTGGTGACGGTTTCGCCTCCCAGCGCCGAAGCGATCACGTCCTGCAGGGCGCCGACGCTCAACCCGTAGCGCGCGAGGGCCATGCGGTCCGGCTCGATGGTCAGGTAGTAGCCGCCGGTGATGCGCTCGGCGTAGGCGCTGGCGGTGCCGGGGACGGTTTTGACGACGGATTCGATTTCGGTCGCGAGCCGTTCGATCTCGCCCAAATCCTTGCCGAACACCTTAATGCCGATGGGCGTTCGGATGCCGGTGGACAGCATGTCGATCCGGTTCTTGATCGGCATGGTCCAGGCCATGGTGACGCCCGGCATCCGGGTTGCCTTGTCCATTTCGGCGATCAGCTTCTCGGTGGTCATGCCCGGCCGCCACTGGTCTTCCGGCTTGAGATTGACGATGGTCTCGAACATTTCCAGCGGGGCCGGATCGGTGGCGGTGGCGGCGCGGCCGGCCTTGCCGAACACCGACTCGACTTCCGGGAAGGTTTTCAGGATGCGGTCGTGGGTCTGCATGATTTCCGCCGCTTTCGTTACCGACAGCCCCGGCAGGCTCATGGGCATGAACAGCAGCGTGCCCTCGTTCAGCGTGGGCATGAATTCGCTGCCGAGCCTGGACAAGGGATAAGCCGTCGCCGCCAAAACCAGCAGGGCAAAAGCGATCGTCAGCTTTTGCCAGCGCAGCACGAAGGCGATGACCGGGCGGTACAGCCGGATCAGCGCCCGGCTGACCGGGTTCCTATGCTCCGGCACGATCCGGCCGCGGATGAACAGGAGCATCAGCACCGGCACCAGGGTGACCGACAACAGCGCCGATCCCGCCATGGCGAAGGTCTTGGTGTAGGCCAGCGGCTTGAACAGGCGGCCTTCCTGGTCCTCCAGCGCGAACACCGGCAGGAACGAAACGGTGATGATCAAGAGGCTGAAAAACAGGGCGGGACCGACTTCTCGGGCCGCTCGGGTCATGATCGCGAGCCGGCTTTCGTGAGGTTCCGCCCGTTCGAGGTGCTTGTGGGCGTTCTCGATCATGACGATGGCGGCGTCCACCATGGCGCCGATCGCGATGGCGATGCCGCCGAGGCTCATGATGTTGGAGTTGATGCCCAAGGCATGCATCGCGATGAACGCGATCAGCACGCCGATCGGCAGCATGACGATGGCGACCAGGGCGCTTCGCACGTGGAACAGAAACACGATGCACACCAGGGCCACGACTAGGGTTTCCTCGACGAGCTTTTCGCGCAGATTGGCTATGGCCCGGAGAATCAGGCCGGAGCGGTCGTATACCGCTTCGACCGAAACGCCTTCGGGCAGGCCGCCGCCGATGTCCGCCAATTTCTCCTTCACGTTCCGGATTACGTCCAAGGCGTTCTGTCCGTAGCGGGACAGGGCGATGCCGGAAACCGCCTCGCCTTCGCCGTTCAGCTCGGTGAGCCCGCGCCTCTCGTCCGGCCCGAGTTCCACCCGCGCCACGTCCCCGAGCAGCACCGGCGTGCCGCCCTCGGCCTTGAGCACCAGGCGCTCCAGGTCGGCGATGCCGCGCAGATACCCCTTGCCGCGCACCATGTACTCGGTCTCGCTCATTTCGACGATCCGCCCGCCGACGTCCCGGTTGCTGGCCCTGATCGTCTCGCCGACCGCGCTCAACGGAATGCCGTAGGCCTGGAGCCGGCGCGGATCGACCACGACCTGGTACTGCCGGACGAAGCCGCCGATGCTGGCGACCTCCGCCACGCCGTGCGCCTTGGCGAGCTGGTAGCGGATGAACCAGTCCTGGAGGCTGCGGAGTTCCGCCAGGGAGTGCCGGGCGCTCAGCACGACGTACTGGTAAACCCAGCCGATGCCGGTGGCGTCGGGTCCCAGGGCGGGCGTCACGCCGCCCGGCAGCCGGTTGGAGAGAGTCGTCAGATACTCCAGCACCCGCGAGCGCGCCCAGTAGATATCGGTCCCGTCCTCGAAAATCACGTAGACGAACGAGGCGCCGAAGAACGAAAAACCGCGCACCACCTTGGAACGCGGCACGCTCAGCATGGCGGTGGTTAAGGGATAGGTGACCTGGTCCTCCACCACCTGCGGAGCCTGGCCGGGATATTCGGTGTAAACGATGACCTGCGCGTCGGAGAGATCGGGCAGGGCGTCGAGCGGGGTTTTCGCCACGGCGTAGATGCCGGCGAAGATGGCGAACGCCGTCGCCAGCAGCACCAGGAAGGCGTTATGCGCCGACCATTCGATGAGACGTCCCAGCATCACATCCCCCCATGGTCCATCGAATGATCGGCCGGCGCTCGGGCACCGAAGCTTTCCAGCGCTCCCCTCAGGTTGCTCTCGGCGTCGATCAGGAAATTGGCGCTCACCACCACCGCTTCGCCGCCGCTCAAGCCGCTCAGCACCTCCACCCAGTCATCGCCGCGCGTTCCGAGTTCGACGCTTCGGGGCTCGAACCGGCCTTCGCCGCGCTCGACCAGGACCAGGGTGCGTTTCCCGCTCTCGATGACGGACGACCTCGGAACCGCCAGCGCCCGGCGCGATCTTCCGCCGATTTCGACGTGGGCGTACATCATGGGTTTAAGCTGCCCGTGCGGGTTGCTCAGCTCGATCCGGACCCTGGCCGTGCGGGTTTCGGGATTGAGCGCCGGGTAGACGAAAGCCGCCTTGCCCTCGAAGGTTTGTCCCGGATAGGCGTCGAGCGTGATCCGGACGGCCTGCCCGCTCGATACCAGTCCCAGGTCCTGCTCGAAGACCTCGGCAATGACCCAGACCGAGGACAGGTCGGCAATCTTGAACAAGGCCTCGCCCGCCATTGCCCGCATGCCTTCGACGGCCATTTTTTCCATGACCGTGCCGGAAGCCGGCGAACGGATGACGAGGTTGCGCCGGACGGTTCCCTGCCGTTCCAGTTGGCGGATTTCAGCCTCCGAGACGCCCCAGTAACGGAGCCGCTCCAGGCTGCTCCGCACCAGGCTTTCCATTTCGGTTTGGGTGTGCGGCGCGGCGTGTTGCAGCGCGGATCGGCTGTTGCGGGCGATCAGGTAGTCGTTTTGGGCGGAAACCAGGTCGGGACTGTAGAGTTCGAACAGCGGCTGCCCCTTCTTGACCGCCTGCCCGGTGGCGTTGACGTAAAGTTTTTCGATATAGCCGTCGAACTTGAGCGTCACCGTATGGAGCCGCCGTTCGTCCGCCTCGACGAGACCGACGGCCCGGACCGTGCGTCCCACGTTCCGCTCTTCCGCGGTCTCCGTTCTGACGCCGAGCTTCTGGATCTTTTCGGGGCCGATGAAAACGGCGCCGGCTTCGCCCGAGGGTTCTTCATCCGCGTAAACGGGAACGTAATCCATCCCCATGGCATCCTTTTTCGGCACCGGAGACGTGTCGGCCGGGTTCATCGGGTTCCGGTAGTGGAGAATCCTCCGCGGTTGCGGCGATTCCCGGCCGGTTTCCGGCGCCTGTTCCTCGTAGACCGGAACGTAGTCCATGCCCATCTCGTCCTTCGCGGGCGCCTTCGAGGTGACCGAGGGATTCATGGGGTGGCGGTAGTACAGGATGTTTTTCCCGGCGGGAGCCGGCGGTCCGGAGTTCTCGCGGAAATCGGCCAGCCGATACCCCGAAGCCAGCCCGAGGATCAGCGCCGCCAGCGCGAGAAGCAGGGCGGAGCGGCTCATAATCCCTCCTTTCCCGCCGCGGCGGTGAGCTTGGCCAGGGCTTGCCGCGCCTGGGCGTAGGCCTGCCAGGACTGGACTTCGGCATTGCGGAGGCTGGCCGTGGCGCGGAGCAGATCGGCCATGCCGGCCTTGCCGACCTCGAAATTCGCTCTGAGCGATGCGACGGTCTGTTCGGCGAGAGGAATGATTTCGTGCCGCAGCAAGGCGTAGTGGTCCTTGGCGCGCCGGTAGTCGGACAGCGTGGCGGCAATGTCCGCCTGGACCTTTCTGAGGGTGTCCTGCAACGCGTATTTTTCGCGCAGCCATTCGCTCTGCTGCTGGTCCACCGCCTTCGCCTGCTTGCGCCCGGCATAGACGGGAAGGTTCAGGCTTACCCCGAAGCGGACGAAATCGCTGCGGCTCTCGCCGTTGGGAGCGCGGTCGCGAAAGGCGTAGCCGGCGCTGAAGGTGAGATCGGGGTAATAGTCCTTCTTCGCCAGCTCCACCCGGGTTTGAGCGGCGTCGACGGCGCGCCGCTTCTGATGGAGCAGCGGCCGCGCCTGTTCCGCGGTTTCGTCCAGTCGCTCCTCGTCGAGCACCTCCGGAAGCGCCTCCGGCTCATTGTAGGCCAGGTCGAAGAAGGTCGTCGGCGGCCGGTCTAGCAGCGCATTGAGACGGGCTATCTCCCGGTGGTGCATGGCGGTGTGGATCAGCCGTTCCTCCCCCAGCCTGGACAGTTCCAGCTGCGCCTGGAGCACGTCCTGCTGGGGGGCTTCGCCGACCCGGTAACGCGCCTGAACGGTCCGGACGACGTCGCGCAGGCTGGTTTCGGTGTCGTCGAGGATTTCAAGCGTCCGCTCCAGGTAAAACAGCTCCCACCACCGGAGCTTCACGTCCCGCACCAGGCGCAGCCGCGCTTCCTCGACCGTTTGCAGGGCGGCTTCCGCCTCGAGGCCGGCGGCGTGTTCCTTAAGCGCCAGTTTGCCCGGAAACGGAACGGTCTGGCTGAGGCCCACGTCCACCATGGTCATTTGATCCTCCCGGACATCGAAGCTGTCGGCGGGCAGATTCAACATTTCGACGCTCAGGGTGGGGTCCGGCAGGCTGCCCGCCTGAGGCGTTACCGCCGCCATGGCATCGGACCGGGCTTTGATTTCGGCAAGACTCGGATTGTTGGCAAGCGCCAGGGAAATGGCGGCATCGAGGCTTAGCGAGGCCGTTTTGTCCTGCGCGCGCGGCGCGGACGAAAGAACGGCCGCGCCGGCCACTATCAGAACGAAGGCGAAAGGCCGCCGAGGCTGCCTCTGTGTTTTGCGTGAGCGGAGCACGTGCGACTCTCCTTTAACGAAATGGACATCCCCGAATCCTGCGATTCGGAGCGTACTGAAAACCCCGGTCCCGTGCGGCATCACGGCTCCGGGTTTCTCCAAGACTTCGTCGGGAAAGGTCGGCTAATTCAGCAGCGTGCAGAATCGGTAAATGAGAGGAACGCGCCGCCTTCGCTGAAAACGCGGCGGGAACGGCTGCGCCCGGACGGCCGGTCCGGGCGCGACGAGCAGGACCAGCCAGCAGACCGCCCAGATGAGGAGGATCTCCGGCTTCTGATCGAAAAGGCCGTGGCTGCCTTGATCCAAGGTCTTGGCGTCGAGGCACAGCCCGAGGCCGCAGTCGTCGGGAAGCGCCGGCTCATGATGGGACGGAGCGGCGGCATCTCCCCGGTCGCACTCCGACAAAAAGGCGCCGTGCAATTGCTTGAAGACCGCTTCGCAGGCGATGGCGGCAGGCAGCACCAGCCACGCGATCAGAAAGAGCGGAATCAGAACGCGGGTTAGAGCGGAATGTTTACGGAAATACTTCAACACGTGAGTCCTGCCAAAAGCCGCATCGAGCCGGAAGCGGGAAATGCAAAGATAGCACAAGACTAAATCGCCTGAGCACAGGCTCAATACGATCTTTTACCGATGGGCGGCCGGCTCCGCGACGGCGACGGCGCGAAACGGCCCGCGCGGGGAGTAAACTTGACGCACCTATTCAACCTAGAAACGGCAGTTGACCGCTTGGATGCACCGGCAAAGCCGGATGAATCCCGAACGTCCTGCGTGGCACGAACCTCACCTTTGGGGTGAAGGCGCTACGCACCCAATTGCACGGCGGGCGGGCCGCCTGGCGGCGTTGCGCCTCGTTGCGGGAGACTGCCCCGCGGCCTCGTCGCGCCTTGCCATCCGACCCGCCCGCCGCACACTCGGGCGCGTCCAACTGCCGTTTCTAGGTTCAACCATTCGAATCGAGGGGAAGACACATGGCCACTCCTGAAGACGCAAAACGCCGGGCGGCTGCCGCCTATAACGCCGCCGCCGATTTGTTCGATGCGCCGGCGCTGGGGTTTTGGGATTACTACGGTTCTAGGACAATCGGGCGACTCGGGTTGCAGCCGGGGGGGAGGGTGCTCGACGTCTGTTCCGGCAGCGGCGCCTCGGCTTTGCCGGCCGCCGAGCGGGTGGGACCGGACGGCTCGGTGCTGGGCGTCGATCTGGCCGAACGGCTGTTGGCGCTGGCGAGGGCCAAGGCCGCCGACCGCGGGCTTTCCAATGTCGAGTTCCGGGCTGCCGACATGCTCGACCTGGGTTTGCCGGAAGCCGGCTTCGACGCCGTGGTCTGCGTGTTCGGCATCTTTTTCGTGCCGGACATGGCGGGGGCGGTGCGCGAACTGTGGCGCCTGGTCCGTCCGGGCGGCAAGCTGGCGATAACCACTTGGGGGCGGAACTTTTTCGAGCCCGCCAACGGTCTTTTCTGGGACGCCGTGCGCGCGGTCCGGCCGGATCTGTACAAGGGGTTCAACCCCTGGGACCGGATCGACGATCCCGCAGGGCTCCGCGCCATGCTGGCCGAAGGCGGAGTCACCGAGGTCGATATACATACCGAAGACTACGCGCATCCGATCGCGTCGCCCGAAGACTGGTGGACCATCGCCAGCGGTTCCGGCTACCGGGGCACGATCGATCTGCTCTCGGCGGAAGAGCGGGAGCAGGTCAGGGAGAGCAATTTGGCCTCACTGCGCGAACGCCGGGTTTCGAGTATCGGCGCCAGCGCCCTGTATGCCGTTGCCGTGAAGGACGGCTAGCGTGCCGAAGCTCCCGGCAACTCCGCCGGGGAGACAAGAGGGCTATCGAGCATGCTGCGCGCCGCTGCCCATCCCGACCCTGTCGTTAGAGCATTTTCATCTCGCATGTAGGGGCGAATTCATTCGTCCCTACGCCGTTCATGCGAATCGAAAATGCTCTAGACTCGCGATTTCCACAAAAACTGTGGAGCGGCCTGTGGATAATGACGTGAAAAGCCGAAAATACCATTGCCGGATCAATGGCTTGTCGGGTGTGTCCAAATATCGGACAGCGGTGCGCTATGACATCTTTGGGGCGCGGGCTTCGGTCCGCGATCCCGGGCAACCACGGCGTCAGGCGCCGGTTTGGCGCGGGCGCGCCGGCAGGCCGTTCCGTCCGGCGACCGTCGAGCAAACCGCCTCGAAGGCATTCCGGAAATCCGCGAAGGCGGCTTCCCAGGTGCGCGGCGGATTTTGCGGCCGCCGCAACTCGCGGTCCGCCAGCCATTGCTCCAGGGCGTTCCGGAAAGCGTCGGGATCGCCGGCCGGCACGACCGAGCCGGTCTTTCCGTGCCGCACGATTCTCGAAGCTTCTCCGACGTCCGTGGTTACGATGGGCAGCCCCACGGCCGCCGCTTCCGCCAAGGCCATGCCGTAAGCCTCGAACCGGCTGGAGAAGGCGAAGATATCCATCCCGCCGAGAAGCCGCGCCAGTTCCGGCGTATCCAGTACGCCGTGAAGGATAATCCGGGTTTGCAGGCCAAGCTCCGCGATCCGCGAGCGGAAGCGTTCGGCACAAGAGGGATCGGCGCGGTCGTCGCCTGCCACGTGCCACATCCAGTCGTAATGCCGGAGTTCGGCCAGGATGTCGAGCAGGTCGGTCAGCCCTTTCGCGGGAAGCAGATTGGCGACGGTCGCGATGCGAACGGTCCGATCCGTGCCCGGTTCGGCCGAGGCTCGCCTTGCGGCGGGAAACGCGGCGTCGACGCCGGGCTCGCACAGGAAAACGGGTTTACCGGGGTAGCGCCTTTCGAGCAGGCGGCGAATCGATAATCCGGTCGCGATGAAAAACCGGACGCGCTCCGCGGCCCGCTCGAACCGGGCTTCCTCTTCTCTCCGCCGGTCCGGATCGAGCAGCGGATTCAGAAACGGGACATAATGCACCAAGAGCCCGTGGGCAGGTCCGTCTTGATTCGGAGGGCAATTCGCCAAGCCCTCCAGAAGCAGGCTGTCCCAAAGAATAATCGCATCCCGCGCGAAATCGGGAATCGCGCCGTCCGGCGGGACTTCGACGGTTTCGAGCGAAAAGCCGTTTTCCCGCGCCAGGCCGATCATCCGGCGGTTAAAGACGTTGCCGCCGGAAAGAAAGGCATTAAGCGGCGGATGAATAAACAGGAATTTCATCGAGTCAACCGAAATAACGAGAATGAGTCATAACCTATCTCTTGAATCCAGATTGGTCGAATGGAGCGAACGCCATGCGATGTTGATGGGCCTTGCAATCGGGGGTGTTTGGTTTCATGCGCCGCTGGAGTTTCTCGCGGCGATGGCCGCCGCGTCCTTTCTCGGTTTGATCCGGCAGTTCCGGCGGCAGTGGACGCCCACCGAAGCGTTCGGCGCGGCTAACACGGTCACCCTGATCCGTTTGATCGCAACATTGTTCCTGCTGCTGTTCCCGATTGCAGACGGCTGGTTACTGGCGTCCATCGCCCTGCTCATCCTATATGCCGACCGCTTGGACGGCTGGCTGGCCCGGCGCCGCAGACTGGCTTCCCTTTTCGGCGATTGCTTCGACAAGGAGGTGGACGCGTTCTTTTTCCTGGCCCTGTGCCTGCTCCTTTACATCCGCGGCCATCTCGGCATCTGGGTGCTGTTTCCCGGTCTATTGCGCTACCTGTTCGTGCTGTTCGTCAAATTGGCGGGGCCGCCCCGGCAGATCGCGGTCGGCAACTGGTTCACCCGCTCCGTTTCGGTGACCGCCATCATCGCCTTCATCCTGTGCCTGCTCCCGGTCGAACTGTTCTGCACCGAGCTCGCGATGACGGCTACCGCCCTTCTGTGCGCCTCTTTCCTGTACTCCTTCTTTCAACTCTATCGGCCCCAACTCCCGACCTGATGCTATGAGTCTCCGCACCACGCCGATCAAGGGTTTGGACGACGTTCGGGCGTTTTTCGACCGTCTCGCGCCGGTTTACCGCGATGGCCACGGCAAGGCGGACAAGCTTCTGCGCTACCGGCTCGGCATCGTCGGCCGGCTGCTGGAAGGTGCGGGCCGCGGCGTTCTGGTCGAACTCGGCTGCGGCACCGGGATGCATCTTTTTCCCCTGGCCGGCCGGTTCGAGCGCGTGCATGGCACCGATCTTTCGCCCGGCATGATCGAGCAGGCGGAGCTTCTTCGCCTTCGGCACCCGCACGCGGAGCGCATCCGTTTGAGCGTGGCTGCCGCCGAAGACTTGAACCCGGTGGGCGATGCCGAGGCCGATGCCGTGCTGTGCGTCGGCGCCCTGGAACACATGCTCGACCAGCGGCAGGCGTTGCGCGAAGCCGGCCGCGTTCTCAAGCCCGGCGGCATCTTCGTCTGTCTCACGCCGAACGCGGATTGTGTCTGGTACGCCCGACTCGCACCCCGGCTGGGGCTCAGCACCCGACATCTGAGCACGGACCGCTTTCTCGGCAGGGCGAAGCTGGGGGATCTCCTGGAAACCGCCGGATTCGAGATCGAGCGCATGGGCTTTTGGACCTTCATTCCGCGCGGCGACATGCCGGCATGCCTCGCCTGGTTTCTGACGCTGCTGGACGGCGTCGGGCGACTCTTGCGCATCCCGTCGTTTCGGGGCGGACTCTGTTGCCGCGCGGTCAAGCGCGGCTGATCGAACCGGGCGACGTCCTTCGGGTTATCATTACGCCCGCTTCCCGGCAGGCGCCGTCGCGCTGACGTGCCGGACAACCGCTATCCCGTTTTTGACTGACAACTAAAAAAACCGATGTCGTATTATCTCGAACCGAATAAAGATTACCGCAACGATAGCCTGCGCCACGGCGCCGAGTTTTCCGAAGAAGACATTCGCGTAGACACCGCGAAGCATTACGACGACTGTTACTGGGATTACCGGACCGCGTGGTTCGACAACGAGAACCTGGCCTTGCATTACGGCTATTGGGACAAGAATACCAAGACCCACAGCCAGGCTTTGCTGAACAAGAACCGCATACTCGCCGAAATCGCCGGCATCAAGCCGGAAGACCATGTCCTGGACGCGGGCTGCGGCATCGGCGGCAGTTCGATCTGGCTGGCGAAGCATGTCGGCTGCAGGGCCACGGGCATCACCGTCAGCGCCCAGCAGGTCGAGCACGCCAAGCGGAACGCTAAGCGTCACGGCGTTGCCGACAAGGCGGATTTCCGGCAGGCCGATTTCTGCAAAACCCCGTTCCCGGACGAATCCTTCGACGTGGTCTGGGCGGTCGAGAGCAGTTGCTATGCGACCGACAAACGGGATTTCTTCCGCGAAGCCTACCGCCTGCTGCGCAAGGGCGGCACGCTGATCGCCTGCGACGGCTACGCCACGCGCCGGCAATTCAACGAAGAGGAATGGCAGGCGGTCATGGACTGTCTGAACGGTTGGGCCGTGCCGAACCTCGCCAGCGTCGAGGAGTTCCAGGCCGGCATGGAGGAATGCGGATTCCGCGACGTGCACATCACCGAGGCCACGGCCGAAACCATGCCCTCGTCCCGTCGAATGTACCTGACCGCCCTGTGGACCTATCCCATGCAGTTGACCATGCAATGGCTGGGACTACGCAGCAAGGCCCAGACCGCGAATTTCAAGGTGGCGCTCGCCCAGTACAAGGTGTTCCGCGATAAGATGGTCCGCTACTGCATTTTCCGGGCGAAAAAGTGATTGGCGGGGCGGGTTAGGCGCACTCTCACGATCCTCTCGTGGCTCGGTGAGTACGGCACAGTCTGAGCCTACCGTACGCCAGGCTGCTTCGACCGACGGTCCCGTCGCTTCCGCCAAGGCGGCGGTAAAGGACGGCGGGACGATTTCGCCGGTCTAAACGGGATCGGCATCGGCCGACTTTTCACAACCCGATGAGGAATCGATATGAAATCCTACTCCAAAGCACTTTTGATCGGCCTTTTTCTGTTCGCCCCCGTTGCCGCGATAGCCGAACCCGTACAAACGGAGCCGGAATCCGGCGCTTACGGCCAAGGTCCCCGCGGCGAACACGGGAAGCGCTTCATCGAGGAGCGGATGGCGGAGCTGCGCAAGGAATTGAAGCTGACGCCGGCGCAGGAAGCGGACTGGAACGCCTGGTCCGCCAAGATCAAGGAAATCAGGGAAGCGAAAAAACAGTCGCGTCCCGACCGCGAGGCGATGAAGAGCCTGCCGGCACCGGAACGCCTGGAAAAAATGATCGCCCACAGTAAGGCGAAAACGGCTCATTTGGAAGAAGCTCTGGCCGCGACCAAGACCTTCTATGCGACACTGACGCCGGAGCAGCGCAAAGTCTTCGACGATCTGACGCCGTTCGGCGGGCGCGCCCATAAATGGAAGCACCACGGCGGCCCTCGTCATCCGGGCGCGAAATGACGGAAGTACCGTACCTGACACTGAGTCGAGCCTGATAGTCCGGTCGGGCGGGTTACGCCGGTACCTCGGCGCAACCCGCCGATGCCGTGAAAATTACGCCTGACGTGGGGACATAAGCCTGCCTTTTGGGGGAGGCGGTGAGGCATCAGTCGCTTCCGTTGTCACTGAGTCCTGGGGGCTTCGAATGTAGAAATAAGCACATCTCATGGCCACATGTCATCATGTTGGCTTATCATGCGCATCACTCAAGTTTTTGTTTGGGATCGCCGCCATGTCGCCCACAGTCACCACTCCCAAAAAAGCCACCAACATCACCCTGTCCGCCGACGTGTTGCGTGAGGCCAAAGCTTTGGGCATCAACATTTCCCAAGCCTGCGACCAATTTCTGCGGGAACTGGTGCGCCAGGAACGGCAGCGCCGCTGGCAAGATGAGAACGCGGAATTCATCGCCGCCTATAACCGGACCGTGGAAACCGAGGGATTGCCGCTGGAGGAATGGCGAAGCTTTTAACATGGCGCGCTTCGACGTCTATCGCAACAGCGGCCCGCACGCGGCCGATGTGCCTTATCTGCTGGACGTGCAGAGCGATCTGCTGCAAGGACTGAATACTCGTGTAGTGGCGCCGTTGCGCCGGCGGGACCGGTTCCCGTCTGGTCGGCTTCCCGATCGGCTGATGCCCGTATTCGAAATCGAAGGGATTTCGTGTTTCCTGGAAACGCCCAAGCTTGCCGCCGTGCCTCTGCGCCTCCTGAAAACGCCGGTGATCTCGCTGGCGGACAACTGGGCGGCGATTACCGGCGCGTTGGATTTTCTATTCCAGGGATATTGAAGCCGAATCCATTGGATACCGGGAATCAGACCTTCTCCGCCAAAACATCGATCTGATGAACGATCAAGCCGAGTTCTCCGGCTTTCAATCGATCGGATCGCTCCCGATGCCATCGGTCGAGCGAATCTTCCGGGAATCGTCCCGAGCGGGCGGCCTCGTCGCGGATCATGGCCAGCAAGGCGGCCAGGCAAACGGCGTCGCGGTCGCGGTAGATGCGGCGGAGCGGGGTGATGTTCCAGTCGGAGCTGCCATAGGCGACCGGTTCGAAGCCGGCTTCGGCGAGGATTCGGTGCAGGCGCCTTCCGGAGCGTGCGCCGCCGCTGTTCTCTCCCCACACCCGGCGCTCTTCCATGGAGGCGTCGTACACGGCAAGGATGCGGTTCTCGAATTCTTCGTCGGCGTAGACCGGAAACAGCACGGTTTCGCCGTCATAGTCGATGGTGCTGTAAAAGAGGCCTTGCGGCCGCAGCCAGCGCGCAATCCGTTCGGCCATGGTCCTTAGAGGCAGAAGATCCATGACGGCATGAGCGATCGCCGCATCGTAAGAGCCGGCGGCCCGATCCGGCTGGAAGTGCCGCAGGTCGCTCGATACGAAATCCACCGCGATGTCGCGGCCGTTGCGGCGGGCGCGGAGGCCGGCGGGTTCCGCCGAAACGTCCGAACCTCGGTTCCGAAGCCAATCGGCCGTCTTTTCCAGGGCAATGTCCAAAAGCGCCCGGTCCCGGTCCACGGCGGTGATGTGCACATCGGCTTCCGTCGCCAGGTTCAGCAGGCGCTGCACGGAAGCGCCGGTGCCGGTGCCGAGGTCGAGGCAGGTCAATTGCCGCCGGCCGGACAGCCAACGCGCGAACTCCGACTCGACCTCGCGGTTCAGGCTGCGCTCGTCGAGCGCGAATTTGGCTTCGAGATAATCGTGGAAGGGGATGGCCACGGTTTAAAGCGAGCCGCCGAAGGCGGCCCAATCCCGGTCGTTCTCCCAAAGCTTGATCGTTATTTTGACGCCGCGCAGCGTCAGCCGGTCCCTGAGTCGCTCCCAGAAGATGCGGGCAAAGCGTTCGAGGCTCGGGTTGAGGCCGCGAAAGGGTTCCAGGTCGTTGAGGACGCGGTCCTTGAATTCTCCGATCAGCCCCATGGTCGCTTGCTCCAGATCGACGATGTCGATCAGATAGCCGTGCCGGTCGAGCCGTTCGCCTTCGATCAGCACTTCCGCCTTGTAGTGATGGCTGTGCTCCAGGTTTTCGTCGCCCCAGTCCCCGCCGATCAGGAAATGGCGGGCGATGAAGTCGCGGGTGATGGCAAGCTGGTACATCGCGGTTCCTTGGTCGTCAGGTGTACTCGAAAACCGGCTGCAACACGCCCGCTCGCTTGCTGTCGACCAGTTCGAAAGCGTCCTGGCAGGCGCTGGGCGGGAAGCGGTGGGTAATCAACCGCTCCGCGCGGATCTCGGCAAGCCACTCCCAGGCGAGGTCGAGCCGGCGTTTCTTGCTCCAGCGGCCGGAAAGCCGCGGATCGACCGTGCTCACCTGGCTGGACATCAACCGTATCCGCCGCCGGTGGAAATGGCCGCCGAGATCGAGCGGCGCCGCGCTCTGGCCGTACCACGAGCCGATCACGATGCGGCCGGCGAAGCCGGTCAGCTCGATCGCCTGATTCAGGGCAGACGGATCTCCCGAGACTTCGATGGCGGCGTCCAGCCCGTCGGCGCCGTCGTAGAAAAGACAGTCCCTGAGGGCCTCGACTTCGCGTTTGACGGTCGGGTTGATGGCCAGGGCCGCGCCCATCTCGGTGGATTTTTGCCGGCGGAATGCGAGAGGATCGGCCGTGATCAGCTCTCCGAGCGGAAACCGGCTAAGGACCGCGGTGGCGAGGAGGCCGACGATGCCCTGCCCGAAAACCATGATCCGTTCTCCCGGCAGCGGCGCCGCATCGAACACCAGGTTCAGCGCCGATTCCATGTTGGCGAGAAACAGGGCGCGTTCCGCCGGAACGTCCTCCGGCAGGGCGACGCAATCCTTCTTGGCGACGACCGCGTAGTTCTGATGGGGGTGGTAGGCGAAAACCCGCCGCCCGAGCCAGTCCCGGTCTTCGTCCGCTCCCACGGCGGCGACCTCGCCGACCAGGGCATAGCCGTACCGGAACGGATAGCTGAAGTTTCCTTGCAGGCTGCCGATGCTCGTGTCCTGAGGCAGGTCCGCGGGGGCATCGCCCCGGAAAATCAGGGATTCGGTGCCCGGACTGATGGCGGAGCACAGGGCCTTGATCAGCAATTCCCCGGACTTGGGGGACGGCAAATCGGCCTCGCGCGCCGCCACCGATCTGGGAGCCACATGATAAACGGCTTGTACTCGCATCAGACGTAACCGACCGGGCCGAAGGCGATGATATCCGAACCCAGGACATGGTACTGGCAGTCCGTGATGCTTAAGGGCGCCCGCTCGCCGGAGCGGCACAGATCGTCGATGGCTTTGAGCCCGCCAATGATTTTTGGTGTTATGGTAATCACGCAGTAATTCACTAAATGATGTTTGAGAAAGGTGCCGATGATCTTCGATCCCCCCTCGACCATGAGGGTGCGGATGCCGAGTTCGCGCAGTTTCGTCAGGGTTTCATTCAAATCGACGCTGCCGTCCTCGCCCGGTCCCACGACGACGATCTTCGCGCCGGCCGAGAGTAGCGCCTCGCGCTTGGCCGGCTCCGATTCGCCGGTGGTCACGATGATGGGCGGCTTTTTCGACGGCTTCAGAACGCGACTGTCCGGAGGCGTCCTAAGGCTGCTGTCGAGAATGACGGGTTGCGGGTCTTCGCCTTCATAGTAGCGGACATTGAGCTGGGGATCGTCGCTCAATATCGTGTTGACCCCGACCAGCAGTGCGTCGTGGTGCGCCCGGAGGAAATGCGTGAGCGTCAGCGACTGTCTTGAGCTGAGGGCGAATGGGGCTTGGGCGTCGACCGCAATGCTGCCGTCGATGCTCTGGGCGTAAGTCAGGGTGACGAAGGGACCGCTTTCCCCCGCGGCATGGGCCAGCGACAACTGGTCGATCAAAGGCTCGATGAACGCCAGTTCGCGGTGGAACGGCGTTCTTTCCCGGAACGTCAGCCAGTGCGCCAGTTTTTCGGCCTTGGAACGCAGATAGCCGGCGTTGTCGTCGTGATGGCCAACCTCGATGGGAATGCGCGCCTCGACATCGATGCCGTATTCGGTGAGTTCGTCGACTTTGCGGGGATTGTTGGTGATCAGCCGGATCGAACGAACGCCCAAATCCTTGAGCATCAGGGCGGCCACGCCGTAATTCCGCTCGTCGGGCTGATGGCCGAGGCTGATATTGGCCTCCACCGTGTCGAGGCCGCGGTCTTGAAGGTTATAGGCCTCCAGCTTTTTGCGAAGGCCGATGCCGCGTCCTTCCTGGCGTAAGTAAAGCAGCACGCCGCAGCGGGAGCGTCCGAGGTACTGGAGGGTGTGCTTGAGCTGATCCCCGCAGTCGCAGCGGCGGGAGCCGAAAACGTCGCCGGTCAGGCATTCCGAATGAACCCGAACGGGAACGCCGGCTTCACCGTTTACGTCCGATTTCACCAAGGCAAGGTGATCCTTGCCGTGCTCGGTGTAAAGATAAAGGGTGAATTCGCCGTAGCCGGTCGGAATTCGAGTCTTGACGAGGTTTTTCACTACAGGTTTTCGGAATGTCGCGGTAAAAAAGCAAACAGTATAAACAGCCGGGGTGCCGGTCGATACCGGCCGCGTTCGACGGGTCGGGCTCGATCGGTCGATCCGGAAGGAACAAGCGCTTCGACGGAGCCCGTCCTGTGCCGAAGGATTCGGGATAAACCCGTCGATGGCTCTTCGGCCGGATCGGGAAGACAGACGCCAGTATATCGCTATTTCTTCCCATAATCCGGGATCAGGCCGACGGCGTCGATTCCCGCGATCGCGCAGCTTTCGTCGAGATCGGACAAGTCGCCGCTGATTCCGACCGCGCCGACGATCCGGTTGTCCGCCGAGCGGATCAGCACGCCGCCTGGAACCGGCATGAGCCGGCCGTCCGCCACTTCGGTCAGGGCCGTTATGAAATGGGGCCGCTCCTTCGCCATTTTACCCAACTCCCGCGACGATACGCCCATCCCGATGGCTCCCCAGGCTTTGGCCAACGCGATGGAGCTCCGCATGAAAGAGGCGCCGTCCTGCCGCTGCATCGCCTTCAAGTGTCCGCCGTCGTCCAGAACCGCCACGGCCAGCGGCGCCAATCCCAAGTCCCGCGCTTTTCTGAAAGCGCCGTCGATGATGGCGTTGGCGATATCGAGTGTCAGAGTGCTCATGGGTTTTCCTTGTTGTGTCCAAGTAAAAGCTGGATTTCGGAGTCGCCGAGGAGCGGGTTGCCTTCCGCGCCGCTCTCGGTCTGAGCAATTTTATCCGTCTTTTCCGCCATGTCATTCGGCCCGGATGCGATTGTTCATCCAAATTCCGGACAAACCGCCGGCACTTCCCTCCAATTGCACTTTTAGAGCAGTTTCCATTCGGTAAGGATTGACTGCAAACGGCCTTGTGTGGGAGCGGGCTAAAGCCCGCTCCCACAAGCCGTAAACCCATCCGACAGCCGCTCTAGGCCGCAGATCCTCCCGGCATCATTCCGCAGGGTTTTAACACCGTTCCCCAGGCGCGGGTGTGGCGTTGCAGCGCGGCGTTGAAGCGGAGCCACAGGCCTTGCTCGGTTTCGGGGTCCAGCGCGGCGGCATAATAGCTCGCGAAGGCGGGCGGAATCTCGACTCTCTGGCTTTCTTTCAAGTGCCTCACGCTTTCGATCAGCGGCGAGGCGGCTTGGTGAAGCCGGCTGATGTAGGGCTGCACGTCGCCGGCGTAAAACTTGACGAATACATTGAACAGATACTCCGCTTGCCGGGTTTTTCTGCCCATCGGGCACAGTCGCCCGGCCGATGCGGCTTGTTCCAGGAGCTGCCCGGCCCGGTCCAGGTAAAACCGGCTAAGGCTCAGGGCGCGGACGATCTTGCCGCCGGTTTTGTCGGCCTGAAGCTCGAAATAGAGCTGTTCGAACTCGCCCGGGGAAATCGGGGGCGCTTCCTCGAGTTTCGGGCCGAGCGAGGCGAGATACCGGATCGGCCTTTCGAAACGCGCCACCGAGATTTTTTCGCTCCGTTGAAGCGGGTCCGTCGCCGTATCCATGAAGACGCGGAATTCCCGGGCCGCGAAGGTGGCGTTCCAGAATACCCTGGGCAAAGTGTCGGCCTTGGTTTGCCGGAGGGACTCTATCTTGCGAGCGAACTCCCGGTCTTCGTCCGTGCCTTGAAGTCTCGTCTCGCATTCGGAGAGCTTCCGGAACACATTCAGTTCGTAGAGAAAACGGCCGCTTTCGCGTTGTACCCGCCCGAGAGAGCTGTTCCGCGCGCTGATCTCGCCGACCAGCCCGCATCGGGTCATTTCGAGATAGGCGATGACGCCGATTCGGATATCATCGACCGGGAGCACGATGTCCCGTGCCCGCGGGTAAGGCGGAACTGCGGGCGGTGCGGCTGCCTCGTCAAGTTCGATCCCGGTCGCGTTCGAGAGCCGATCGAAATAATTCCCGAACATCGCTTCCGGCGAATCGCCGGAGCAGCCGGCCAATCCGAATGCCAGGACGATGGCAAAAAGACTCCGGAAAGAGGCTCTAAGGCTACATTCAAGGTTCGATTCCGCGGACCCGACGATGGTCTTCATATCTATAAGGCACTAAAGCTGTGAAACAAGTTCTCCTGAAACCGGGGGTGTGGCTCAATCGCCGGAGCGTGCGCTTTGTCTTGATGCTGGCGGTGCTGGCTTTCATCTTCGCCAAGATCGACCGTTCTCTGCTGATCGCTCATCTAAGCCGCTTCGACCCCGCGGCGGGCGTCGCAATCGTCGGAATCTTCCTGCTTTCGATCGCCGCATTCGCCCGGCGCTGGTGGTGGATAAGCCGCGCGTTGGGGGTTGAGGCGCCGTTCAAGGACTTTGTCCGCGTGCTTTGGATCAGCCAAAGCGTCAGCGAGTGCGGGCCGCCGCTGGTGGTCGGCGAGCTGGCTCGGTTTCAGTTGATGCGGGGCTCCGGGGAAACCTGGCAGCTTGTCGTCGGCCAGGCGATAGACCGGTTTTCCGGGAAGATCGTCCTGCTACTCATGGTGGTTGGCCTGATGCCGGTTTACCTGCGGTTATACGGCGAGTTCCCCGGATTCCAAATCGTCGTGTTCGCTTTGATCCTGATCTCGTCGGCGAGCGTCGCCGTGCTCCTCTTTCGGCGATTCCGGCCGATGGCGCGTTTGCACACCGGGGTTGTGCTTGCCGTGTGTAGTCCGTTCCGCTCGCCCCAACATTATGGGCTGTCCTTGCTGATCCAAGTGCTGCTGGCGGCGAATTTCGCCCTGGCGGCCGCGGGGCTGGACATTTCCGTCGATGTTCCGACCGTGTTCGTGCTCGGGCCGCTGTTGTTGCTGGGCGTGAGTTCTCTGCCGGGGCTGGTCTCGGATTGGGGCAAGCGGGAGGCGGCCGCCGTGTTTTTGCTCGCTCCCGCCGGGCTGACGCCCGAGCAAAGCCTCGCCGTGTCGCTGGTCTTCGGCGCCCTGCATTTGCTGACGGCGTTGCCGGGAGCGCTCTTGCTGCTGATGCGGCGCCGGGAGGCGGTTTCCGTTTCGCCCGAATAGCGGCTTCAATACATGGACAAGGTGAAGCGGTCCTGCTTCAGCGCGGGCTGCGGGGCGAGCTGCCGATAGCCGAACAGGTAGCGCTCGGCGGGGCGAAGGGCGCGCAGGCGCATCGATTCGGCCAGGGAGGGGTAGGCGACCTGAGCGGACGGGTCCCAGCCCGGCCACCGCGAAAACAGTTCGCGCCAGACCTCCGGTTGCCGCCGCCGAAGCATGTGTATCGGATCGAAGCCGTACCAGGCCGCCGGCGGTTCGGTCAAGCGGATGCCGTAAGCCGTCGCGAGCCGCCGCATGTCCTCCTGGAAGCGGCACACCCGGTCGTACAGCACCGGCCATCCGATCCGGTGCATCGGAAAATAAGCCCGGCGCAACAATTCGAATTTCCACGGCGGCAGCCGGCCAATGCTTTCCAACGGCAGGGACATCAAGGCGATTTCGCTCCGCCGCTCCGTAAGCCGCTCCAGGCACGCCTCGGTCCAGGCGAGGAGTTGCGGAACGGAGACGCCGTAGACCAGGTCGTTGCCGATATCGATGACGGCCGCGAACGGCGGAAGGCCGTCCGCGCCGCGTTTCCCAAGTGCCTGCCACAGTCCGCATTCGACGATGCCGGGAAGCGTTCGGCCCAGCATTTGGCTCCAGAGCCCGTACGACCGCCCGTGCCCGAACGCCGCCAGCACCGCCAGGGGCTCGCGCAACCCGGCCCGGAGGCCGTTCACGACCAGAGGAAAGGCCCGCGCGAGATTGCTCGCTCCGAGGAGGACTACGGGCCGAATCGGTTCCCTGTCGATCGTCATGTTTCCGGTGTCGTGGAGAGCGATACGGCTCAAGTGTCGCGGCACGGCGGCCATCGGGCAAGTTGGAATAATCCTAGAAACGGCGGTTGGACGCGCCCAAGCGGTGAAATCGGTAGTAGGCAGGACGGTCGGAATTCATGGGGCTTTTCTACTCCATCTAAGCGGCCAGCTGCCGTTTCTAGGATAATGGGTTGGGAATTTGACGGCGCCAACGCCTTATCGGTCTTTCGAACACCCGCCATGAAAAAACGCTCCTGTACGACGGTTTTCCTGATTTTTCTGACCCTGCTGACGGCGTTGCCGGCTTCGGCCGACTCCGGCCGGAATCGAGGTCTGGACCGGATTCGCCACATCGTGGTGATTTATCTTGAGAATCACAGCTTCGACAATCTCTACGGCTTGTTTCCGGGAGCGGACGGATTGGCGAGCGCGCCGGCGGAAACGACGACGCAGACCGACCGGCAAGGCCGGGCCTACGCCAGCTTGCCGAGGGTGATGAACACGGCGAAGAATCCGCCCGTCCCCGACGAGCATTTTCCTTCGGATTTGCCGAACCGTCCGTTCGAGATCAGCCAGTACGTGCCGATCGATCGGAAAATCGGCGATCCCCTGCACAGGTTCTATCAACACCAGGCCCAAATCAACGGCGGGCGCATGGACCGTTTCGCGGCCCTGTCGGATGCCGGCGGTTTGACGATGGGCTATTACGACGGCCGCAAGCTCCCGCTGTGGGAGTACGCGGAGAAATACACGCTGGCCGACCGTTTCTTTCAGGCCGCTTTCGGCGGATCGCTTCTGAATCATTTTTGGCTGGTCTGCGCCTGCACGCCGCGCCACGATAACCCGCCCGCGGAACTCACCGCCGTCTTGAGCGAAAAAGGCGAGTTGCTCAAGGACGGGGTCTTCACGCCCGACGGTTACGCGGTCAACACCATTCAGACGGCACAGACGCCGCACAATCCCGCGATCACCGATCCGCGCCGGCTGTTGCCCCCGCAGACTTCGCCCACGATCGGCGACCGCCTGTCGGAGAAAGGCATTTCGTGGGCGTGGTATTCCGGCGGCTGGAACGGCGCCATCGCGGGGCGCGCCGACGAGAGTTTCCAGTACCATCATCAGCCGTTCGCGTATTTCAAGCGCTATGCCCAGGGGACCCGCGAGCGGGCTAGGCATCTCAAGGATGAAACGGATTTTCTGAAAGCCATCGAGAAAAGCGATTTGCCGGCCGTTTCGTTCTACAAACCCATCGGGGCACTGAGCGAGCACCCCGGCTATGCGGAACTTCTGGCGGGGGAGATGCAGGCGGCGGCGGTGATCCGCAAGATCGAACAAAGCCGGCTGTGGCCGAACAGCGTCATCATCGTCACCTACGACGAATACGGCGGATTCTGGGACCACGTGCCGCCGCCGCCGGGCGACCGCTGGGGGCCGGGCAACCGCGTTCCGACCATCGTCGTTTCTCCGTTCGCCAAGCGCGGATATGTCGATCACACCGCCTATGACGGCACCTCCATCCTGAAACTGATCGAAACCCGGTTCGGTTTGAAGCCGTTGGGCGAGCGGGACGCCAAGGCCAACGACTTGCTGAACGCGCTCGATTTGTGACCGGTTCGAGGCCTGCCGGCGCATGGTCGAAACTCGTTCTTTGCAAGGCGGAGCCGCGGTAGTAACCTAGTTCTGCCCCAGTGGAAACTGTCTTGGACATGTTTCAGCCAGTCGCCGTCGGCGATGGGAACGGATCTGTTCGTGAATCTTACTTACAAGGAGCGTGACATGGCCTCGGGGCCTCTGTTTTTTCCGGAAAAGCTTTTTTTTCGACCTTTCCGCCGTTTCCCGATCGTTCTCCGGAAAGCACCTTGCAGGGAGGGTGAATCCGGCCGGGAGACATGCCGCCGCCCGAGTCGATCGCCCTGGTTTTCGCCAAGGTAGGAAAACGATGGCTATCGAACTCGCGACCGAACTACAGGCGGCTAAAGTCGATTCCCCCGCGCCCGCGCGTTTCGAAAGGGACGCGGTTTTGGACTTGCGCATCGGCGGCGGGCGGATCGAAAGCCTCAAGCTCCATATCTCCGAGCAATCCCGCTTGCTCGCGGCGTTCCTGGAAGGCCGGGAATGTTCCGAAGCGCCCGACATCGTGGCGCGAATCTGCGGGATCGGCCCCGTGGCTTATCAGGTGAGCGCCGTGCAGGGCCTCGAATCGGCGTTGAACTGCCGGCCGACGGCCTGGATTCAGGCCATGCGGCGGGTGATGTGCTGCGGCGAATGGATCGCCAGCCACGCGCTGCATATTCACTTGCTGGCCGCCCCCGATCTTCTCGGTTTTCCGAATTTGGCCGAAATGTCGCGGGATTTTCCCGACGAAGCGCGCCGTGGTCTGCGCCTGCATCACCTCGGCTGCGAGTTGGTCCGGCTGTTTCACGCCTCGTCCTCCCGCTCCGCGGGCCTCCGGGTCGGCGGATTTCACCATGCGCCGTCCAAGGCCCAGGTCAGGCAATCGGTCGAGCGATTGCGCGCGGCCTTGCCGGAAGCGGAGGCGCTGGTCGCCTGGACGGGCGCCATCGATCTGCCTCGGAGCGATCATGCCTTCGTCAGCGTGGCCCTCCGGCATCCGGAAGACTATCCGATGTGCGCTGGTTCCATCGTGTCCAGCACCGGGTTGAGCATTGCCGCCGAGCGGTTCGAGTGGCATTTCGAGGCGCATCGGGACCCGCCCGGCATGGGGTATTCATTGCTAGAGGGAAAGCCTTATCTCGTGGGCCCCCTGGCGCGGCTGAACCTGAACTGGGACCGGCTGCCGGGCCCCGTCGCCGGGTCCTTGCGCAAAACCGGACTCGCTTTTCCCAGCCGGAACATGTTTCACGGCATCGTGGCGCGCGCGGTGGAAATCCATCTTGCGATAACCGACGCCATTCGCCTGCTGGAGAACTACGAGCCGCGGGCATCGGCGGTCGAAGTTCGAGCCCGCGCCGGGACCGGCTTCGGCTGTACCGAAGCGCCGCAGGGCATTCTCTGGCACCGTTATGATGTCGATGCCCAGGGCCGTGTGATTCGCGCCCGCATCGTCCCGCCGGCCATGCACAACCAGGCGCGGATCGAGGAGGATCTTTACCGGGCGCTGCAATCGTACGGTCCGGAAAGAACCGACGAGGAATTGCGGCGGCACGGAGAGCGGGTGATCCGCAACTACGATCCCTGTATCGCGTGCTCGACCGATTTTCTCCAATTGAACGTGGCGCGGTCTTGAGCCGGGAAATACGACTTATGCCCTTTTTCGTACAGGCTGCCGCGGGACGGATCGTTTTCCTGCTCCTGTTCGCCATCCTGGCCGGCTGTTCTTCCGCCTATTACCGAACGGTGGAGTCGCTGGGTTTTCACAAGCGCGACATTCTCGTGCACCGCGTCGAAAAGGCGCGCGACAGCCAGGAAGAAGCGAAGGCCCAATTTAAAAATGCGCTGGAGCGGTTTAGCGCGCTGACCGGTTTCAAGGGCGGCAGCCTGGAAGAGAAATACCGGGAGCTTAACGCGGAGTTCGAGCGTAGCGAGGCCCGGGCGGAAGAGGTCCGGAAACGGATCGGCGACATCGAGGACGTTTCGGAAGCCTTGTTCGACGAATGGGAAAACGAACTATCCCAATACCGGAATCCGTCGCTCAAGCGCAGCAGCCAGCAAAAGCTCAAGGCGACGCGCCAGCGCTACGACCAGCTCGTCGCCGCCATGAAGCGCGCCGAATCCAAAATGGAGCCGGTATTGCTGACGTTCCGCGACCAAGTCCTGTTTCTCAAGCACAATCTCAACGCCCAGGCCATCGCCTCGCTCCGGGGCGAACTCGACAGCCTCCAAACCGATATTTCGGCGCTCATCGCATCCATGGAAGCCTCGATCCGGGAGGCGGACGAATTCATCAAGTCGGTGGGAGGCTCCGCCTGATCGGCCTTCTTGGTTTCCTGCCGCCCGGCGCGGCGTCTTCGAGGGAATGGGGTGCTTCCGTATTCCGCTTCGATTCGCCTCTACACTCGAAATGAAAATGTTCTAGATTAGACGAGGTGGCTATGCTTACCGACGCGTAGCAATAAATAAAGGATGGACTTGCCGACTATGTTGGCAGTCGGTTAAGCGGCACGTTATGTTTCGAGAGAAATCTGTGAGCACTCGCACTATTTCTGAAATATATTTTGAGAAGCTGTGTGCTGACAAAGGCATTTTTCCGCCCTTCCGTAAGCGGCCTCCACGCATCGTTGAAATGCCGCGATGTTGCATAAACGCGAAGCACCTCTTGCCGATCGGCGTCGGCCTTACCGTTAACCTTAACAAGATCGCCCCATGACCGGATCCAAAACGCCCGCATCGTTGCAACTGCTCAGCACTAGCAGGGCATTTCAGGATGAACTTTGCAACATGATCGATTCGACCCAGATGTTCCGCGACCTCGACTGGCGCGACATCCAGACGCTGGCGGGTTACATGCAGGTCTACCGGGCCGAGCAGGGGGCGACGCTGTTCGAGGAGGGAGACAGCGGCGATTATCTGTGCCTCATCATCAAGGGCAAAGTGGACGTGGCCAAGGCGGACCAGCACCGGCACCGCAAGATCGTGGCTACGATCCGTCCGGGCAAGACTCTGGGCGAAATGGCGATCTTCGACGGCGAGCCGCGTTCGGCCGGAGCGGTGGCGGCGGAGCCGACCACCCTGGCGCTTCTCACCAAGGCCGACTTTTACCGCATCACGTCCGAGAAGCCGGCGCTGGCCAACAAGATCCTGCTCCGGTTGGCGCGCCTGCTGAGCCAGCGTCTGCGCCAGACCAGCGGGATTCTGGTGGATTATCTGGAAGGCGAAGCCGGGCAGGAAGCTGAAGTCTAACAGGAAAAGCCAGCCTAGGTCCGCCGCGTCCTGCTCAAATTCCCCCGTGTCGAGCCCAAAACTCGCTTGGCATCAGGATGGGATAACGGTCGGATAACGCCAGCAAATCCTTGTCGCCGGCAACGAGATAGTCGGCACCCGAAGCCTGGAGCGCTGCGAGCAAGGCCCTCAGCACCGGCAGGTCGCCGTCGGCGCGCAAATTCGGTTCAATGTCCGGGACGGGCTCGATAACTTCGGCCCGTATCGAAAGAATGTCCACCACATCGTCGATCTCTCTTTCGGGCATGCCATGCCTGTGTGCCAAGCGGGGCAACACCCGGCGTAACTCGTCCAAGATATAGGCGGAAAGCAGAACGTCCACCGAACCGTAGCGCCAGGCAGCCATGATTTTGCCCGGCACGCTGGCCGGATAAGCGATCCCCGAAAGCAATACGTTCGTATCGAGCACCACGCGCAGGGTGGGCACGGCGGCTTAATCCCGCCGGCCGGACGGCCGTGTCCGCACGTGTGCTACGGCGGCATCGATTTCAGCTGTTCCATCCGCTTCGGGCACATCGGAAAACTTCGCCTCCAGGCGTTGGCACAGAGAATCGAAGCGGCTTTGCAGGCGGCGGATACGCTCGAACAGACGGGCATCCACCGGTTTGCCGTCCTTGTTGATGAGGACGCTGTCGTACCGATACTGCACCTGGTTGAGCATTTCGCCCAGATTCTGCCGGAAGTTGACAGCGCTGGTTTCGGTAATCATGACACCCAATTCGATATGACCATACTGGTCAGTATGATTAAGAACTCACGGGCGATCGATGCGCCGAAGCGTCCTGGGCGCAGTTTCCGGAAGCGGCGCGTTTCGGCTCGCCGGCGCTGACGGCCGGCCGCTTTTTCAGCAGAATTTCGCACGCATTCGCACCGATTGTTCTTGCCAATTCGTCGGTGGGAAGGTCGTTGGCGTCCATGCCGAAGGGGTTCTCGATTTCCTCCGCGATCAGCTCCAGGCTGGCCAGGACGAAGAACACGAAGGTGGTGAACAGGATCGTCCAGTAACCGAACTCGTGCACGAAGCAAAACGGCATGGTGACGATGTAGACGAAGATGAATTTCTTGATGAAAAGGCTGTAGGAGTACGGAATCGGCGTTTTCTTGATGCGCTCGCAGGCGCCGCAAATCTCCGCCAGTACCGTAAGTTCGCTGTTGAGGTTCAGATAATGCACGCCGGAGAGGTCTCCGCTGCGGTGCAGGCGGTCGATTTCCCTGAACAGACTGCCGGCGACGAGATTCGGCCGATGCATGCCGGCCGCTTTGCCTTGCGGCGGTGCGGCATCGCGGAGATGTTCGCTGAGCACCGTGGCATACGCGGTGATATGCTTGGCGATGATGGGTCTGGACGGATGGTTCTGTCGGAGAAAGGCGTTGCATTTCAGCGCCAGATTGCGGGACGTATTGACCAGGACGCCCCATTGCCGTCTGCCTTCCCACCAGCGTTCGTACGCGGTATTGGTTCGAAAAACCAGCAGCAGCGAAATCACGAACCCCAATAGGGAATGCACGACATTGGTGCCTTTGAGCCCGCTGGGCAACAGATCGCGATCGATATAGGCGATGGCGGCGGTGAACAAGGCGACCGTTATCATGGCCGGCAACAACCTTCTAAACGTATCGCTCTTATGGAATTTGAAAATGAGGCCCCACCACGACTTGGGGTTGTAATTGATCACGCGGAACTCCTCGGCGGGTTTCGAACTCGGGGGCGGATTATAAAATGCTGAAACCAGTCAGGACGCTATGGCGTCTGCTGCGGCAAATGACCGGCGATGATTCGTACGAGAAGTATCTGGCCCATTGGCGGACCCACCATGCCGGCGAGGGCGGAGAGCCATTGAGCCGCAAGGATTTCTTCGATGCCGAACTGCGGCGGCGATGGAGCGGCGTCAAACGCTGTTGCTGACGCGGCGGCGCATCCCGCCCGTCGCGAACAGGCGGGATGCCGAAAGCCGGGGCCGGCGGCTACAGCCGGCTCTTGATCCGTTCGTAGGCGCTTCTGATTTCTTCGCCGAGCATTTTGACGCCGGTCCAGACATCTTCCGAGGCATCTTTGGCCTCGTCGGCGACGCCGGCGAGCTTGTTCTTGAACTCTTCGAGCTTTTCTTCCGTCTTGTTCCACTCTTCCTGGGCTTCGAGCTTCGCCAGATTGATCTGCACTCGCAGCTCGTCCCGCTGCTGAATTAGACCGTCCCGAAATTTTTCCAATTCTTCTCGAATATTCATGGTGATTTCCTCAGTGTTGATTCGCCAGGACCGCGACATGCGAGAGCTTCTCCTATTTCGACCCGACCGGCGCGGTTCCGCGAGAACCCGTTACGGCAATGGGTGCCGGCCATCATGGTAACAATCCTGAGCCGATCTCTTCCAGCCTGTTTTGAAGCCCGAGCGTCCGCATGTCGATGTGATTCATCCTAAAAACGGCAGTTATAGCGTTTTCGGAAACGGGATGCGATCGTGGGAGCGAGCTTCAGCCCGCGATTCCGGCACCTGATCGCGGGCTAACTGCCGTTTTCAGGTCAAAGCGAATAGATGAGCGACGAGGTTCGGGGCAGGGTTCGGTTCGCCGTATCGAACCGGGCATTTACGCCGGAGATGCTGGAGAACGGGGCAGGCTTTGCGCCATCCCTGGCGCATCAGCAACGGAAGGTTACTGAATTTTGAAGCGCCCGACCTGTTCCTGAAGGTGCGAGGCCAGGCGGGCGAGTTCCTCGCTGGCGGCTGCCGTTTGCTCGGAGCCCTGGGCGGTTTCGTGAGAGATTCCGCTGATGTTGACGACATTGCGGTTGATCTCTTCGGCGGTGATGCTTTGTTCTTCGGCGGCCGCCGCGATTTGGGTGTTCATGTCCTTAATGGTGTCGATGAAGCGGTTGATGATTTCCAGCGATTCGCCGGCATTGATCGCTTTATCGACGCTGCTCTTGGCCGCGCTCTTGCCCTGCTGCATGGCGGATACGGCCTGGTTCGCCCCGGTCTGGAGCCGTTCGATCATGCCCTGGATTTCCTGGGTCGATTGTTGAGTGCGGCTTGCCAGGGTGCGGACTTCGTCCGCCACGACCGCGAAGCCGCGGCCTTGTTCGCCGGCGCGGGCCGCTTCGATGGCGGCGTTCAAGGCCAGCAGATTGGTTTGCTCGGCAATGCCGCGAATCACGTCCAGGACGGCGCCGATAGCCACGCTATCCTCTTTCAGCTTGTTGATGGCATCCGAGGTTTTTTCCACTTCGGTAGCGAGGCCGTTGATACTTTGGATGGTTTGCGTGACGACCGAGGCGCCGTTCCTGGCCTGCTGGTCGGCGTCTTGGGCGGCCTCGGCCGCGCGCGACGCATTCTGAGCGACCTCATGGACGGTCGCCGACATTTCCGTCATGGCCGAAGCCACCTGCTCGGTTTGCTGGTTCTGGTTGAAGACGCGCTGCCGGCTCTGTTCGGTGATCGTGGACAGTTCTTCCGCCGCCGCCGCCACCTGCTCGGCATCCTTGACGATATCCCTCACCATGACGGTCAGGTTTTTTTCCATCGTGTTGCACTTCCAGGCCATCCACGAGAATTCGTCCTTACCCTTCAGGGAAACGTTGTGGGTGAAGTCTCCGGAAGCCATGGCGGTCAGCGCCTCCACCAGTTTGGCGGCGCGTTTTGCGGAATGCCGGCCCAAGTAGGCCGCCAGCGCCAGCATCGCAACCGATGCCGCCACCGCGGTAGCGACGATGCCGGTTGTGTCGGTATTTTCGCCCGCCGTCCTGAGGCTCATGAAAGTCACCGAGGCGACGCCGGCGATGCCCACGCCCATGGCCAGATACATCTGGCGGGACAAGTTCAGGTTTTCCACGAAAGATTTCAGCATGGCTCGATCTCTGAGTAATTATTTTTATAGACTGGATCAGAAGTTTAGTCAGAAATTTTCAAGCTGAAAGGCCAAAGCGGGTGATCTTTGATTCGTGTCTCACAATATCCCGGATCAGGGCCGGCCCCCGGTAGATGAAGCCGGTATAAATCTGGATCAAATCCGCGCCGGCCTCGAATTTCCGGTGCACGTCCCCGGCGCTGGCGATGCCGCCGCAGGCAATGATGGGAATGGCGCCCTGCAAAGCCTCTGCGAGTCGGGATACGACATCGGTCGATTTGCCGAATAGGGGGCGGCCCGAGAGTCCGCCGGTTTCCTCGCCATGAGCCAGTCCTTCCACGCCTTCGCGCGAGGCGGTGGTATTGGTGGCGATCACGGCATCGATGCCGTGTTCGACCAGGGCGTCCGCGATGTGCCTGATCTGCTCTTGTTCGAGATCGGGCGCGATCTTGACGGCCAGCGGAACGCGCCGGCCATGAATCTGCGCCAGATTTTCCCGTTCCCGCCGCAGGCCGGATAAGAGGTGTTCCAGGTTTTCGCCGGCCTGCAAGTCTCGGAGGCCCGGCGTGTTGGGGGAGGAAATGTTGACCGTGACATAGCTCGCATACGGATACACCTTGCGCAGGCCGGTCAAGTAATCGTCGAGTGCCCGATCCAGCGGCGTGTCGCGGTTCTTGCCGATGTTGATGCCGAGTATGCCGCGATAACGCGCTTTCTTGACCTGCTCGACCAGGTGGTCCACGCCTTTATTATTGAAGCCCATCCGGTTGATGAGCGCTTCGGCTTCGGGCAGGCGGAACAGGCGCGGTTTCGGGTTGCCCGGCTGGGGGCGCGGTGTGACCGTGCCGATCTCGATGAAGCCGAAGCCGAGCGCGGCCAAACCGTCGATGCACTCGCCGTTCTTGTCGAGCCCGGCCGCGAGGCCCACCGGATTCGGGAAGCCGAGGCCCATCACCGTGCGCGGATTGGCGGATGCCGGCGGGCGAAGCGGATTGAGCGGTCCCAGCCGGCTCAAGCCTTGAAGCGCGGTCAGGCTGAGATGATGGGCGGTTTCCGGGTCGAGCCGGAACAGCAGAGGGCGAAGCAAGTCGTAGAGCATGGAGTTTCCGGGATCAGGCGGCGGTTCGCGGCGATGCCTTGCAGCGTTCGCCATGGATCAGGTTCAGGATGGTGCGTACGGCATCGGTGTCCAAGGAATCGGTGCGCTCTCCGCCGCACAGGGCTCCCCGGAAGCCCAGGTAATCGGGCTTCAGCGCCAGCAGAGGCGCGATGTCCGGCGCGCGGAGCGATCCCGCCAGGCCGCACAGCAAGCGGTGCGAGCGAGTCTCGGAAACGAATGCCCGGAGAAAATCGTCCGGGCACGCTTGCCGCAGCGAACCCTTCTTCTTGTCCCGCGTATCCAGCATGGCTCCGGCGAAACCCGCCGCCGCGAGTTCCCCGATCCAATGAAGATCCGGCGAATCGTCGCCGAACAGGACGGCGATGAGACGGACATGGCGGCGGGCGAGAGAGGATAAGCTTTGGATGACGCCGGCCCAGTCTCCGCCCGGAAAAAAACCGATTTTCACGTAATCGACGCCGGTCGCCGCCATCGCTTCCGCGGCGGTCGACACGACATCGGGTTCCATCGGCAGGTCGCCGACGGTGGCGCTGACCGGCCGGCCGGGGGCTAATCGGCAGACGATACGGTCGACTTCGGCGGCGGGCAGGGCGCCCAAGGCGCCTTCGGCGGGGTTTTTCAAATCGACGACGCCGACGCCGATTTCCCGAACCTGCTGAGCCTCGGCGAGATTGGCGACGCTGGCGAGCATGCCGGTCATGTTCGGGCCGCCTTTTCCGGATTGGCGCGTTTGAATGCTTCCACCGCATCCATCAGCCAGCCCCAGGCTTCGAGTTCGTTGGGTCCCGCCGTCTTGTCCAGGCCGATGCGGAGATAGGCAAGCTCGGATTCGATCTTGTCCCACGGCAGCCTATGCAGGCGGCTGACCAGGATCGCCGCCTCCAATACGGAATACTGGGCCCGGTTGAAGCCGCGAAACGGCGCATGATTCGCTTCGCGGACGACGCGGCAGTAAAGTTTCGGCCGAAGTTCGTCCTCCTCCCAGCGCACCAGTTCCAGTTCGGCATGGGCGAGAGTTTCGGCGAGCCGTTGGCCGGGGACGCGTTCGGACGGAAGCAGGGGCCAATCGCGCCGGCCGGTCAGGCAGCCGGCGAAGATGCGTACGTCGTCGGTGTAATTGACGACGGCCGCGCGCGTGGCCAGAACGTTATCCAAGGTGGTGGACGGCCGGAACGGCATGATGAGCAGTTCGCCGTCCAAGACGTGCACGCCCATGGGCGCGATGTGCACGGCGCCCAGGGGCGAACAGCTGGTGACGATGGTTTCGCGAATCATTCTTCGTCTTTCGGTGGTTTCTGCAAAGTCGAACCGGCGGGTTTGTAAGCGTGAGGATCGATGGCCGGCGCGGGGGCTTCCACGTGGCAACCCCACTGCAAGGGCTCGTCCTGCGAGTAACGCTTGCCGAGCTGCCAGGCGATCTGCGCCCGGGCCAGCTCGACCCCGAGATAAAACGCATGGCCGCCGTCGGATTCCACGCCGAGTTTGGGATACAGCTCGAACGGATCGGCGGCGGTGTGAAAGCCCTCGCGGTTGAAGATGTGCACGCCCTCGGGGCTAATCAGGATGCGGTAGCTCGGGTCCTTGATCTGCCGGTAGATTTCGTCGATTTCCGCGCGGCTGAGCGGAAACGGCGCGCGCTCGTGCAAGGCCATCAGCCGGTCGTCGATATGCTTGGGCAGGGTGTTCAGTTCGCGCGCGGCGAACAGGATGCGTCTTGCCAGATCGGCTTCGCGCACCGCCTTGCGGGCGTGCTTGCTGACCTGGGTGGCGAGAATGTGCTTGATGCGCAGCTCCGAGCAGATGCCCAGCAGGGTCGCGTTGATGCCGGCGGTATCGGCATGGGTGAGTTCGGTCAGATTGCCGACGCCCATCATGATCTCGACCTCCGGGTGGCGCTTCCGGACCTCGTGGTAGCGAACCAGCGACTCGGTGAACCCGAAATGGATCGGGTCCAGGATCGGATCGACGATGAAGGCGCGGCCCTTGAGCCGCATGGCTTGAATGGCCCGGTCCAGCGAATCCAGATCGCCGTGTTGGGCGGGAATCAGAATCGGGGTCGAGGGCACCCGATCGGCGATCCACAGCGAGTCTTCATGGAGGCTCAGCAAGAAATCGGCGCCCGCCTTGCCGCCGCGCAGCAGATCGTCGTTTTCCAGCGAATCGACGCTGACTTGAAACCCCTCGGTCTTGAGCGCGCCGACCGCGGCCTCCAGATGAGGGAACGGCGTCTCCGGCAAGCAGCCGACATCGATCACGTCGGCCCCGTCTTTCCGGTAGTCCCGCGCCTGGCGGAGAATGCCGTCGATGTCCAGCCGGGGCGCGTCGACGATTTCCGCGAAGATGCGGAGTTCGTAACGGCTGATGTCCGGCTTTTTCTTCTTTTTGCCGAAAAACTCCGGCAGATCGTGCAATTCTTCCGGCCCCCGTTCGATAGGAATGCCCATGTCCTTCGACAAGGCTTCCAGGTCGCCGCGGCAGCGCCCCGGCACTAGCACCCGGTCGGCCCCGAAGGTGTCCTTGAGCCGCCGCCGGATCATGTCCGCCGTCATCAGCGCCGCCACCGTCAGCCCCAGTTGATGCACGGTGTACCCGAATTCCGGCTCCATCTCCTCCAGGGTGCGGCGCAACTGCTTTTCCGCCAGCTTGCCGGTGAGAAACAGGATGTGCTCGGGCATTTGACGGTGGGGAAGATGGTGGAACAGGGCGTTTGGGGGTCGGATTGCGGAATTATAACAAAGATCGGGGGAGGCTCGTCGAAAGCTCTCGGCACTCCGAAGCGTTGCGATGCTCAGGAAAATGCCCTCGGAGGAGCGAGGCGGGGAATGGATCGGCGGTCGACCCCCGCGTATGCGGGGCAGACCTGACACCTCGATGCGGCACGATGAAGAAATGCTCGCAAGACATTGATAAAAAATGTATTTTACGTGGAGGCCGCCCCTCATCAGTCAGTGGCACGCCGCTGTAGCTGCCCCTCATTTATCAAATGAGGTCGAGTTATTCCGCGTACTATCCACAATAAGTTTTAAGGAGTCGCTGTCTGGCACCAGTCCACACTCCACCCGGCATGTGGGTCCGCACCGAGTGGTTTTAGCATGTCAGCCAAAGGCATTGCGCCCAACTCGTAAGGATCGGCACCGTTGCCGCAAGTAAAATCCGGGCCTTGACCTATTACGGCATGGTGGAAGATGTGTACCGGAATTTGCCGGATGAGGTCCTGGAAGGCGGTCAATAACCGCGATACCCTTACCGCCCGACTCGCAAACGCCAAGCCGCGCCGGCGATCAATACCACCGCGCCGAGAAAACCCAACGTGGTCAGCGAAAAACTCAGCGCTGCTTGCAGCGGGAAATGCGGTTCGACCGACAACGCGGCCGGATTTTTCGGCGTCAGGCCGCGCAGCAGAAACGCCAGCGGATTGAAAAACGCGCCGAAGCCGCATGCGCCGACCAGCCAATACGGCGCTCTAAGTGCGTATTGACGAAAACCGAGGAAAAACAGCAACAGAAACTGCGCCATCATCAGATAATCGACGTGTGCGCGGATGACGTCGTCGCGCTCCACCAGTCTGGCGGCCAATGCACCGTCAGGAAAAAACAGAGTGACACCAAGCACCCAGGCAATGGTAAGCGCGATTGCCAGACACAATCCGGCAAATCCCAACAGAATCAGATTGGGTAGCGGGGTTGTCAATTGTTGGTTCATAAGGTCTCCTCTTGGTTAGACGGCTTGAGCCGATGGTTGCAAAACAATATTGCCCGGATAGTAAGTCCGAAGTTTTGGCGGAGTGGAGAATAGGTCATGAAGGACAACCAGCGCTTGTATCAACGTGCTGTCGGCGTGTCTACGCTCGACGCGTTATGGGATATTCGCGACGGATGCACGTTTTTCAGCGGTCCGTTGTATCACTGTGCGGGGCATCAGCACGGCGCGCCGGTTTTTTTGGCCGGCTTGTACGGCAAATTCCGTTTGCGGCTGCACGGCGGTGATTGGCTATGGTGTCGCACAGCGATTATCCCGGCAGGAGTAATTCACGAGTTGGAGGTGGGCGGCGATCCAATCACCGTGTTGTACATCGAGCCGACGGTGGCTGGAGTCGAGGCGTTCCAGCCGCTGATCTCCAACAGCCAGGTGACGCACGGTGCCTGGCTGGGAAACGGCGGTGAAATACGGTTTATGCGCGATTTGTACGAAGATCGTTATCGCGCCGATTGGCAGGCCGACGCCCTGCACGATTTGCTCGGTTACGCCAAACGGCGGACGAAAGGCCCGATTCTGGATCCCAGATTGAGTGAGGTTGCGGATTATCTGGCGCTACATCCGGACGACTTGACGCCGGTCCCGGTGTGGGCATCGCGTGCTGGGTTGTCGGCGTCAAGATTTCAGCATCTGTTTACCGCGCAAATCGGCGTGCCATTTCGTCGTTATCGCGCTTGGAGTCGGATGCGTCACGCAATCACCGAAGTGGTCCGCGGCAGCGATTTCACCACCGCTGCGCACGCCACCGGCTTTACTGATTCGGCACATTTCAGCCATCAATTCAGGCAAACTTTTGGCGCTCCGCCGACAGTCACGCTGAGCAAGCTGGCGAGGTTTCAGACTTAAAGGCAAAAATCCCGGCGTGTCGATCCTGCGCTGTACCGTTGGGTGCCAGCCTCAACGCACGCTTAGCGTACAGTTTTTTCCGTCGAGACCAACCTCTGCGCCGAAGACATTGACACCAAATTTCGGGCTATAGCCCCGAACGACTTTCGATGCTTTGGGTATGTCATAGATCCAATCTCCGAGGCAACCTGATGAAGTCAGCAGACGCTCAAGCAGGTCGGTAGTGTTCTGGACCGTCTTGCCGCAGGCGAAGCAGATCGAGAGAAAGTCCAATCGGCGGTCGTGCGGTAACCAGGGCTGTTCAATGCTTGATGCCCTGATAGTTCAAGACGCGCTCCAGGTCGATGGCGTTGTCGTAAAGGGCGGCGCGGATGTTGGTGTGACCGTTGTGGCGCAAGAGATTCAAGGCGAAGTGGCGG
>Ga0196981_1000163_pt1 | contig 50370 bp, 82 predicted proteins | sample S3_2013CmetaG_FD_155462 | JGI IMG/M metagenome (GOLD analysis project Ga0196981, IMG submission 155462) | Soil microbial communities from Anza Borrego desert, Southern California, United States - S3_20-13C | ecosystem: Environmental > Terrestrial > Soil > Desert | place: USA: California... | reverse complement strand
TGCATTGGTTGAACACATGATGAAGCTCCCCATCGAGACCGAGAAGGAGCGCGTACTGTATTACCAGGCGCAAGGGGCGCGTATCGAACACGCCCGCCTTCTCAGCCGTGCACAAGCAGAACGATCAAAGAAGGCAAGTTGAGCCTGTACTGGGGTCTCTCCCGTCCGCCTCACGCTATAGGCTCAACTTGCTTCCTTTGAGGCAGGGGTTTCTCCACCCTAAGGAGTTTTAATACTAGCCACGTCGCTATGTTCAAAGACGAAATACAGGAAACTCAACCTGAAGAAATCGAGGAGGTGGAATCGGAGGAGACCGAGGACACCGACCCGTTAGACGCCCTTCCCCCAGAACAAGTACTCGCAGAAGCGAAGAAATTCAGAGCTATTGCTACACGCAAGAAGCCCAAGGAGGAAGTCAAGCGGGAAGTACCAGAAGATGTCGTCCGAAGGTCTGACTTCGAACGAGCTAATGAAGCTAAGGCAAAACGCCGACTCGCAGAGCGTTCAGACCCTGCGGCGAAGGAGATCCTGGAGAACTGGGACAACCTCGCACCAATCTACGGCAAAGTGGCCTCACGCGGCAAGAACTCGGACGAAGACATCATCGAAGACCTCTTCGACGCTCATGCTGTGTGGAAACTTCGCCAGCCCGCTCCCAAGGTAGACACCAAGGAAGCCGAGGCCGAAGTCGCTTCAATTGCCGGTGCAGGAGGCGTGGCTCCCAGAGAGTCCACACCAAAGCCTGACCGCATCATCAAGCCGTCCAAAAGCATGAATGAATGGTACTCGTAGTTAGTAACCTAAACATTCAAAATGGCATTCGTACCCAAATTCGGTCATCGACACAAGCTCTGTTCAGTCGGAGTTGCAAACGCGACCACCGTCACCAAAGGTGATGCACTCGTAGACAACGGATCAGGCTACTTCACCACTGCATCAGCAGGAGGCAACGTAGATGTTCGCTATGTAGCAGCAGAAACCGTAACCACAACCGCAGACGGACAGCAAGTACAAGCGTGGCGCACAGACGGCGTTACCTTCGAAGCTGACGTAGACGCAGCAGCAGCACAGACAGACGTAGGAACTGAAGCTGACCTCGCAGGTGCAGGCACCATCGACCCAGATGCATCAACCGATGACATCTTCTACATCGAATCAATCCCAGGAACAGTCGGAACATCCACAAAGGTTCGTGGACACTTCACTCGTGGAGTAATGAACTCTTAATTAACCAATTAGAAGCAAGAATCTATGATTCAAGTATCAGATTTCTCAGCACTCACTGACGATCTACAGTCGATCTTCAATGAGACCTCAAAGAACGCCATCGCTGAGATGAAAGGACCTGAGATCTTCGATGTGAAGGACACTTCACGCCGAACACACGATCACCTCGTCCTTCATGGCATGGCAGGCATCGAGAAGGTTGCTGAAGGCTCAGATCTCCCAGCGATCACCTCGGTCCAGGGCGACACCATCACCTACACGCAGAAGCGTTACGGAGGTCTCGTCTCAATTACCAAAGACATGCGTATGTTCGACATGCACGACAGCATCGAAAGCGTTGTGAAGTCAGTCGCACAGGACGCATTCGACAAGGTTGACCAGTCAATGGCTGACGTACTCCTCCACGGATACAGCACCAGCTACCTCGACGTATACGGAGCAACAGCGACCGCAACAGGCACAGACGGCCTCGCGCTCTTCTCTGCATCGCACTCAAACAACCTGAACAGCACTACGTTCTCGAACATCATTTCTGATTCAGCAGGCACCGTGAACCCAGCGCTCTCACGAGACGCAATTGTCACTGCACGCAAGACAGCGATGGTGTACCAGGACCCAAACAGCATCGTTCGACCAATCCGCCTCGACACCCTTCTCGTTACACCAACGAATGAGGATCTCGCAGAGCGCATCGTTCTTTCGAACCAGATGTCTGGAACAGGAAACAACGACACGAACCCACTTCGCGGCAAGGTGACGATCAAAGTCTGGGAGAGACTCGAATCGACCGGCCAGGGAGCATCACGCTCAAACTACTGGTTCATGTACGACAGCTCAAAAGTCAAGGATTCCCTCAAAGCACTCTTCGCAGAACGACCAAGCCTTGACGCTCCAGAGCAGGTCTATGTGAATAAGAACTGGGACTACTCAGTTGACTTCTACTACGCGCTCGGACTCGGCTTCCCCGCTTACATCCGCGCTTCACAAGGAGATAACAACTAAGCATGAATAGACCAGATTGGGCAGCATTAGTGCAGCAAGGACGGGCAAAGGCTCATGGCATCTCTTGGAATGATGCCGAGCTCCATGCTCGCTACCAGCTCATGATTCCTGCTGAATATGTTCGACGCGGGGCGCTTACGCTCGAAGCTTTCCAAGAGCTCAAGGCGAAAGATGAACAGCACCTCAAGGCAGGCGGTGAACTCCCACTTGAGGCAATGCCCCACAACGATCTCGTCCTGAAGGCAACTTCGCTCGGGGTCGCGGTTACTAACCAGGCTTCAGACGCGGACCTGAGGGAAGCGATCGCGCAAGCGACTCCCGAGAAACCAGTCAAGCCGAAAAAGAAGAAGTAACTCTCAACACATGGAAATTATCAAATCACTCGGACTCGTCGCACTCGGAGTTGTCCTTGCTCTCTTCGCCGGATCTTTCGGCGGAAACGAGGCAGGCACCACGAACTACGACACCCTCGACGCTGACGCTGTGGTGACTGGCACGCTCGCAATCGGAACTTCTGGAACCACGCTCACTGAGGTCAACTCAGGAACGTGCTACATCCGTCCGACCGCAGCGACCATCACCGCAACAACCTCAGCGCTTGTGGAATGCCAGGCGAACGCAAACATCACCACTGTCGCAGCCCTCTCGGGCGTTGACTCTGGAGATCGTGTGCTCGTCCAGCTTTCAACCACGACCGCAGGGGACGTTGTTGGAGGATTGTCCGTCATTGGTGCAACTCCTTCGTCAACAGCGGGGTACATCATGCTCAAGGTTCTGAACCTCACCGGAGCCACATACACATGGCCAACGTCTGGATCAGCATCAGGAACTGCACAGTACATCGCGGTTGAGTAATCTCGCTCTCCTCCTTTCCTGAGCGATCAGGAACGGGGATGGGGCTGGATTAAATAAGAAACAACATGACATCAATACAAAAACTAGGAGCAGTCGGAGTATTACTTGCAATCGTCCTCGGGTACGCATTCCTCGCGCAGGCGACCGGCACCTACACCCTCGGAGCAGTGAGGGCGCAGACCGCCGCAATCGTCACGGTGGGACCTGACACCAACGTCCAGGTACTTGCGTCTTCAAGCCGAAGCTATGCGCTCATCCAGCGAGATGGCTCTCAGGCCGCTGTCTACTGCAATGGGAACGGGGATGCAGGCGCATCAACCACTGCAACAGGAGGCACAAGCTTCAAGCTCTCCACATCAACAGGAGAGTCTTACGAGTACCACCTCGAGAAGAATCCGTACTCTGGGGCAATCCGCTGCACGGCAACCGCATCAACCTCGGTCATTGTTTACGAGCTCAGAATCCGCTAGTACATGCCTCCTGTCTTAACTCATAAGAACAGGCAGCTCGCGATAGACCTCACCCCCTTAGTTGAGGCGGGGCTTGAGGTTACTTTCCTTTCGGCAGATGTTGCAGCGGCTTCCAGCACGCTCACCGTGAAGGACATCAACGGCTTTGCGGTAGACCAATACCTCCTCATTGGAGAGCTCGGCCAGGAGACCTCCGAGATCATCAAGACGCACGCGGCGACCGTACCCTCTGGGACCACGATCACCCTCGCAGCGAATACCAGCTTCGCGCACGCAGCAGGGACGAAGGTGTACCGCATCGAGTTCAACCAGATAGAGATCAATCACGCGACGACCGCTTCCGGCTCAAAGACTGTCCTTGCAACTGTGGACATCCAGGCAGACCAGAAGATCCAGGTCTACACCACCACCTCTCAGACTTCCGGCTACTACTTCGCCAGGTTCAAGAACGCTGCTGCTGCAACCTTCGGCGGCTACTCAGATGCACTCCTCTACGGAGGATGGGCTTCGAATACCGTGGGGCACATGATCGAGCAGGCGTGCAGGGAGCTTGGCATCACGCTTGGCAATCTGCTTTCACGAACCGACTGCTACGACTTCCTCAATGACGGACTTAGGTTCGTGCAAGGCAAGCAGGTTCATTTTTCTCACTACATCCTGAATGAATCGACGCTCGATCTTCCGATTTCCGCAGGGGAATTCGCATACGACCTTCCCTCAAATTCGAACGACACAAGCTCGCACAGCTCACTGCTAAACGTCCGTATTGGTACGGGTTCAAATCTGGAGTACGTAGATCCGCGAGATTTCGAGGCGACGTTTGAAGGCCAAGCGACCGATCTCGTTAGTGCTGCCTCTATTGGAGCAACTTCGCTCTTCTGGCTCTTCGGGACAGGTTCCGATTTTACGAGCTCAGGGACCCTTACGTTCTTCGTAGCGGGTACGAAGTACACCTGCACATACACCGGCATTGATGTTCCAAACCTTCAGTTCACTGGCATTCCAGCATCGGGTTCTGGTTCTATCACAGTGAACATCCCAGCAAACACGCGGATCTATCAAAACCCCATCCTTGGAACACCAACCAAATACACGACTAGTCGTGACGAACTGAGACTTTCTCCTGTTCCTGATGAGGACTGCCACAACTGGAATATTTGGATTGACTTTGAGAAGGAAGTGACCGAAGTGGACTCAGACGGAGACACCCTCGACGCTCCCCGCTACGACATGATGCAGGACTACCTCAAGTGGCGAATGAAGATGCGCGTGAAGAACAACGGCAACCTTGACCTCAATGACGGCCACTACGTTATGTTTAAAGAAAAACTCAATGACGCGATCAGGACATCGAGGAGCACGCACGTACACAAGATGAAGCCCAAGGTCAATCGCATCAGCTACTAGGCATGGCAAATACCAATCCACAATTCTATAAAGACGTAAGCGGCGGGATGGTGACTGGCGTCAATAAGAACCTCATGCCTAAAAACGTGGTGGCTCTTGGCCTGAATGTGGATTTTGACGAGGAGATCGGTAGCGCGGTAACCAGGCTCGGCACAGACATCGTGGGCTCCCAGCTCGTCGCAGGAATGCGGATCTTGGGCCTCCATGATTTCCGAGACGCAGACGGCAGCAATCACGCCCTTCTTGCCACTGTGAACGCCTCAGGTGGAGCAACGTCAGTCGTCGACAAGGTCGGCACCGGAACGATCCGCACTGGCCTCACCGCCTCGAAGAAGATGCGCTTCGTGTCGTTCCTCGACTCTGTACTGATGCTGAATGGCGCAGACGCAGAGGCAAGCTATGACGGCGCAACGGTCATTACCACAGGCGGTGCATTCGACCTCGCGAACATTCCTTCATCGAACACCGTGAACATCGGCCTTGAATGGCTCGATCGTGTCTACGTCGCAGGAGACACCGCACAACCAGACCGCCTCTACTACAGCTCCACCCCGGTATCAGGGGCAGTGTCCTGGACCTCGGGAAACGGCTACGTGGACATCGAGCCTGAGGACGGAGGAGGGGGAATCACCGGCCTTGGGAAAGTACCTGGCTACCTTCTCATCTTCAAAGAGCGAGCAATGAAGCGGTGGTCATTCGACTCTGCTTTCCCTGAGACTCTCATCCAGATCGGAACCCCGTCTCACGAATCCATCGTGAATGCGGGAGGACTCTGTGCTTTCTTCAGCGCCTCATCAGAACAAGCCCGCGGCTTCTACATCACGAACGGCGAACGCCCAATCCCCATCTCTCACGACCGCGTACGCAACATCAAGAAGTGGATCGACGCCATCCCGCAGGCTTCCGAAGCGAACATCGGAGGCTGGGGCAATGCGCGTGCATTCTGGTGGTCCATCGGAGACGTGACCGTTGACGGCCGCACGTACAACAACGTAGTGGTCCGCTGGAACCGCGTCCTCGATCAGTGGAGTGTCCGCAGCTACCCGAACGAGATCACCGTCTTCTCTTCCTACGTCACCGGGGGAAAGAACGTGGTCGTCGCAGGAACGGATGATGGAACCGTACTCCACTACGACAAAGCAGCAACGTACACCGACTACAGCAGCAAGCCCATCTTCTTCGAAGTCACCTACGAGGAGGAGGACTTCAACTACAACCAGGTCAAAGAGCTCGCAGACCAGATCATCGTGAACTCCTCGAACATGGATGGAGCAAAGGTCACGGTCTCGTGCGATGGCACCGCCATCGACATGGGAGTGGTGAACCGTCCGGTGAGCGAAATGAAAGCGAACTCTCCCTTGAGAGGTAACAGCTTCCAGATCTCTGTCGCAGGATCAGTGTCTGGAGCCCGCGGAATCTTAAAAGAGGTCGAGATACCTAACGTCCAGGTGCTTCGGAGTTATGTCAGTTGAACGTGATTACGATCCGAATACACCCGTCACCGAGAACGTCTCTGAGCCGCTCTTTTTCAGTGACATCAACAAAAGTATTTCTTCCGAAAACACCATTCTTCAGGGGGGTACCCTCAGAACATCAAACTTTGCTGGCCGTACCGCAACAGTAAAACCAGGCGAAAACATCAACGCTGCGATTGGCACTTTGAAGAGCGCGGGCGGCGGCATCCTCTTTCTTCAGGCTGGAACTTACAACCTCACTGAGAGCATTGTTGGCGCTTCAAAAATCTCTATCGTAGGTGAGGGCCGTGACCAGACAATCCTTGACTTCGGAACCAACCCCGTTGGCATACGGTATATGGGTACGGCGGGAGCGGAGATTCTCAACTTTTCCATATCAAACCTAACCATTCAAAACTCAACAGTAGAAGCCATCAGACTTGATTACGCGAAGTACTTCCGTATTGAGAATATTCGCGTTACGTCAAATGACGACGACGGTATTTTTATCGAGAGGTCGGAGCACGGCTTTGTTCATAATGTGCTCTGCGATGGAAATGACGGTGACGGTTTTGATTTCAGTGGTGATTCCGCAGCCTCCGTGCTGCGGATTACTCTCTTGTCCTGTACGGCCACTAACAATACCGGCAATGGTTTCCACATCCGTGTAACAAACTCTCATCGCCTGTCGTTCATCTCTTGTGTCGCAAACGAGAATACTCTAGATGGATTTTCTCAGACTTCAGCAACAAACACCCGTGTGGTATTCATAAACTGTGAAGCATCTGACAATGGCGTCGAAGGTTTCGACATAGATGGAAATTTCAACAGATTGTTATCTTGTTACGCGACTGGCAACGGGGGTGACGGAATAGACATCACCGGAAAAAACAACACCGTTATTGCGTCTGAGATAGGTGACACAGTTAGTATCGGCGACACCCCAAATACCATTTGGCACGACCCACACCACGATCTTTCAACAGCACGCCGAGTGCTGTCTCTCTTTAACAATACTGGTGCAACTTCTGTCGTCGGACACGTCGTAATTATAGATCCAGCCAATCCAGCAGGTGGCTTTACGACTACCACAACGGTCGGAGACGACTTAGTCGTAGGAGTTGTTCTTGAGGCAACTTTGAATTTCACCGATACAAGAATTTTGATCGAAGGAAAAACGACCTCCCTCAAGGTGAATGGCACCACCGACATCGCAGTAGGTGACTTCCTCTGCACCTACTCTGAGGCTGGTATCGCCGCGAAGGCTGGAGCGGGCGATATGGCCTTCGCAATCGCTCTGGAAGCCTACACCACCAATGACAGCAACGGAGTGATAGATGCCTTACTCATAACCCCGCGCAAGCTGTAGTTTATAATTACACAACATCATGGCGAAAAAGAAAAAGAAAAAGAAGAGCTCAAAGTCCAAGTCAAGCAAGTCTGACAAGGCAATGTCTAGTGCTAAGAAGGCACTTGACAAAGCTAAGTCAATGACGAGAGGTTCATCTTCATCTAAGAACAGCTCCTCGTCCTCCTCTAAGAACTCTTCTTCCTCTTCTTCCAAGTCCTCTTCCAAATCGACGCTGAAAACAAAGACCTCCACAGGCTACGAGACTCCTCAGCAGACCATCGACCGCGTGAAGGCAGCGATGAAGGGGCCGATAGACGAGAAGGTGGAAAAGAAAGAAAAGAAAGAGGAGAAGCCAAAAAACGAGGCAAAGCCTGGTGTTTTTGACGAGTCGAAGCTCACCGGCTCCGCTGAGTTCAAGGACCTCCCTCCCGACGAACAGGAAGCCGTCCTCAACATCTTCCGCACCATCGCAGAGAACAACTCTGTCCAGGCTGAAAAGCTCACCAAAGCCTTCGAAGTCGCCTCCCAGTACGCGAATCCCATTTTCAAACAGAAGCTCAGGCTCGCGAAAGACGAGCTCCAGCGCGGCTTCGTAGAGATCACCAAGGAGAAGGAGTTCAAGGAGAAGCAGGCACGGAAGCGTCTCGAAGACCTTCGAATGGATGTCGCAACGAAGAAGAACCTCCTGACCCTTGAAGAGATGTCCGACCTCAAGGAGATTGAGCGCGCGTACACCGAGACCCTCACCGACACCCGCCAGGACCTTGCTGCCTCTGGCCTTGGCTCGTCCTCTCGCCGTGTGGAGAAAGAGCGCCTTCTCGAAGAGACGACCGGAGACCTCCGCGAATCAACCCGCAGGCGCTTTGGCTCGCAGATCGAGGACATTCAGACCGGCCTCGTACGTGAAGAGCGCGACACCACCGACGAGATCCAGCGCCTCACTGAAGTCGCACGCTCAGGAAAAATCGACCTCTTCCGCAGGGGTGAGGAACTCCTTGGAACCGGGAACCTTCCAGCCCTTGAAGGCTTGAGCGGCCTCGGGGACGTTGTTGGCACATTGGAGCAGGATCGTATGGAGGACACTATCAGCGGCGTAAAAAATCTTCTCTTCTAGTATGAGCTTCGTTTACTACAACACACCAAAAGGAAAGGCGTACTTCGAGAAAACAGACACCGGCTTGAAAGCAGTCGCTGACTCCTCAATCGTGAAGAAGCTCCAGTCAGGAGCCCTCCAGGCATCAGAGGAATCCGTCGCAAACACAAAGCGCTTCGGCCAGGAGACTTCCACGCAACTTCCAGCTCTCAAGACCACGACCGACACGGCGCTCCCGCAACAGAAGCCAACGGACATCACCCGCTTCTCCGCTGCACTCAATAAGGCGATCGAACTCGGTCGCGCACAACGCAACTCCTCAGCACTCGACTACCTCGGAGGAGTGGTTCCGAAGGGCTCAGTCGGCGCAGGCACATTCACGAGCCTCATCTCAAGCGTCAACACCATCTTTGACAAATCCAGCGACCGTCTCCATGACGATGCGATGGCAGCAGTGAAGTCTCAGAACGAATCCATCGAGAAGGACAAACAGAGCATTACCGAGCTCGCACTCAAAGCCCTCGAAGAAGGCGCAACCGCAGATCAGGTAAAGCTCATACAGAAGGCAGGCTCACTGGAGGACGCGATGGGACTTGCTGCAACCGCACTCCAGGACAAGGTGAAGGACGCTCAGATCTTCAGCACGAGCAAAGGGCTCGTTGCGGTCACGACCGACAAGGACGGCAACCAGGTCGCGAAGGTGATTTTTGCTACGCCAGATGGAGGTGGTGGAGGCAGTATTGATACAGGGGGAGGGAAGGTCACCCGCGAGGAACTCGGAGAAGTGACGAGTATCTTGAACACGGAACGAGGAGATGACGGCTACACGAACTCCGGAACCTACGAAGCTATGTACGACGAATGGCTTCGAAACAATTACGGAGCGACTGAGTTCTTCAAACAGTTCCCTCCGAACATCTGGGTGAACCCAAATGATCCTTCCGTTCCGCAGTACATCAAGGACCAGATGAAGACCGACACCACCGACAGCAGTGACGCCCTTATAGACGAAGCAATTAAAAAGGCTCTTGAGCAAAATCCTTCCTAAGCATGGGAGCATTCCTCGATGCGTACAAGAAGAAAAAATCTGGAGGAGACAGCGTAAACACTACCACTCCCGCAGGTGGTTTTACTGCTGCCTACCAGCGACTGAAGGAGGCTAAGCAGGCCGCTCCAGCTCCAGTGGTTGCGAAAGCTCTTGTTCTCCCTCGTACACCGTACGACACGATGAAGCAAGCGCTCCTTGCTGTTCCCAAGAAACCCCTTGAACCACTGTCTCTCAAGATCACCCAGCAGGCACAACCGGACTTCAGCACCGCACAGACCACACCTCAGGAGACCACGGAAAATACAGCCTCTGTTCTCACTTCGGCTGCTAAGGCAGTACCCCAGGTCGCGAAGGTAGTCGGCCAAGGCACCGCGCGCGGGTACGCAGCGACTGGTGGATTCATAGCTGAAAAGCTGGGCACAGCCGATTCTCGGACGATTGATCCAAAAACATTTCTCGGGAATGAGAAGTTGGGCAAAGCGATCTTCGGAACAGACAAACCCTTTGATGCAACCTCCGAAGATAAGGAGCTCCTCGAAGCGCTCAACCTCGGCGGACTTTCAGAAAAGACAGCAGGTACTCTCACTGTGGCACTCGGCGTACTTGATGCCATGCCAGGCGGAGGCGGTCTCAAAGGGATCGTCCGTTCTCTCAAGCGCGCAAATACCACAGAGGACGTAACCAAGGTACTCAAGTCAGCAGGGCTCTCAGACATCGTGATTTCGGAGGTAGCACCCAAGCTTGCTAAGTCCACCGATGACAAAGAGATCATCCAGACCTTCACTGCCGCAACGCGCAAGCATGAGCTTTTTACCAGAACACCGGCAGCAAGCGAGGCCGCTGATTCAGTCATTTCATACATCACTAAGGACGGCGAGAAGGTCTTCACACGGCTCACTCCTGATGAATTGACTGCGCTGAAGGATGAACTCAAAGCGATTCCGGCTTCCTCCGCAAATGAATCGCAGATCCACCTCGACGCGAATCCCAAGCGGGTTGCTGAAGTGGCTCGTGAAGTTGACCGAACAACCTTTATTTCCAATCACGCCCAGGCGCGGAAGGCGTTTGAGTCGGTGCTGAAAGCTGATGCGCTTCCGTCTCCCACTGCACTTACACCCGACGAAATCGCACAGCTTCCTAAGACCGAACAAAGGTACATCGAAGAGACACCGGAGATAAACCCTGGTGGCATTGATGAACTCCGTGATCGAACTCGCGGCGTAGTGGGTGACGAAGCCGCGAAGGCAAAGGCTCGTGAGCTTGGGTTCACCGAGGACCAAGTACTCGGCTTCAAGTTGGGGCGAGCGTTCAACGAGGAGGAGCAGTTAGCAATCCGTGGCATCACGGCAAACGTACGTGAGACGTATGAGAGCTACAGAGCAGCCCTAAGCACCCTCGACGAAGGCACTCCGGAATACCTGGAGCTGGCCGAACAGGCAGGCAAGGAGAAGGTCAAGCTCGCCCGGCTTCGTGCCGTCGAACGAGGAGCAGCGGCGGAGGCAGGACGCTCCCTCCGAGCCTTCCAGCTCTCAATGGACAAGATCACTCAGGAAGAACAACTCTTTAGCAAGTGGTTGGCGAACAAGGAAGTAGCTGATGAACTCAAGGAGTATGCCCTCAAGAAGCTCGAAACAATAGGCGACGATGCTGACGAGGTCGCGGATCTCCTTCGCAGTATGCGCCAGGCGACGGCCTTGGAGATGGCAGTGGAGTTTGCTACCGCTATCAAGCTCACAGCAATACCGACATTCGTGGTCAACACGGCTACATCGGCCGCAATGTTGTTCAATCGCTTTGCGCTTCGTCCCATCGCCGCAATCATTGATTCGGTTGATGCGAAGATCACCGGCCAACGGCGCGAGCGGTTCTTAGCTGACATCAAGAACGAAGCTATCGGACAGTGGATGGGATGGAAGATGGCCCCGCGCAATGCGCTTAAAGCACTGAGTGATGAGAACTTCGCCCAAAAAGCCAAGCAGGTCAAAGACTTCAACCCTCGTGGACCAGCAATCAAAGGAAGGCCAGGGAAGGACACCTGGTTCGACAAGGCCCTCGACAAGACCGGCAAAGTAATCCGAATGCCGTTCCGCCTTCTGGGCGTGCAAGACACCGTGCTCCGCCAGCCTGCACATTGGGGAGAGATGTACGTCGCAGTAGGACGACTTGCGATTCAGAAAGGCTTGAAGCCGGGTACAGATGAATATGCCCGCTTCATGGGCGAGTCAGTCTCAAACCCAAGTCCAGATCTCATCAAGCAGGCGCACGAGGCTGCTAACGAGACGCTCTTCCAGGATGACCTCCATCCAATCCTCGCGAAGCTCGACTCGATCCGCCACGACCTTCCCGCGGTCAAGTTCATCGTCCCGTTTTTCCACACGCTCGCGAACCTCATCAACCGGGCTATCGAGTTCTCGCCTGTCGCACCTGTTCTTCCCAGTGTTCGAAAACAACTGAGCTTGCCTGGCACTCGCGCTGATGCTCTGGCGAAGATGACACTTGGAACGGTAGCGACACTCGGACTCGTTCAATACGCCCTTGAAGACCGAATCACCCTTGCAGCACCCAAGAATCCTGTGGAGCGAGACGACTTCTTCGCAAGCGGGAAGCAAGCCTACTCGGTACAGATCGGAGACAAGTGGTATCCCTATGCCCGCTTCTCCCCGTTCGCTGAGTGGTTCACCGCAGCGGCGGCAGTCGGGCAATCCATCAAGAATGAGGACGAGATGGGCACCGCTGAACGCATGTCACATGTGTTCTTCATCATGTCTGCGAACTTCCTAGACAAGTCATTCGTCGCTGGAATGCAGGATTTTTTCGAGGCGACTCAGGACCCTACGAAGGCCGAGAAGTGGCTCCAAAACTTCGTCACTGGTGCCACCATTCCTTCAGGTGTTGCGTCCGTCGCCCGCGCAACCGATCCCGTCTTCCGTGAAGTCAACTCCGTCAAGGACGCATACATGGCGAAGCTCCCTTGGCTTTCAGAGAAGCTTGATTCCAAGGTGGATGTCTTTGGGAAAGACTTGATGCGACCAGGTTCCGGCATTGTCCGTTTCATCTCGCCCGTTGTCCCATCGCCTGTCACCGTCGATATGGTGCGCGAGGAGCTCAAGGCGATCGACAAGAGCATCAGTTTCCCTGCACAGACCGCATTCGGATTCGAAGTCACGGACGAACAGTATCGCGACATCAAGATCGCTTCAGGCCAGCTTATCTACAACGTCCTTGCAGACATCATGAAGCAGGAGAGCTACCAGGCCATGCCCGACCGAGCGAAGGAGAAGCTCGTGGATTCAGTCGTTGATAGGGTGCGCGAACAGGTTCGTACGCAGTACGCAACGGATCAACTCATCATGTCCAAGATCAAAGACCGCCTGAAGCAGTCAGGGCAGTCCTCTGAAGCCGCAGAAGAGCAGGCGATTAAAGTGTTTGAATATATGAAGAAAGGAACTGATACCCCTCAACCAGCCACATCGGCAGAGCAAATATGAGCATATATGCCGCTACCAGGCCGATGAAGTACATAAGTCCTTCGACTATCTCTCCTTTGGTTTGTGTTGTCATCCCAGAATCTAACCATATATTTCATTAGGAGTAAATGAAGCACAGGGGGTAAGTTATAATTAGCGCACCAATATGGCCTTAAAATCTTATAGACTAACAAACAAAGAACAGGAGATTCGAACATCGGTCTATAAAGACATCGAGACGATGATTGAACGTCGGGGTGAGACCTACCCTCACTTCAACGGAGAGGATGGTGATAGAACCCTCGTCCAGTACATCAACGACTCGGATCTACGCCTCAACGGGAACACACCTTCACGGGAAGCGCAAGGGAAGGAAGACTGGCAATCGAACCTCTTCAACCCGGTGACCCGCAACAAGATGAAGGCGCTCATCGCAGGCGTTGCCCTCACCGTTCCACAACTGAAGTTCGAGGCTGTCAATAAGCGGGGCCTCTTTTCTGCTGCCAGGGCAGAAGCTACCCGCCAGCTCGTACGCCACTCACGGATGATGGAGAACCCGCAGCTCACCATGTTCTTCGAGGCATGGGAGGCCGCAGGAAAGGGTACGGTCATCAAGTGTGACGGCTACCTGAAGACGAAATACAAGCGCAAATTCATCAGCTCATACGACACCGTTACCGGAGACATCAAGTTCGAAGAGCGCGAAGAGATCGTGGATGACCGCCCGGTCGATCTCATCGTCCCCTTGCAGGAGATGTACATCTGGGATTTCAATATTTTCGACATCCAGGACCAGCCGAAACTCGCATGGGTAAAGCACTACGATCGTGAAGCCCTGGAGATGGAGTTTGGTAAGTACAAGAACTTCAAGCACGTCCACGACAAAGACACAATCAAGCGATTCGATTCAACCGAGCAGACCTATTTCCTTGAAAGCTGGGGCAAGCGAGTCGAGGACAAGGACGACTACGAAGTCATCCGCTTCTACAACAAGTTCGAGGACCGCTACGAAATCTGGGTGAACGGCGTACCGCTTCTCCTCGCACCCTTGGTCTGGGGCAAGAAGCGAAAGATGTACCCCTTCTCGAAGACCATCTTCGAACCCTTCGTGAACGGCCAGTTCTTCTACGGAAAGTCCTTCCCATCAACGATCGAAGGCATCCAGGACATCGACAACACCCTCCTCAACACGATCTTGGACAAGATGTTCCGCAGCCTCACCCCTCCGATGCTCGTGGGCCTCGCGAACAAAGACCTCCTCGACATCGAGACAGAGCTCGTGAACCAGGACAACAAAATCTACGTGCCAGACGTAAACGCCGTAAAGCCGATGCCTTTCAATGGCGTGACCTCAGGCGAGATCGCGATGCTCCAGTACGTCTCTCGCATGGGAGACCTGGCATCGCTTGATGCGAACCAATCAGGCATCCAGGGGAGGGGAGTCACCGCGCGGGAAATCCTCGTAGCGAATGAGAACGCCCGAAAGCTCAAGGGCATCTTCTTCATGTTCCTTGAAGACCTCTGGGTGCAGAAGACCAGGCTCCGCATCATCAACATCCTCATGAACTACATGAGGCCGAAGTACGAGAAGATCATCGGCCCTGAAGGCATTGAAGCCATGGAACCCAAGATCTACAACGTGCCTGACACCGAGCTCGCAGACGGCTCAATTGGAACCCTCGGCATCCAGATCGCAGGCAAGGAGAGCGAGATGTTGTCCGTCCCTGAGATCGAAGCGCGGGAAGACGCGATGGCAGAGAACGGCGTGAACTACAAGCTCGTCGCGTTCAAGTCCGACTACCTCGATGAATGGGACCTCGACGTGAACGTGGTTCCTGAATCGCTTGCGAACCAGGAAGTCTCAGAACGCCGCGCAGTCTTCACTGAGAAGATGCAGACTGGCGCAGCATTCTTCCCAGAGTACGTCGCATCCAACAAGCCAAAGCTCTTCAAGGAGTTCATCGAGCTCTACAACGAAGCTGCCTCCGACTACAAGGAGCCAGCGCCCCCGAAGCCGCAAGGAGCGAGCCTTTTGGGATTAGAAGATCAGCCACAAGGAGATGAACAACCAACACCAGCTATTTAAAGAGGTTGCACAGTATCTCGGTGCCAAGCTCGACACGCTAGCCTCGAAGAGTTCTGCGGTAAAGATCGACCTCGGAGAGTCCTCGAAGCTTCTTGACGGTGCGGCGAAGTCCCTCAAGGAAACGGCGACCGCACTCTCTGGCGTCAAGGAAATCTCAAAGCTTCAAGCCGACCAGGTACGGTCTCTTTCCTCTGTTGTCTCAGATCTCAAGGACGCGGTGAAGAGCCAGGTATCCGCCGCGGATTTCCAGGCAAGCAACACCGCAGTTGTCGGCAAAATCACCCAGCTTCTCTCAGAGACGAAGAACTGCACTACCGCTATCAAGAACCTGAAGGTGGAAGCGCCTTCAACGGACCTCTCGCCTGTCGTCGGTTCAATCGAGCAGCTCACCACGTCAATCATCGACCTAGAAGAGCAGGTAGCGAAGAACAGTCCTGCACAGCTTGAATCACTCGTCTCCAAGCTCATCGACGCGACAAACAGCATCAAGCTCAATGTGCCGAGCACGATGAAGCTCGATGACATGCAGGTACGCAAGATGTCCTCAGGTGGACTCGGAGGAGGGGGAATGCGCCTGGCTACCACTGCCCTAGTCGCAAACGTCGCACTCACCGCAACGAACACCGAATACAGCTACACCTTCCCCGCGAACACCGTGTCCTTCACCATGAAGATGCGCGATCCCGCAGGCAAACTCTATTACTCATTCACTTCCGGGAAGATGCCCGCAGGGGGAGACTCATCCCTTTACGGCACGGTAGGCAATGGCGAGTTCCGCTCACAAGACGGCCTGGAACTGAGCCGCAAGACGATCTACCTTGGATCGGATACGGCTTCAATGGTCGCAGAGCTAACCGTCTACACGATGTAGTATGAAAAATATCTTTGCATTCTTAGCTGGAGTTGCCCTTGTGGTGGGAGGCTTCTATTTCAACCAGGAGAACGAAGGCAGTGGAGGAGGCTCAAGTCTTTGGTACGTGGCAAGCTCAAAGCTTCGCCCTGCAAGCGACCTCTGGGGACTTCGCATTCCTTCCCTCACGAACTGCAACACCGTCGACACTGACGGGTCAGGGATCTTTTCATGCGGAACAGATGCTTCAGGATCAGGCGGCATCAGCACTACCACCCCGCTTGTCGCTGGTGAGGTGGTTTACGCCACGGGTGTATCGACCATAGGATCAATCGCCACCGGCACACTCACGACGACCGCAACCGGACTCTCTCTCAGCAACACCCGTGCGCTCATCGGCGGTGCAGCAATTCTTTCGCTCGATTCAGGCTATGCGATCGCCACTACAACACGGCTGAAAGAGCACGACTCAGCGTACAGCCTTTCGCACGCAGCGGTGACGCTCTCAGGGACGCCCGACTACATCACCCTAAGCGGACAGGACATCATGCGCGGAACGATCGACATCAGTGACGACACGAACCTCTCGGCAGATGGAACCGAGATCGTCCTCACGGGAGATGCACTTTCACTTGGTACTGCACTCACGTTTACGACGGGGACCTCTTCTACATCCTTCCAGACTGCACTCCTCGGAGTCGGAGCGGACTACATCTCAGACATTACCGGGACCGGGATCATAAACACAGGCGGTCTCCTCCAGGCTTCACTCGGCACGGACATTACGGCCGCAGAAATGGCGAACGGCGATCATGGCTTCTTCACCTACACAACCAATGTCGCGTCAGTTGACGCTGGGGCATGGACCTCAGCGAACATAGCTTCCTACGTCTCAGACGAGACCGGCACGGGGAATGTCGTCTTCTCTGCCACCCCGAATTTCACAGGAACGATACAAGGTTCAGGGCTTCGTCTCACTGCCTCATCTACGCTTGCCTACGCATCTTCAACAGCCCTCACCGTCTCTGGAAATAGCTTCTTCACCTTCGCGTCCACATCCCAAGCCTCAACGACTGGCCTTACTGTAACGAGCCTCTATCACTCCGCCTTCACGGCTCTTGCTGGCCTTCTCACCGGATCAGGTGTGTGGGACCTCGGAAATGCAACCTCGCTTGAGATACCGAACGGAGCAGCACCTACCGTCGATGCAACTGGAGAGTGTGCAATCGACACGACCTCAGACCAGCTCGTGTGCTTTGGCGCTTCAGCGAAGAAGGTATACGGCAACGGCAACTTCTATCCCTCCTTCACCTATTCAACCTCAACAGCATGGACCGGAACGACCACCATTCCGCTTGGCCCCGCATTCGTCGCTGAGACCTGGAATGCCGTGAAGTGCTTTACGGACACCGGCACCGTCAACGTGGACTTTGGTGACGGAACCAACTTCACAAATGCAACAACTTCGAAGGCGGTGTCTGCACAGAACCCGGTCCCCACTCACACACTTTCGTCGAACAACACATTCACGGCTGGGGAGCCCCGCTATGCCCGGGTCGGAACCGCTGCCTCAAGCCCGACCTCGATTAGCTGCACCGTCTCTAAAAGCCTAACTGCTGACTGATGTATGCGGGAGTTTCTCTACTACATCGGCATAGCACTCATTGTGGCGGGGACGGCAGTGATTTCCCTCGAACAGTACGGCCTTGAAGGCGCAGCCCAGCCTACCGCCGAACTGTCAGCCTCAGACAGAGCCCGCATCGAAGAGCTCATGGCGGAACAACAGTCGAAAGGACGATATGTCCAAGTGGTGAATGGTGTTCCTGTAGACGGAACCCTCACCACAAAGATCCCGCGCAATGTCTCGGTAGATACGCAGAGCGGCCCAGCGGGGGAGGGATACAAGATCATCGTGACCTACCCCGGAAAGACTGTCTCGATCGGTGTCGGTGCGTACGCAGAAGAGAACACCTTTGTCATTAAGACCGCCACTTCAACATGAAAAAGCTTCTTCTCCTTCTCACACTCCTTTGTCCATTCGCCTCCTTTGCTGCGACTGATGTAAAGGACGATCCGAACCTGCCGGTGAACCTCGTCTCGTACTGGAGACTTGAAGAGACCTCAGGTACGCGCAATGACTCCGACTCCACGAACCACCTCACCGACAACAACACCGTCCTCTTCGGAACAGGGAAGCAGGGGAACGCAAGCGATCATGAACAGGACACCTCCGAATACCTCTCAATCCTTGATGCCTCGCAGACCGGACTCGACATCACGGGAAACATGTCTATTGCTGCCTGGACCAATCCTGAGAGCCTGCCTTCTGGGGCATTCACGATGGACCCCGTTATCTCCAAGTGGTCAAGCACCTCGAACCAACGAGCATACCGATTTGGCATTGCGCGCGATTCCGGCAACGTACTGTCTTTGGGAATGAATCATTCGGCAGACGGCTCTGCTTCGACCAATAACTACCGCAACCATGCCTTCACCACAGCCACCTGGTATCACATCGCCATGGTCTACGACGCGGCTGCTGGCTCTGTGGAGTTCTTTGTGAACGGCTCCAGTATCGGCACCGTCACCGGCCTCGGAACCTCCACCTTCAACTCTTCTCGTCAGTTCGAGATTGGAGCCAATAGCCAACAGAGCGAGTACGTTGATGGCCTCATTGATGAAGTCGGCATCTGGAACAAGAAACTCACCAGCGCAGAAATCACCGACCTATACAACAGCGGATCAGGTCTCCCGTGGGATGCCCCCGATGCCCCCGCTGGAACTGCGCTGAACAACGTAATCATCTTCGAATAACGTGCTATTACGCATGATAAACTTATAGGTAACGTGACCAAAGATGAGATTACAAGAGCAATAAAAGAAGCAGTAGAAGCGACAGTTCCACCAGTTGTAGAGCGTGTTGTCAATGGGAAGATCAACAAGATCCAGGCAACCCTTGACTCGCACATCGAGACCGTGAGCCCTGTCATTGACTTCCTTCAGACGGCAAACTCCATCAACCGTTTCATCAAGTGGGGGAAGGGCGGAATCTTTTACATACTCGCAGCCGTCGCCCTCGTCGTTTACTCAGTCTTTAAGAAATAGGAGGGTATGTATGGACTTCTCGACAAGGTAGTAGAAGTAGGGGAGTACGTCTTTGGTCAGTCTAAAGTCCCGAAGATCCCATACCAATCAGATGGCAACTGGGAGCAATATCTCCCCAAGTACGAACCCCAGGCAGAAAAATTTGAGAGCGCTGGATGCGCCGTCTTTGGTGGACTCAATCAGATTGAAACCCTCTACAAGCGCCTCTACGGCGAAGAGCCGAACTACTCAGACGCCTTTACCTTCCGCCTGGCAGGACTGAAGCCTGGCTCCGGGGCAAATCCCCACACAGTCTACGAAGCAATCCGCGAGCACGGACTCGTAGACCAGGCTGTCTTTCCGTTTCCCAATTCCGCAAAGGAGCTCATGGAAACGCCGATCACCGGCTCCATGAAGGCTAAGGGTCTCAACTGGGCCTACACACACGACTTCATGCACGAGTGGCTCTGGACTAACCGGCCTGAGAACTGGAGACAGGTCCTTCGGGAGGCGCTCCAAACCTCACCGATCGCAGTGTCGGTGAAGGCGTGGAGAAAGGTTGACAACCTGTACGTCTCAGACCGCGGAGGCAGTGCCCATTGGTGCCTCCTCTACAAGATCGACCAAGATGGGCATATGTACGTCTTTGACACCTACGATCATTCCCGGAAGATCCTTCATCCAGAGCATGTGATACGTCGCGCCAAACGCATCTGGATCAACCGCAAGGACCCTAAGTACCAGAAGAAACACATCACCCTACTTCAATCAATCGTCAACATGCTCACCAACAAGAAAAACCTCCTCGACCTCTGCTATGCACAGCTCGGAAAGGATGCAAGCCCTCTGGACAGCGCACCAGACAGCCTTGCGTGTGTGGACACGGTGACGACCTTGCTGCGCCAGGTGTACCCGGAGGTGCCGCACATGCTCTCCACCATCAAGTGGAATGACTGGCTCAAGGACCCAAAGAACGGGTACGTAGAAATCTGGGAACCCGAGCCTGAGGCAATCATCGTCTCTCCCACCGTAGGGAAAAAGACAGGGCACACCGGCATATTCCTCAATGGAAACGTCATCGCATCAAATAACAGCAAGACAGGACGATTCGAAATCAACTACGACCCGATGACCTGGTACAACTACTTCCACTTGGGGCATGGACTCACTATCCACATGTACAAAAGAGTGCGCTAACCTGCGTGCTACCATTAGTACATGTCGGACGCAGCAGTCATAGCGACGGGAATCTTATTTCAAATAATGTTTTTCGTCGTATGAGTGAACAACTAATGAAGCGCCTCAAGTCATTCTTCTGGCGTCTCGGAGCAGCAGTCGTCGTAGTAGCAGTGGACTTCACCGCAGCAAATCTCGGAATGTTTGACCTCTCACCAGCCGTGGTAGGAGTAGCGTCTCTGATCCTTGGTGAAATCTCCAAGTACCTCAATACCAAGCAAGCATAGTTATCCACAGTCAAGACTTGTGGAATAACTCCCACATGAGAAAATAGTGAAGGTGAGGAGTAGAGTGGGGTCGTGCCTCTTTTTCAAGATTGTGGGCGTGACCCTTTTCTCACCATAGATGATTGTTTCAACTGAGAGGTGGCGGAATAGGTAGACGCTCACTGAAAAGTCTCTTGGGGTGCGGTGGTGCCAAACCCGCTAGCGTAGAGATTCATGCAAGGTGACTATACGAGTAGATTCAGGTCCAATCCTGGCTCGTCAAATCCTTGCCCTCTCAATCGAGCCAATCATCCACCCACAGGGGTGACTATTTGCATACTACATATCGTTATCTTATAATGTATAGGTATGTTAAAGAAATGCGGAGGATGTGGCGTAGAGAAAGCCCAAGATGATTTTTATAAAGATAAGCGCACTCCCAGCGGTCTTTTTTCACGCTGTATCCAGTGCACCACTGATCGAAGGAGAATTTCCTCGCGCTCACGACTCGAAGCAGTTTGTACAAAGGAGATGCTGCTTCAATCACGATGGAAGTCCATCAGTACCAGGAAACAGATACCACCATATGTCGATGTCGAATTAAGAATAACGAGAGACGAGTTCCTCAAGTTGTTCGACAATTCGGAATTGGCGACATTGTTTGAAGCTTGGGACAAGGCTGGACGACCACGTTACCTAGCGCCAAGCATCGACAGAATAGACCCATTGGGCCATTACTCAGCAGACAACATGAGGTGGCTGACTGTTTCTGAAAACACTAGGCGCGCTCGCAAAGGAAGGCGGAAAACCGTCAAGAACATTATTCAACTCACCAGAACTGGTGAAGAGCTTAACCGTTTCACAACCTATGCCGATGCGGCAATCGCCGTTTCTGGCAGTCCTGTTGGAGCCAGCAATATACTTTCCTGCGTTAAGGGCCGCATACCGAGCGCCTATAACTACTACTGGAAGTGTGTGGATAACCAAGCAAGTCAGATCAACTAGACGGTATACTGACTAAGGTGGTGACAGCATCACACCCATTCGTTAATTCGGATGTTAGGCAGATAAGACCAAACCTTTGTGATACGACGCCAAGTAATTGGTGCAGGACTCATCTTAGGCATTTTGGGAGGATTGCTCATAGACACACACTTCGCGGCGTACCCGCATACATTTCAAACACAATTCGTGTATGCAGCCGTAGAACAACCAAATTTGGGGGAGGTGATTCAGATAAAGCTGATTTACAACGAAGCACAGATCACGGAGATGATCCGCGAAACCTTCCCTGAAGAGCCAGAAACGATGCTCAGGGTGGCCAGGTGCGAATCAGGACTTATTCCGACCGCACAAGGCCCGACGAATGACCATGGGATATATCAAATTCATGTCCCGAGCCACAGTGCTCGGATTGTCGGACTGGACTTGTATGACCCTAAGGTGAACATCGCTTTCGCCAGGAAGCTCTACGACGAGAGCGGAAAGAATCCTTGGAACGCGAGCCGCAAATGCTGGCAGTAAGAAAAGCCCCCGAGTCTGGGGGCTTTTTTCATTCCGCTCCGGTTGGACGCTCAACTACAAACGCCCATCCTTTACTTGTCTTCTTGTACTGAACAATCTTCCACCCTTTATGTTTCATCTGCGCAACGAACTCTCCTCTGTTCTTTACCCCATCGTAGACGGCGTATTCCATACTACTTCTTCCGTGGACGACCACGCTTCTTTTTTGGTGGATTATCTTGCTCTCCAGTCCAGGTTATCAGCTCAATCGTCAACCAGACATTCCAAAAAGCGAGTACCAACACGGTCCAACCTATCAATAGCATACCTAGAGTTCTACGCTGCTAAATCGCTGCTTGTACTCTGCCGAACTCTCGATCTCAGCTCGGATGAACTCATTGAGGGCTCCGATTTCCTCCTGACTTGCGGTGTTCACATCAATCACGACTGACGCATTCACCTGGCCTGGAGCTTCCATTCCCTCAGGAACTGACGCCACGTTCGCGATCGTCGCGTACTCAGTGCCGTCCTTCAGCTTCTCGTGCGTCACCTGGACCATACACGGAAGGCCAAGAAGACTTTCAACGTCAAAGTTCTCCGCTTCCTGATCCGTGAGGGCTGTGCCAATCATGGCCTCAGCAACGGTGCGAAGCTTTGCAACCTGCTTTCCTTTGAAAAGGGAGAGGGTGTACTTCTTCCCAATGACATGAGGTGTCGTCACCTCTTCCCCATCCTGCTTGTATGTGCGTGTTTTGAGCGGAAGCTCGAAATACAGCCGTACCTTAGGCTGCACCTTCGGCTCTCCGGTCTCTTCATCTTTAAATGGTGTCTCGACTGTCCCAATGTTCACGATCTTAAAAAGTCGTGCAATGTGGTTTCCTGCTGGTACTAACTCCTTTGCTTCACTTTGCATACTTGGTGCCTTAATCATTTTACTTGTGCTATTTATTAACCGTAGTTTAACGACACTTGCGGTCGCGTACTAATCGAAGTCGTGAGTGTGGATTCCGATAACAAGTGAGAAGCCGCAGAAGCCCACTCCCGCGCACCAACAGCCTTCTTCTGTTCTCACAATCGCACCTTCAATGAGAGGGAAGTATCCTCCCATCCACCCGTTCGCCAAACTGATGTCTATGTTCATTTTTTTATTTGCCAAAACCTAGCGAGTAACTCTTATCCTTGTCCATCCGAGCGAGCTCCACGATCATCTCAAAGCCTCGCTTGTATTTCTCAACCTCGATGTCCATAAGGACGTTGAATCCACCATCTCGCGGCATGTGTGCTATGACGATGCCATCAATCTTCCCCAAGCCCATCTCCTCATACATAAGTGCATAAGCTCCGCACTGGAGGAAGTGCTTGAAGGATGCGTAGCGAGAGGTCTTCAAGTCTCCGATGAACTTCTTCCCTTCAATCTCGCAGATGAAGTCCGTGGTCCCCGCTACCCACAAACGGCGAGAGTAGAGGGGTTTCTCGGACGCAAGAAACGTCACTGGCTCAGCCCAATGGATGAAATCCTGAAGCTGGTGGTGCTCGGTCGCATCCATGATCGTCCCTGCCAGGCGGATCTCAATCCACTCCTCTACCGCGGAGTGCATCTTCGTGCCGTGGTCGCCAGCGGTCTTGAGGTTCGTGAGGTGGGCTTTCCGAGCTTCTTCGAGGACAAGAGGTAACAACTCCACAACGTACTCTGGCCTCACCAGTGGATTCGTCAGCAACGGATGGCTCTGAATGCACTCAATAGCCTGCGTCACAGCCCACTGAATTAGGTTCTCCTTCTCTCCCCAGTAGTTGAGGAGGGACGTAACCCCATACATCTCCAGCCAACGGTCGCCATCCCGACCCAGGTACGCATGGAAGTCGGTCATGCCCGCCCGGCCCATCACCGAACAGAGATCACCGTCAAACTTAATGATGTCAGTCACCCGCTCCCAGCGCTTTGCTTTCTTGCTCTTCTTGGCGAACCAATCATTCCCCTCCTGTTTTATTTCCATTCTTAAGGTAGTTTTGTTACTTCATCCCTCCTCACGCCAAGCTTCTGATAATGAAATACGCCGTGCTCATCCTGGACAAAGACCTCATCCATGAGCACGAGCAGATACTTGTGATCGAAGCCGATCACTGTACCCGGTCCCCACGGGGTTTGTACCCTGTCCATTAACTCCATATTTAATACGCTCCCTGATCTTTATCTAAATCCCTCCACTTCTGCCGCTCCTCCTCCTGCCAGAACTCATCTCGTGTCTGCGCCTCATCCCACATGTTGCAGCACTTCGCATAGGTACGCTGGTGGACATCATCATCCTCTAAGAGCCGCTGAAGCTCCTCTTCGACCTCATCCCAGCTCACATCACCGTTGAACCAGTGTTCAAGCGTGGTTTGAAAGTCTGCGACGACATTCTCCTGTCCTTCCCAATACCCAGGTGTGCTCATTAGAAGTTCATTAATCTGGTATTCATTAAGCATACCGCCTCAGGTGTGCATTACAAAATAGGTTATACACATGCTGTATTATTAGTTGATTATGAAGAAACGGGCCTCATCAGGGCGAAAACTCTACATAGTCCGTTCCTATGTCATGGCAAAGAATGCTGCTGAAGCTATCCGCAAAGCAAAGAAGAAGGATGCTGAAGACGCATACGTGAGCGATGAGTGGAAGCAGGGCCAGGTCGGACAGCTAACCGACGCCATCGGCTACGACGATGGTATTTATGTAGATGAAGAAGAGGACTAGCTACATCAAGCGCAGACGGACACCGCAGAAGAAGGTCCGAAAACTCAAACAGGCGTACACGCCCCCGGCCTGGTTCATGGCGCTCCCCCTTGGAAGTCACGGCAACACCCCTGCACAGAAGCGAGCATGGAAGGCGATCTCACAGCTCGTACGGCGAACAGACTTCGAGAAGTACGGAGGGAAGTGCGTCTCATGTCCTGCCATTCTCGACTCCTGGCAAGAAGGCCACTGCGGCCACTACAAGGCGTGGTCCGTATGTCACGGCTTCTTTAAGCTAGAAAAATCCAACCTAAGTTTGCAGTGCCCACGATGTAATTATTTGAGTGATGGTCCGGTAGGGCACGCCTTCGGCAAGGAGCTTGAGCGCAGGTACGGCAAAGGACATCTCCAGTGGATTGATGAAGAGAACGAGCGGCACCGAGGGGAGAAGATGGAAACCTGGCAGCTTGTGGAACTGGTGAGAAAGCTAAGGCCCGATCTTGTATATGGAGACGACTAAGCCACGATCAGAAGCCCAGCACAGGGCACTTTTCAAATACTTCAGAGAGCTCGCTGCGGAGCTCCAGGCAGCGGGTGTGGATCAGAAGCTTTTCGTGCAATCACTCCAGGAATGGGAAGTCCCGATCACTGAGGAATTTCTCCACCACATCTGGAAGATCTTTCAGGAACACATGTTCCTCACCTCGTCAACTAAACAACTGAAGTCTCATCAGGTCGCACAGGTATATGACGCAGTGAACTTCTTTGTGTCTAATAAATTCGGCGTATCTACTCCATTCCCTAGCGAAGAGGAACTTATACACATGCAGAAAAATGAAAGTTAGGTGAAGGTGTATTATGAAATACGAGCGTGATCGTGTCCGGCACGACACATACGGGTCCCTCTGTATAGCTCGACACCACGCTCGCCAACTTACCTCAGGAGGATATATGTACGTGTGCCACAAGTGCGCGAAGTCAATTCTTCCTTCTGAGCTTGTTCATCAGATGGAAGGCGGCATCCGTATGCCGTACCACTCGTTCTGCCTCGAAGCACTTCGCAAGAGGTACAGGGAACAACTCGGGCTGGCAGCCTGAGCGATGGGTGCCTGGCTCCCGGCCAGGCGTAGCGCTCGATAGACGGGCTACAGGCACTTTGTCCGGTTTCAGGCCGACCTTCGATAAACCGGCGGCAAGCCATGCATCCAGACGAGGAACCGAGCTGGATACCCCACGTTCCCCACTTCAAGGAGACTGTCATGCTGAAGATTCTTCAGGGCATCACCGTTGTGTGCGTCGCCCTGTTTCTCTTCGCCGCCTCCCAGGCGCGCGCAAACGAACTGCGGACACTCCTTCAGGGGAAGTCCGTAGTCTACGAAGGCACCTGCCACCTCACCAAGGACGGCAAGTTCGCGGAGACAGCCAACCGCAACTACACGGTGCATCGCTGCATCGTCGGCGTGGACTGGAACGAGCCGGGCGAGATCTACTACGCCCTCATCTACCACGAGGGCAAGGCTGAAAAGCTCCTTAGGGTCAACAAGGACACCAAGGAGCAGACGATCATCTGGCAGAAGGCCAAGGTGTCAGCATGAGGACCGTCCTTCAGGACGACGTAGGAATGCTGGTGTTCGACCTCTCGCAAGAGCTCGATCGACGCCTGTACATCGCCTACCTGGAGCAGCTTCGGCCTTCGCTCCATCCCTCTGCCATCCCGGTCGTGGACCAGTGCATCGCCCAGGTGCAGCAGATCCAACCGACCTTCCCCGGCTACACGGTTTTCACGCAGTAGCCACAGGCTCCCACTCCGGGGGCCTTTCTTTATCTCCCCACTATCCACAGTCTGAAGAATAAATGAATGAAGAGTGTGTGAGATGATTACTGGTGAATGACATCAAAATCATCACAACTGAATTTTCTGTTCACTGACCCAGCTCACGGGATGTCATTCAACTTTCCATGGGTTGGTGAACAGAGGATTCAAGAAAGCACGCCTAACCGCGTGCTTTTGTCTGTGGGGCAGACGCAAGCTGGGAACGCAGACTCTAATTAATAGTTCCTGGGCCAGTGGCCTGAAATCTCGGCCTGGAAGAGATTTCTCGGGGAAAGCATCGCTTCCTTCGAACTCACTGTTTATCTTCTCTCTATCCCCTCCATCATGGGGGGAGGGGGGGCAGAACCAGAGAGTGTCGAAGAAAGCATCATCAACAGTATGTGGATTGAGATAGATGAAGATACTAAAAGAAAGAGAGATAGAAGTAGGAGCTTAGAACAGAGAGCAGATAAGTTCCTGGCGAAATTCGAGCCGCGCAACCAGAAGAAGAAACGAACGCCGGGCTTCAATGCCAAAGGGCAGTGGGTCAACAAGAAGGGTTTCGTTTCTTGGAAATACAAGGACTATATCAAGTCACCTCAATGGAAACTTAGGACCGAGATCTACTGGCGTGAACACGGGAAGCGGTGTGCAGCTTGCGGCAACATAGATCGCCCGACCGTTCATCACACGCACTACGGTTTTCTTGGTCGTGAAACTGACGCCCACGTAATCGGTCTCTGCTGGCCGTGCCACAAGGAGCTCCACGATCTCTATGGAACAAAAACAGTCATGCAGGCTGAAACCGCTGAGTTTATTGCAAACAAGAAGATGGGTGTGCGCAAGCTCTAGCACTATCCACACTCCCATATTTACAGAATCTACAGGAGGAGTAGGGTGTAGGTATATCAATAAGAACAAGAAAACATGAAGACTTACGAAGTCGTCATCATGGAAGAAAACCAGAAGTTTAAGAAGGTGGTCTGGGTCCACCGATCCTTTTGGGAATCAATGAGAACGACCGTACACGCCGCGTTGAAGTATGCGAAAGAGGAGGGTGAAAGACAGGGGAAGCAAATGGCAGTGCTTTCTATTCATCGCATCGACTAAGTTATCCACCTCTCCCTCTTCCTCATGAACTCTTCAGATGAGAAGATGATCTCATGAAGAAGATCACATTTGAACGGGTCGAAAAAGAACAACCATTACAAGTAAGAAGCAACCGGGAACAGCTCATCGCAGACATCGTGTCTGCCACAACCTGCATCGGTGAAGAGAGGAAGAAGCTTGCAGCCAGGATCGCATTGGCCGCAAACACACTGAAGTGGACGGACAGTGACCTCCACGCATTACTCGCTAAGAAGAAGGACCCGATGATCCGCAGCTACACACGCTTCGTCTGGTGGTCCATAAAAATTAAGTGATATGGCAACTAATGAATCCTTCAGATTACGAAGGTCCCAATCAACAGGCCGCTTTGAACCTGAGGAAGAATACACCGACGAAGCGGAGGCATCCACAACTGAGGCAGTCGTCGGCATAGTCCTCTTCTCTCCAATCGCATTGATACTTCTCGTTCTGTGGTTCGAGTTGCTAAAGGTCGGGATAGACATGGCGAAGATCTCTCTCGGCTTATGAAGACCACAGAGAGGAAGGTGAAGGCGTGGGCGCTTCTCTCATCAAAGGGTAGATTCCTCCACGCAATCACAACCAAATGGGAAATCGCACTACTAAAGGAAGACTCTCACACAGCAAATCTTCCACTCGTCCCCTGCACCATCACCTACTCCCTCCCCATTACCAAGAAACCTAAGAAAACAAAATGAACTCACTCACCATCGCAAAAAGTGACAGCGTTACAAAGGCTCCCGTAACGGAGTACGAGCTCATCATGAAAATCACAAGGGAACAAGCAAAAGAGGAAAGGTCTCTCGGCTGGTGGCAGTCCAAGAAGGAGACAGGCCGTAATGCCTACGGGGACGTCGATGCAGAACTGAAGGGCGCGGAACGTAAGGTCGAAAGCCTCCGCAAAACACTCGAATCACTACTCGCCTCACGCAAGCACTCATGACCCAGCATCAAGAGACATGGGAGGGCGACGCAAAGAAAAAGGAGGCCATGCAATTCATCCTCAAGAAGTCCTACGCCAACTGGCAAGAAGCGAACAAGGAGATGCTGTCCTCACTCGCAGACCTCATCGCAGACGTTCACCTATTCAATGAACTCTGGGGAACCGACTACAGCCTCATACAGACCGAAGACCTCGTGAGGGAGGTGGAGGGGATGATTACTAACACTGAACTTTACGGCGGTAAAACAGAAAAGGTGCAATTCTACGAGGCTGGCTACCGCAAAGCCCTCTCAGACGTACAGAAGATTATTCGAGCTAAGATAAACGGAGAATGAGCAAGACATCAAAAGAAAATCTCGACCTCTGGCTTCGAGCGCAGACAAAGGGAATTTCACTTGCAGAGTTCCGTGAGAAGACGGGGATGGTATTCAGCCACTTCACGGAAACCTACCCGAAGGAGACGCGCGCACGGTGGAAGCAGTACCTCGAAGAACGCTCCTCCCAAGAGGAAAGTCCGATGAACAGAGCGAGAGAAAGCCACTTACTCCGCATTATCGGCGTATGGAAAAGTCGCTACTACGACATCAAAGGCAAAGCACAGTCCCCCTTACCCCCGTCAGCAAGTAAGGAGGTATGACGTACCTCGGACTCGTGGTTTCAGCCTGGATTCTGTATTTCCCGCTGAGCCGCATCGCAAAGGCATTAGAAGACTTAAGCGACAAGTCATGAACCAACACATCGAAAGCGCAGTAGAGGAGTTCCGCGAGACATTCAGCGTTCCAACATCAAAAGACAACTGGACGCCTGACACCTATCCGCACCCGCTCGGCATCATTAACTGGCTCCGCACCACCCTCACCAAGATAAGTGAGGAAGCGAGGAAGGAGGAGAAAGCGAAGGTCGCGGACGCAACGCAACACATAGTGGCGCTATCAGGTGACAAGGAAAAATGGGGTGACTATGCACGGGGAGTAATCGAAGGAGGTTTCCACGTAAAAGAACTTGTACTCGAAGCCCTCGCCACCCCTTCAGAATCTAACAGCGACGTAGAGGTATCAGATAACAACTAGATCATGGAACGCTATAAAGGAAAGTGGCTAACGATTGATGATGGCGTGAATGTCCACGTTCTCCCTGAAACGGACATCAAACCACACTCAGCCCAGCACGAAGGTAATGAACGAGAGCTAGGTGGTATCGACTGCCCATGCAAGCCAAAAGTCGCCACAGGATACAGCGACGGACAGTACGCAAAACCCATGATTATTCACAGCTCATTTCAAGATCAAGAATACTTGGATGAGATAGTCCCATAACACCATGTCCACAGAGAAAGGAGAGTGGGAGGGAGTATGCCCAGGATGCGGAGAAACTGACGTTTTCTGCAAATGCTGTAGCTACTGTGGCAACCCATCCTGCAACGGATTACACGAAGAACTTAATCAACCCCAAGAACATGAATGATGACATCAGAGACGCTAAGAACAACGCCTACCAGAGAGCAATCCAGGCGTGTGAGCAGAACGAAACGCTGGAGCAAGTGATTGACGACTTGAAGAACATTATCCGCGCACCTGAAATCTATGAATAGAAACTGGGAGGCGGAGTTTGACCGCAAGTTCGCCAATGCGACGTATTCACCTGACGGGAGCCAATGTCACTGTCATGACATCAAAAACTTCATCATAGACCTCCTCACCGCAGAAAGTGACCGTCTTGTGAAGGAGGTGGAGGGGAAGCGGAAACTGACTGTGCTGGGACGCTATCCCGAGGAACACGCCACCTACAACCAAGCATTAGATGACGTTATCAGTTTAATCAAAGGAGATGCAACATAAACCAAACTGCGCGAACGGCACACAGCGAGTCATTGACCACGGTATCGGCGCAAACCCGCGCTACACACCCCAATGGAACTCCTGCGATTGCCCCGCCCCCACTGAGGAACCTTTCTGCACATGGTGTGGAAAGACTGAAAGCCACGGAGACTGTCGCCCCGCCCCCACAGAGAACAGAGAGAGCGTGGACGACTGTGATTCAAGAACTCCCGAAGAAAGAGAACGTGACCGTCTCGTGAAGGAGGTGGAGGGAAAGCGATACATCATCACCAAGTCATACGGCAGGAGAACATCGAACTCCCCCTTTATGACAGTTGGCGAGAGAAAGAGCTACAACCAAGCACTAGAGGACGTTATCAACCTCATCAAAGGAGCAAAAGAAAACTCCCGAAACTAAGTCGGGAGTGAAGGAAGCGGGCAGGGAATTGCCAGGGAGCCGACGTGTGCTCACAGACCTCTGAATTTATATTGCCCTGTAAAGTCACCCTGCATCTGATAAGGGAGAGGAACCCCATGACAGAACCTACTACCTCTAGTAGTGCCGTGTGCCGGTCAGAAACCTTTTGAGCCACTGCTTCCTCATTAACAATAACATCAAAGAAAAATGAATACCACATCAAAGGACCTAGTCGAAAGCTGTCCACAGTGCCGCCAGAAGAACCCTGACATCAAACCTTGCGCCGATGGAACGTGCGGAGTTTGTGGAGGCACTGGCAAGATCACATGGCACGCTGTAGGCAGAATCGAAGACTCCCCCGCCCCCACTGAGAACATCGAGCCACTACAAAACCCTCCACCATCAAACAACACACATTCCGGCTTCCCCACTGAGAACAGAGTATTAGAAGTACTCGAACCTATGCGGGACTTCACGCCTGAAGCAATGCAAGAACTCTACAACGGCGGAAAGGGCATCACCTGCCAGCCTGAGAACAGAGAGAGCGCATGGGACGTAAATGAAAAGCTAGCCAACAAACTAGGTGAAGAACTTGCTCAGGCTGGCCCCTCCGAGAGCGTAGAGAAGGTGCCGTACAACCAGCTCGATCACTCACACTGTTGGAACAACAAATCTCCCGCATGTGGACAGAAGATCAAGCACTTTGAATGTTGCTTGTGCCAGAAGCCACATCCTGAAATCACAGAGCTGGCAAAGCGATACGACAAAGACTTCCTCGCCGCCCTCTCGCGCCACGCACAAGAGGAACGAGCGAGGACGATTGAGGAAGTTCTGGACGCCGTGGACGCTGAAACCGAGGAGGCTCAGACCTTCCACATCAATCGCGAATGGGTACGGGAGAAGCTCAAAAGAGACTAGCCATCCCTAAGTGGTTGATCCACAAGAACATTCAGGACTTGACACGATACACAAACAGTAGTGAAATACCTCCTCAAACCACCTCATTCCGCATCGTAAGTCGTTGATTTCAAAAAAGAAATTGACATTTCGGGGGTAGGCGGTAGACCATTCCACATCACCCCTATCCACGGGAAAAAGGAAGCTCAAAAGTGGCTAAAGCGCAACTAACCGACCTGCTCATTCAGCGTTTGAAGGCTCCAGAGAAGGGCCAGCTCACCATTTTTGACACCACGCTCCGTGGATTCGGCATTCGCCTCTCGCAAGGGGGCGCAAAGACCTTCATTGTGGTCACGGGGAAGGAGCGGAGGCTCACCACCCTCGGGCGCTACCCCGACCTCACCCTCAAAGACGCTCGCATTCGAGCAAAAATCGTTTTTGCGGGGTCTTCCAGCACGAAACCGACTGGTACGCCAAAACCGTATCCAGAGGCCGTAGACGCGTTCCTGGAGGCTCGGAAGCACAAAATGAAGGCAACGAGCCTCCGCCTCTACAAAACCTACCTCAACTTCTTCGGATTCACGAAGCGCGTCGATCACATCACCCGCAAGGACGTAACCGAGAAGCTGAAAGACTTGGCAGGGAAGGACACGGCGCAGAACGTGGCGCAACAGGTTCTCCGCACCTTCTTCATGTGGTGCGTCAAAGAGGACATCTTGACCGTCAATCCCCTCTCCAGGGTGGACATGCCGAACAAGCTGAAGTCCCGTGAACGCGTCCTCACAGACGAGGAGCTGGTTGCCATCTGGAACGCCACCGACTACAAGCCCTACGGCCACCTGGTCAGGGTACTCATGCTCTCTGGAGCCCGTCGGAATGAGATTGCGAAGTACGGCACAGGGACAACCCACCTTCACTTCGAGGAAACGAAGAACAACCGTAGCCACACCCTTCCGATCACCCCGCTCATGAAACAGCACCTTCCCGTCTTGGGAGAGCCGTGCTGGAGCGAGGAGAAGAAGAAGCTCGATGCCCTCTGTGGCGTGAAGAACTGGAGGCTCCACGACCTCCGGCGCACGTTCTCAACGAACCTCGCCAGGCTCAAGGTGCCCATCCACATCACCGAGAAGATTTTGAACCATGTCCAAGGCACGCTCACCCCTATCGCACGCACATACAACCGCTACGAATATGAGGATGAAGTCCGAGAAGCATTGTTGACTTACAGCGCATTCATCCTGAAAATCGTCAGTGCCTTCGGTGGCAATCCCGCCTACCAAGGCGTCGTGCACGACTCTTCGGAGATCGCGCATGACACGCAGACTGTTAAATAAAAGGCAAGTTTGTTTAAAGCTCGGAATCGCCAAAGCTACCTTGGAGCGACGGGTGAAGGCCGGAAAGCTACCTGAACCAGGAAAGCCCAACGGCCCTAACGGAATGTCCTACTGGGATGAGCAGGAGATAGACGACTACATTCAGCGCCTTCTAGATTTGCGACCCCGATAGGGTCATTCCAACAGGGAGCCAAGTGCTCCCTCTTTTTTGGAGCATTCCATGACAGACAAAGAAACAGACTCCACGATGACCAAAATGGTGGTTGGCCTCATCATCTTGGCGGGAGGCATCGGCATGGCGTTCTACTCATGGTCATGGTGGTCGCTTGCCTGGCTCATCGGTGCTGTGGTACTGAATGCCATCGTCCTCCCCCTCATAGGGAAAAAGTAATCCACACCCCCTCAGTTGAAATTCACAGGGAATTTGGTAGTCTGGTATGAGTGCTTCAAGGAAAGGATATAGACAGATTCGTCACGCGAATCGACCAGACAGATTCATGTTGGATTTGGACAGGAAGTCAGAAGGGTAATGGTTATGGTGAGTTCCATTTCAACGGAACCTCAAAACCAGCGCACAGAGTCTCCTACGAGTTCTTCACTGACACACGGATTCCCTTCGGGAAGGTCATCGACCATCTCTGTAGGAACCCAATCTGTGTTAATCCTCTCCACTTGGAGCCTGTTTCACAAGAAACGAACACATTGCGCGGTGAGGCACCATCAGCCAAGTATGCGCGAGCTACCCACTGTGATGCAGGACACCCCCTTTCCGGGGACAACCTGAAGATTCGAGTCCGCGGCCGCAGGGCGTGGCGTGTGTGTCGGACTTGCAAGAATCGCAAGCAACAGGAGTACATGCTCCGCAAACGCGGCAGACCTATAGGTAAACCAAAGGTCAACCATTTGTAGGAGCACATCATCCAATGGTGAGGGAACGGAGGTACAGGCGCGCATCCTGTACCCGCGCCCCTTCGTCATTGAAGGTGGTGGCGCGCGTGCGCGAAGTTCCTAGACAGAATTTTGCACCGATCCTTTCGGGGATGGGTGCTCGCAAATGGTTGGAGGGACATTCAGTCCAGGACCAACTCCCGCGATTTGCGAGCACCACTCCTCAAGAGTGGTAATGGGCTTCGGCCTCGCCCCGCAAGGGGAGAAATTGTTGATTTGAACTTTGCTCACACCCCTTCGGGGGCTGTGTACATGGGTGGCGTAAAAGGAACGCAAATAGCACAGTAATGGAGCCGGTGTCTCCACTTTAAACAAGAAACGCCTTACGGTCGTTGGGCTGTAAATGCAAGGTGACTATACGAGTAGGTGGCGCGGCAAACGTTATTGCAACGTCCCGTGTTTACGACCATCCTCGTCAAATCCTTGCCCCATGTACAGAGCCTCAGAAGTCACATATACTCCCCGCTCCACCACCAGGAGATGAGATTGGAACTATCGAAGCAAATGGAGCAGGAGCAACAGCGTCTACAGAAGATGCTCGAAGACCTGGAACCTCGCAGACGTGCCTTGGACGAAGAGGAAGAAGGAATCAGGAAGCAGCTCGTCGCCATCGAAGCGTATGTGAACGCTCTTCAGGGCAAGCTCCCCACTACTCGTGGGAAGAAACAAACCCGTGGCCCACGGAAGACCGGCATCAAGCAACAGGTACTCGACCTCATCACACAGAACCCTAGCGGGATCAGCCGCACTCAGCTCCTCGAAAACATGGGAGCAAAGGGTGACAAGTCCCTTGAAGGTTCAATCGGCAACACGCTGAATGCTCTGAAGAAAGAGCAGAAGATCATGTCCGGTGAACGAGGAACCTACCTTCCCTTCGCTGAGACGAAGAAAGGCAAGAAGACAGAAGCAACCTCCTAATCGGAGGCTTTTTACGTGCCCATATCCCATCCCTATAGGTATGGGTGCTTCTCTACCACTATTCGTGGCTAGCAGGTTCCACCTCACAGCGCCCGCTACTCGCGTGGCCTTCCTCCCACCGGATCTGGAGATCACTCTCACCCGCGGACGGGCTCATGGTAGGAAGGCCACGCGCTCCGCTCGGGCGCTGTTCGGTGGGCAGTTCCTCCATTCCCCCGTTCCTCACGGTAGAATACATACGGACCGTTCTTCACGTTCCACATGGAACGAGCACAGCGCATGTACCCTAATCGGGCCTGCAAGCCCTGGTCCCCAGGCACCTTGAGGGGACCGAGGTTACGGTACATGCTCTATGCTGGGCTTCTACTACTCCCCTAAAGCGCCATATCGCCCGCTTCTCACGAAGTGGGTTAATCAACTGTTCCTTGGCGTGCCTGGCACAGGGAAATCAGAAGCGCTCATCAGGCTCTTCTTAGACCAGATCTATAAAGGCAAAAGCGGCGTATTCATTGACCCTAAAGGGCACGCCATTGATGTCATCCTGGACTACATTCCCCCGGAACGGCAGAAGGATGTCATCCTCTTCAAGCCTTCGCTCTTTCCCTTTGCCTTCAACCCCCTAGCGGGAGTCCGCACTTCCGAGCGAGCACTCGTCACTTCCCTCATCGTGGAGATGTTCAAAGGGGTCTGGCCCTCAGCCGTCGAAACCACACGCATTGACCGCTACGCCACGATCGGTGTCGCTTCTATCCTTGAGGCTGGATACGGCTCCCTCAAGAATCTCCGAACACTCCTCTTGGATGATGAGTATCGGAAGCAAATGCTCGTGCACGTATCGGACAGCATTGTCCTTGAGGAATGGGAGATCTTCGAAAAGGATAAGAAGCGCGACGAGAAGACTGAAAGCATTTTGTCCCGATTGCTTGCAATCTTCATCGACCCGGTGATCCGTGATGTCCTTGACAAAAAGACAAACAAATTGGTCTTCAAGGACAAGATTGTCCTTGTGTCCTTGAACGAGGGTGAATTGGGGTTGCGCGGCACGAAGTTGCTCGGGTCGCTCGTTCTCACCTCCCTCATTGCGGCCGGAGTAGGCGGACTCCGCTCCATGGTCTACATCGACCATGCCCACGCCTTCCCCTCTGCCTTGCTTCGGGATCTTCTCGTCCGCTGTCCCCACCTCACCACAACGATTGCGGTGCAGTTCCTTTCCCAGTTGCACGAGGACGAGCGGGACACCATACTGTCGAGCATGAGGCTCGTTGCATTCAGGACCAGCTTGGAAGACTCGGAGAGGCTTGCGCCGAAACTCCTTCTCACGCAAGAAAACACTGATCCGCAGCTTGAAGACCTCCCCGATCACCAGGCGTACACCCTGATCCACGGCAAGCGCCAGCAGATGCTCATGCCTCGGCACAACTACCTTCCCACGCACCAGGCGCAGAAGATCATTCGCCGGTGCAAATCACAGTTGGTATAGGAGCCTTCGGTGCTGTACTTGTTTGCACTCCTCATTGTTCCTTCAGCATTTGCTTTCTGGCACGGCTACAAACTCTTCAAGGCTCGACAAGCAGTCGCGGTAGAACGGACACGCATCATCAAGCTTAATCTCCTCAATCCTCGAACACCACACGACTTACCCCCTACAGTTTCATACTCGCTTGAGACGTATATCCTTGCCGGACTTTCAGCACTTATCTTCGCCTCGACATTGCTTGCATTCGAGAAGTTCAAACCACCGGAATCTTGGTTCTACGCAACACTCATATGGCTTGCGTTTGGTGCGTCCGCTGGAGCGCTTATTCTTTCTGGCTGGTTTCAGTACATCACGTACTTTGAGAAGAATCAGGAGCCTCCCCCACTTCCTGTGCTACCTCCTGAGCCGGAACCCGAACCACCACCTGAGCCCCCGAAATTCGAGATACCCGACGCACTCAGGCTTGAACACACGCTGGTACTTGGCGGAACTGGGGTCGGGAAGACACAGCTTCTCTCTTCGTGGATTGCAGAAGACCTCCGCAAGCCCTGCACGCTGGTGGTATTCGATTCGCAAGGGGACTTGATCCACAAGATCCTTCGCGTCCGCTTCCCTCGTGAACGTGCAGTTGTCATTGATCCTACCGATGTAGACCATCCCATCGCACTATCCCTGTTTGACTTCAATACTGGTGGAGACACCGCCTACGAACGCGAAAAGAACTTCAACTCGGTTGTCGAACTCCTCTTGTTTGTCCTGGAGTCAATGGATTCCAGCGTCACTGCAAAGCAGAGACTTCCGCTTGAAATGCTCATTCGGCTCTGCCTGGTGATCGAAGACGCGACCATCCATACGCTCCTCGACCTTCTCACCGACGATAAATTCAAGGTCCACGCTCCGCATATTGGGAAGCTCTCACGCACCGCCCAGGAGTTTTTCAAGAACGAATACATGGGGAGCGGCTTCAAGGAAACCCGTGAGCAGATCAGGAGGCGGATCTATTCGATTCTTTCAAACACCGCCCTTGAAAGGATGTTCTCAGCTCCCAGAACCAAGCTGAACATGCGGGAGATTCTGGACAACGGCTCTGTGGTGCTTATCAACACTGCCCGCAGCTTCCTAAAGGACGAGGGGTCGGCTTTCTTTACGCGCTTCATCACCGCGCTCATCTTCCAAGCGATCCAGGAGCGCGATCCGGGCGGAGACTACCTGCCCGTCTTCTTGTACATAGACGAGGCCGCGCCCGTCATGTCTGAGCAAACCTCGAACATCTTGGAGACAGGGCGGAAGTACAAGCTCGGGCTCACCTTGGCGTTTCAATCGTTAGGGCAGATTCCCAAGACTGTTGAACACTCCGTCATTTCCAACACTTCGATTAAGGCTGTCTGCGGTATTTCTGCGAAGGATGCGCGTGCGCTTGCGGACGACATGCACACTGAGCCTGAAGCGCTTATGGGCCTCAGGAAACTTGAGTTTTTCACCCACCTGAAGGGCGGGCAAAGCGCGGTGATTGATGTAGAGTACGGCTCGCTTGACCGGCTCCCGAAGCGCGATGACCTCAAAGCGTTGCTCCGAGAAAACAGAGAGCGATTCGCCGCAGATAAAGTGGAGCGCATCATCCCGGAGCACGACGACTCACGGAACGACGATTAGCGTCATTCCGCACATTGACCGTGCTAGTATTTCTGGGTATCTAAGCCCAGATGGAAGTACGGACACATGACACCTTAGGACGGAAACTAAGGAACGTTCCTCAGAAGGAGCGGGGCTATGATGTTGTGCTTACGCCTCGGGACTTGATCTGGTTCTACTTCATGTACTGCCACGGGGGCAGGGCAACGACGAGCTACCTCCACAAGCTCACCGAGCACATCCACCGCGACCGCTGCTCAACGACCGACCGTCTCACGCAGCTTGCACGCGCAGGCTACCTCTCCCGGCCTGCAAAGCAGTTCCATACGATCGACCCCCGCTGGAACGAACTGGTCCACGAGCTCACGGACAAGGCACTTGAGGTCCTGAAGCAGGAAGACAAGCTCTCCCCCTACGCACCCACGATGCGTGGAGACCATAAGCACCAGGTCTTTTCCGGCTGTGTGTCTGAAGCTTTTGAGTACTGGGCGCAGAAGGAAGCGGTCCCCTTCAAATCGCAGATCCAGATCCTTGCGGAAGCTGGCTGGCCCGAGCCCAGGAGACAGAAGCATCCCGTCTTCAAGAACCTCTTTGAAAATCCCTTGAAGATGGAGCTCGATGGAAGGGCATATACCCCGGACGGCATCAACTACCTTGAGACTGACAAAGGGTACTTGAACTTCTTTGAAATCGACCGTGCGACCGAGGGGCACGACGCCTACTTCCCAAAGATCCGGGCAGCTCGCTTCCTCATCGGCGGAAAACTCTACAAGGAGATGTTCAAGGTGGATTGCCGGGCCAGGTTCGTATTCATCACTACTACAGAAGCCCGCAGGCAGAAATTCCTACGATACGTGAAAGAGGAATTTACCTCGCCAACAAACCCCGAAGGCAAGTGCGATTACATCATCACGTATGTCATTCCTGCCTTCGGACAGATCTTCCATCCACCGAAGGAGATCTTCAATCTTCTGAATGTGGAGTGGGAACGCTCAGGGTACAAGCCTTTCAAGTACATAAGCTAGATGTTAGTGTGTACACGGCACAGTTCTTTTATAGGAGGTTGCCGTGGACTTTCAACAGATCAGAGAAAACGTTCCGATCCTTGAAGTGGTGAAGCTCCTCGGATTGGAGCTCAAGCCCGAAGGGAACGGAGGCACCCAGCGGTGCAAATGCCCGTGTGGAAAGGGGGATCACCGATCCCTCGCCATCACACCGGAGAAGGGGAAGTTCTTCTGCTTCGGTGAGAAGGAAGGCGGTGACTGCACCGGCCTCTACGCGCATGTGAAGCAGGTAAAGATGGGCGAAGCGGCCGCAGCGCTCCGCAAGGAGTTCAGCCTGGACTCGAAGCCCGAGAAGAAGGAGGGTTTCGACCCGATCGCATACCAGGCGAAGCTCCTCACCGAGCACGAGCTCCTCGACGCGTGCGGGATCGAGCCGGCAGATGCGAAGGCATGGGGCATCGGTGTCGCCCCGCCGAAGTCCACGCACGCAGGCAGGATCGTCTTCCCGGTCTACCGTGACGGCAAGATCGACCGCTTCCTCGCGGCAGATGAAGTGCACCAGCCGCGGAAGATCAAGTAATCCCCAGGTGAGCTTTGCATGAGCACGATTGCCATGCTTTAGTGAAGTTGCCATCACCCAAGGAGACCACCATGGCAAAAGCACCCCCGGCACCGGCACCGGCACATGAGCAGAAGACGCTCCCGGTTGCGACGTTCCGCATCGGCCTGGTGAAAGCCAGCGTCTGGAAGAACGGCACTGACAAGCCGCACTACAACACGACCTTCTCCCGGTCCTACAAGGATCGCGAAGGGAACTGGAAAGACGATGGTGACAGCTACGGCCACTCCGACCTCCTCTCGCTTGCCAAGGTGGCCGAGAGGGCGGAAGAGTTCATCGCTAACCAGGACTGACCCAGAACCAGCGGCCTTCGGGCATCTGGACTTATGCACATCTTCGGGTGTGCATTTTTTTGTGTGTGGTGTAGGGTGGGTGTATATGAAACGGGAAATTAAGTTTAGGGCGTGGGACAAGAAGAAAAAGAAGATGGGTAGTGAGTTCAGTTTAGATGATGCTTCATACGAGGGCTTCCCTTATCCGTTCGTTGATGAGAACGGCGACTGCGACCTACACGCAGAGTACGAGGTAATGCAATACACCGGCCTCAAGGACAAGAACGGGAAGGAGATTTACGAGGGGGATGTTGTTCGTTGTGACACACGACTCAACTACGAGGACGAACAAATACAACGAACAGCGCGAAGAAACTATGGCGCAGACAGACTGCAAGCAACAGGACTGGTGCAGTGGGACACAGAAGGGTGCGACTACAACATAGTCAATGCTGCTGGTGATCTCATGATGGGATTTGGCATGAGTGACTCCCAATACGAGGTTTTAGGCAACATCTACGAGAACCCTGACCTGATTAGTTAATACACATCCGGCATGGTTTACTTGTAGTGGCACTTTGTTCATTTGAAAGGAGCGTGCCATGTCCCTTATTTTGCACGCTGGCGCAGAGCCAGTGGAGTATGAAGCACTCGCAATGCTTCCCACTCCTGAAGCTACGGCTTCTCATGTTCCGATTCCGCACGCGAGGATCGTGGACATCGTGAAGCACATGCTGTCCTTCTACGGGCATGAAGTGGTGGAAGAGCACCACGGCGTTACCCGCGACGGCGCACGGTACTTCGGCGTCCTCACGCTGAAGTCTCCGTACGGCGACTACACCGACATGGTGGGCCTCCGCAACAGCCACGACAAGTCCATGCCCATCGGCCTGGCCTTCGGCTCCCGCGTGTTCGTCTGTGACAACCTCGCCTTCGTCGCCGACCAGGTGGTGAAGCGCAAGCACACCCTGAAGGTGAAGCATGAACTTCCGGCACTCATTTCCGAACTCGTGGAACCCCTGGCGGAGCAACGTGCGACGCAGAACGCGAAGCTCCTCACGTACCAGGGCAAGGAGCTCTCGGACGCGCTGGCGGACCACGCCGTGATGGAGATGTACCGCAAGGACATCATCAACCTCCAGCGCATCCCCGATGTCATGCGGCAGTGGCACAACCCCATGCACGACTGGGGGCACAAGTCGGTGTGGCGTCTCTTCAACGCCGCAACCTTCGCACTCGCAGGCCGTGTGGCAGAAGATCCGAGCACGACGACCAGGCTCCACACGATCATGGACAACGTGGTCGAGATGGCCTGACCGAGTTATACACAGCCCCGTCACTGCACGGGGCTTTCTTCATGTACTCTTAATCTAAGATTATTAGATAAGCGACGTTATGAAGGGACACAACGGAGAGAAATCAATAGAGTTCATTAGGAAGAACAAAGGAAAGTACACCGCACTGGAGCTCGCGCAAAAGTTCAACGTCACAGACGCAGCAATCTACGGCAGATTGCGATCGCGCGGAATGTCCGGCTACCTGAAGCCTGTGCCACCAGGACGAAAGGGGCTCGTCTTCGCTGAAGAAGAAAAAGACTATGCACTCCATGGAAAACTGCGGGAGCAGGGCGAAAGGGTAAAGGACATGAAGCGCAGGGAGGGGGATCTCCTCGATGCCCTTCGGGAGAAAGAAGCAGAGGTCGAAAACGCATTAGCAATCGCAGCGTATAAGCCAAAGCCAATCAGAATTGAACCCTTAAAACAAGGGTCGAGAGGGGAGGGCACCGCAGTCGCACTCCTCTCAGATGTCCACTGCGAAGAGATCATCGAAGACCACAAGGTCAACTATCTCAATAAGCACAACCCGGAGATCTCTCGGGCACGAGTCACCCGATTCTTTCAGCTCGTCTTGAAGTTCATCCGGGTAGACAGAGCAGAGACGGACATCAACAATCTGGTGCTGTGGCTTGGTGGAGACTTCTTCACCAACGAAGCGCACGACGCACCGATAGCCTTTCCTCCGATCACTGCGGCCATGTTTGCTCAGGACATGATCGTTGCAGGACTGAGGTTCCTACGCACAGAAGAGCCGAACCTTTCCATACACATCATTGGGTCAGTCGGGAATCACTCTCGAATGCAGATACAGCGTCCAGTGAACGTGGCATCAGAACAGGAGCATTCACTCGAATGGATGATGTACCACGCAGTACGGGGGATGTTCGAGCACGACAAGAAGATCAAATTCCAGCTCGATAACAGCTACCACACGTACGCGCAGATCTACTCGAAGACCATCCGCTTCAATCACGGACACCTTGGCTGGAGATACAACGATGGGCTTGGAGGAATCCACGGCCCTGTGTGGAAGGCGATCTCCCAGAAGTGGGACAAGCAATACAAGGCAGACCTCACCTGCTTCGGCCACTACCACACGTACACACCCGCGGCACAGGCGAGGCCGTACATCTCAAACGGATCTACGGTCGGAGCAAGCGCCTACGGGATGCAGTTCGGATTCGAGGAGCCCAGCCAGGCGTACTTCCTCATCCACGACAGGCACGGCATCGTGAACCAGAGGCCATTATTTGTTAATTCATAAGTGAAATGGAACATCTTGAATTTGTTCTTTGGATGCTGGGGTACATCGCTATATGTGAGTGGGCCTACATCAAGCACAAGACTTTGAACTCTTACTATGAGATGGGGACCGGAGCCGCAATCTGCGTTCTCGGCACCTGGGCATTCGTAGGTTATCTCCTCTACTGATATGACATACGAACTCGCAAAGGAGCTTGAAAATGCAGGGTTTCCAATGCCTTCAGATGACTATGAATATCTGTTCACAGCATATAACCAAACCTATACGCACTACATCAACGTCCCCACCCTCTCCGAACTCATAGAGGCGTGTGGGAAGGCGTGGTTCACCTTGCAGTACATCACGACAGATGACGAAGGTTGGACAGCAGGGAAATATAGAGGGAAAGAACATGTCTCAGTAGGCTACTGTTCCACCCCCGAAGAAGCAGTGGCCCGACTTTACTTAGCATTAAAAAAACAATCATGACACTAGAAAAACGAACTGAGGCAATTGACAAGCTCTTTGCTGGGTGCCGAGGCATCCTCGATGCAAAGGGGAAGGATTACTCAGGGAAGGAAGACGCGCTTGCGAACTTCAAGAAGGGCGCTGAGAGCCTTGGGATGACCAAGTACCAGATCCTTGCGGTGTATCTCTCGAAGCACCTGGCGTCCATCATGAACGCGATCAAGACATCTCCCTCCTATCCACAGGTGGAATCAGAGCCTATGGAGGGCCGCATACAAGACGCAATCAACTACCTCGCCATCCTGCACGCCATGATGGAAGAGGACCGAGAGAACCTCGTCATCGCAGAACGGGACCTTTCACCCGTAGGAGATACATCAGACATCTAATTGCATGGCGCGGCGATACCTGATCGGTGGCAAGCAGTACCTTTTCCGGACGACAGAGAGCTACGAGCACATCAAAAACTATATTGAATCACTGCATACCGAGAACAAGAAGGTTCTCCGAGAACGCAATCTCTTTGAGAGCCAGCTTGCACTTCGGGATGAACAGCTCTTGCTCGTGATGACCGAGCTGAAGAAATACAATGGGAAGGCAGCAGAGGAGATCGAGGAGCTTAAACGACGCTATCTGGGCGGTGCAATCGTCTCGATGACGACCCCCGGCACCATCCAGGAATGCGAGTCTCCGTCTTCATATCGAAAGCGGGGCAGACCTAAGAAACGACCATGAACATATCACCTAAAGAGGCAGCACGTAGGAAGAAGTTTGGAGAAATGATTCGGAAGAAGTGGCAGACGCCTGAGTGGCGAGCGAGGCTCATTGAGAAGCAGAAGAGGCTCGGCTACCGCACCTACTAAACTAAAAAAGGCCCTTGCGGGGCCCTTTTTAGAAAACATGCAGCGTCCCCTTACGGGAACAAAATTGTTGGAACGGCTCCAACTCATCTACTCTAGCACACCTGAGCCGGGCCGCAAACCTCCCTTGTCCACACCCATAAGTACGGCGTCTAGGTGAGGGGAATTGTCTATGGGGACGCATTCCACCTCATCTCCCCTCTATCCACAGCGGATTTCGAACCTCCTGCGCCGTGACCTCCTCCTTCGGGAAGTGTTCTTCCCTCCTTCCTTCGCAAGCTTCGGTCGGGGAGGAGCGAGGAGCGAGGAGAGGGGGAGGGGTATTGAAATATTTCTGCGACCGGCCAGGTTAGGGCAGGGGGCTCTGTTCCCTCGGTGTTTGAAAGTTGCGTCCATTTTGGGAGACTGTGGATAGTGTGGGGATGGACAACAAAAAACCGGCTAATTCGTTTTGAATTAGCCGGTCTTTCGCTTTTTGACGTTTAGCATGTGCACAACTCCTGCGGAGCCCAGCACCCTGCACAATTTCCATCGTGCATTGTTCCTGCTCCGCATTTTGCGCATGCTTTGCCTTTTTGCCTTTCACCTTTTGTTAGGTTCTCTTCAATCATGACTTGCACGAAGTGATTGTCATGTGTCCATCCTTGCAACTCATAACCGCTTCCGTTTGGAAGCAATTTGAGTGTGATGAGTTCTGTTTGATGAGCGCCGGAAATGACTATCTCCAAAAACTCATTCCCTCCCTGTCCCTTTGTGGCTCGCTCTGAGCTAACTGTGGCGTAGAGTTTCATACTAGTTTCCCGCTTCTGCTTGCTTGATAACATCGAGCAAATCGGGGCGAAAAACCTCGTCATACTCATCGCCAACTGAGAAGCATCGACCACCGCCGACACATTCCACTATGGGGTAATCCTCTTCCGACACCCCAGCACGCTCTCTTACGAGGTCAGCGTATTGTGTGTCATCAAAAATCTCATCAGGGTCAATTTGCTCAAGCCACTCAGTCAAGCCTAGTTCAGTGTCACCACGACCAGCTTGCTCGCGCCATATGTACTCATATGAGTCTCGTATAGCTTCGGGGCTTGTTCGTTCCTCGTATTCCTCCCGAGAGACAAGTCTAAACGTCGAACCAGTCGCGCCGTGGAAGCCGTCACCGTACTTAAACGTCTCGTCAAGCATGATGTATTCGTCTCCTCGCCGTGCCACTAGCTCATAGTACTTAGTCGCCTCGCGTTCATTTGTTTTCTGCATGTTTCTTTGATTATGTAGATAACAAGCACCCCGCCCACGAATGGGATAAGGACGCTTGGTATTCAGTTGTCAAAGAACCATGGCACTAGTGTGCCCCAGTGCCCCTACAAACGCATTGCAAGGGCTAGGGAGACGCTAAACAATGACTGGAATGCGCTGTGCTTCCCACCACTTCTTAGCGAGACTTGGCGCGTAGCATGAGTGGGTAATGATGACTTCCTCACCTTGCGCCTGGTGGCGCTTGTAGAAGTCATAGTTGTAGTCTCGTACGAGTATTCCCCATCCATTGCGCTTCAAAAGCTTTCTAGCCTCCTTCTCATCCGTACAAATGATGTATGTGCCTCTATTCTTCCCCGTCTTCACTTCAAACTTTCTTGTTGTTCGCATGTTTTAAGTGCTTAATTGATAGGCTCCACGTCTTTCAAATCGACGTAGCTCTCACCCGGTTCATCTCCCACGAACGCCACCATGTCCCCGTCAATTTCTGAGATGGTGAACGTTCCCTCGGCCCCCTTCAAGCGGACAACCTGTCCTACATGTAGATCTTGCATGTTTTTAGTTGTTATGTATAAGTCTGTCTAGTTCTATCCTCACCTGTATGAGCTTCTCTATGAGATCGTGGGGACAATGAAGCGTGTCGAGCTTCTCCCACAGATCATGCTCTCTCAGCCTCAGTTCTTTCTCTCGTTCGCTCATACTAAAACGCCGAAAGATACATCACGACGAAGATGTACGCTAATGCTAAACCTCCTGCCAATTGAACCCCCAACACGACTGCATCAATCCACTTCTGCTTCCTCACTTCCTTCTGCATGTACTCTCCAAATGACTGAGAATACCTATCGTTCTTTATCATAAACTTGCATGTTTTAATTGCTAGTATACTTACACAATACGCCTTGATAACTTAACGTCAAGCCCTTATCCACACATGGAATCAATAGAACACACACAAGAGGTAGCTGTCAAACGGAAGTCTAAGCCGAGAGATGTAGCGCAACGACTCGACCCACGACGCTTGAACTTCTTAGAGTACTATTTCAAGCCTGATTCACCCACATTCAACAATGGATTGCAGTCTGCTTTGCGAGCTGGCTACTCTCAGAAGTATGCAGAACAGCTTATAGCCCGTGATTATCCTTGGTTACGGATTCCGTTAGAGTCCGTGAGTACACAACATCTAGTGGAAAAAGCAAGAGGTGTCTTGCAAGATGCTGTAGAAGGGAAGCTGGATAGCGAAGGTAAGCCGTTTTATAAGTACAAGAGTGCTGAGTTCGTTGCTAGCAGGGCTGATAAGGACTTCACGGAGAAACAGCAAATCGACCACACTTCTGGCGGTCTACCGATTCAGGAATCAGTGCTCAAAGCCATGATGAAGGCATACGGAGAGGAGGAATCTTAGTTCGCACAATATGCATTAACCGAATCAACCTGATTCTACGGCTCTACTGAGCCATTCTTTGAGGGTGGGGTAGGTGCAGTTGTGGGGTAGGGTGGGAGGAGAGGTGTGTTTGTGCTGTACTACACAACAATATTCAATATGAATCAAGGAAGGGGGTATACCCGACTCGAAGAACCCCACTGGTAGTAGATCACCCGTACCCTACACCAGCACACACACCCTTAAAATTTTTTAGAAGGGAAATAGATGTATTGACAACCAGGAATAGCCGTGTTGTGAATACGAATCATTCTGAGGAATGTTCGCAATAACAGATATAGAGAAGTACCGTCCGGAACCCTCTATTTCAATGGTATTTAGCTAGATCGACCTGGCCTATTGTCGTTGGCTGTCTTTTTGATCCATTACTCTCCCCAAACTTCAGGAAGACGATTGGCGCGTCGGTACTAAACGCGAGCTCAGGTCTTTGCTGTGTACTAGTTTAGCAGACGCGTTTGCGCTTAAACGCATGTGGCCTCTTAAACGGATTCACACGGTAAGAGAAGCTGTGACGTACCTGGAAGCGCGTACAAGCATCGAGCAAACCCTCAGGCGTTGCAGGGGTGGAAATGAGTTGAATACCCCGTTCCTTGCAGATCCTGGCCTTAATTGAATCCCTGATCTTCTGAGTAGGTAACTCATGCTCAGGACCATTAACTTCTACTGCCAAGTTCCGCGCAGGTAAGAAGAAGTCCAACTCCAGTTCCTGCTGTGTGAGTGGATTTTTCATCCACTCAGGGCGGAAGCGCACGCGCACGACTTCACCCGGAAAGGCTTTCCGCAGTATGTCGTACATGATGGCTTCAGCTCGGTTCATTTTAGAGATGAAAATATACCGTTTGCGGGGGATGCTACCATGTACTCATCTTCATGGAAGGGGAAAACGACAAAGAAGTAGAGCGATATACCAAGTTCTTCACCAAAGCCCGAGAAGCGGGTTGCCCGAAGGACCAGATCGCCGGGTTCGTATCCCGTGGCTACGTGCCTTTACCGTGGCAGCTCAACTTCCATGCCATCTGCCGCCAGGCAGACCATGCCCTGGGGCCTGTGGACATCGGTGTAGGGGGAGCCCGAGGACCAGGCAAATCGCACGCCGTAATGGCCCAGATCGGCTTAGACGACTGCCAGCGGATGCCCCGGCTGAAGGCACTCTTCCTCCGCCAGACCGGGATCTCCGCGAAGGAATCGTTTGAGGACTTAATCATTAAGGTCTTCGCTGGGAAGGTTGACTACAACTACAACCGCGCCAGTAACACCCTCTCCTTCCCGAATGGCTCCCGCGTCCTCCTCGGCGGATTCAAGGACGACAAGGACATCGACAAGTACATCGGGATCGAATACGACTTGATCGCGATCGAGGAGGTGAACCAGCTCACCAAAGAGAAGGTCACCAAGATCCGCGGCTCCCTTCGTACCTCGAAGGACGGCTGGCGTCCGAGGATGTACACCTCCTTCAACCCAGGCGGCATCGGGCACAGCTACGTCAAAGAGCGCTACATCCAGCCGCACCGGATCGGCCTGGAGCACGAGACCAGGTTCATCCCATCGACGTACAAGGACAACGCCTTTGTCAACGCCGAATACCGCGACTACCTCGAATCCCTCTCAGGCGACCTGGGGAAAGCCTGGCGCGAGGGAGAGTGGGATCTCTTTGCGGGGCAGTACTTTGCTGAGTGGCGCGAAGACATCCATGTCTGTGAGCCCTTCGCCATCCCCAAGAACTGGAAGCGGTTCCTCATGGGTGACTATGGATACAAAGCGCCTTCGGCGGTCCTGTGGGGCGCTGTCTCACCAGAAGAGCGCGTATTCATCTACCGCGAGCTCTATGTCACCGAGTACACCTACTCGCAGCTCGTAGACGAGATCATCGCGAACACACCGGGCGACGAGCGCATTGACTATTGGGTGTTTGACCCGGCTATCTGGGCACGGAAAGGCGAAGCTGAGAACGGCCTCTCCGGAGCTGAAATCATGCAGGCCAGGTATCGCGAGGTGATGCGGGAAAAGAACAAGAACATCCCGGTAGAAATGCCAGGTCTGTCAACTGAGCTCATGCTGAAACGCGGAATGAATGAGCGAATCATCGGCTGGCAGCGTGTCCGCGAATACCTGAAGCCCTACGAGGCTGAAGGCAAGGTGATCGCGAAGGTGGCCGTCTTCAACGTCTGCAAGAACCTCATCAGGACTCTCCCGGCCCTCATCTACGACGACACGAAAGTGGAGGACGTTGACACGACGCAGGAGGACCATGCACCAGACGCGCTCAGATATGGCTTGAACTCAGGCCCGACACCCTATGAAACGACCACCTCGATGGAGGACAGGTTCTTCCGCCTCCGTATGAAGGTGAAGAAGGACCGTTTAAAAGAAAAGCGTAAAGCAACGAAGAGTTTCTATTCATGAACTGTCACTGCACCCCCTACCAGGGCAAGGTCCATATCGTTAAGTCCCCCCGCAGCGAGTATTTCGAGGTCCGCTTCCGGTTCTTCAAGTGGAAGATCTACTTGGGAACACTTTGGTGGAACGTTGGTCCTGCTGTGGACTGTTGCGGAACGGAGCATTGGTTAGGCCGAAACATTCGCTTTTACCCGCGATTCACCATTCGCCACCGTGCTTAACGCCTACGGAAACCGCATCATCGCGGAGCTCACCGGAAAGGTCGTTGAGGAAGAGAACGGCATCTTGAGGGTTTCGAGGGAGTGGGAGCGGGAGTTCATGAAGGGGGACAAGGTGATCGACCACACCTTCACCAATCACATCCGCTCCGCCGTCGTCACCTCACCTGGCCGTTCTGGTATTCCCCCCGGAACCGAAGTGACCCTCAATCGGCACGACGGCGATGAGTTCGAGCACGAAGGAAGGAAGTTTATAAGCATCGAATCACAGTTCATTTTATGCAACCCTACAACGACCGAGTAGTTATTCGTCCTCTTACTGATGAAGAAGCGGGAAATAAGCGAGCATCAGGAATCATCGTAGCCTCGAACGATAAGGCACCTGGCACCGGGATCGTCGTGGCAGTTGGCCCAGGCACGTTCGAGCCGCTCCTCAAGAAGCGCGTGCCGATCGAATTGAAGCCGGGAGACCGTGTGTATTTCTCAAAGTACAACTTCGAAGAGATCTCCGCACCAGAGACGCTGTACATCGTTGAAGAGAAGTACATTTTGTGCACCGTAAAATGATGCAAAACGCACATGCTACACTTTCACCATGAGAAGTAGGTTTCGACTATGGTTGCGCCGACTTCTCTTATCACTGCTCGAAGTGCCAGCGGCTTCCGATGATCCCAAGGCGGACTCATCAATCGCTGACTGGTTCAACTCCGCAGCAGGACACATAGGGTTTCATCACTACATCCGAACACGAGACCGTGCATTGGTTGAACACATGATGAAGCTCCCCATCGAGACCGAGAAGGAGCGCGTACTGTATTACCAGGCGCAAGGGGCGCGTATCGAACACGCCCGCCTTCTCAGCCGTGCACAAGCAGAACGATCA
>Ga0196981_1000162_pt1 | contig 50866 bp, 80 predicted proteins | sample S3_2013CmetaG_FD_155462 | JGI IMG/M metagenome (GOLD analysis project Ga0196981, IMG submission 155462) | Soil microbial communities from Anza Borrego desert, Southern California, United States - S3_20-13C | ecosystem: Environmental > Terrestrial > Soil > Desert | place: USA: California... | reverse complement strand
AAAGCCATCGCCAGCGGCTCCTCGGGGATTCACTGGCTCTTTCGTCCGGGCGGGACGACGGCCAACACCCGCGCAGGGACGAGCCTTTTCACGCGAGCGGGGAAGCTCCTCTTCGCCGCGCGCGCGCGGACGGACCATCCGTTCCTCATCCTCTACAACGCCATCCCGGCGATCGACGAGTCGGCCAAGCTCCAGATGTCGCTCGGGGAGGAGTACGGGCTCGCGCTCGTCTTCTACGGGACGCCGGACTCCAGCGGGCGGGTCTACGACACGGGCAGGAGGGCGAATCTTGTCCTTTAAACTCGATTGGTTCCTGTCTATAATTGGTGATTCTCAGGTAGAAATCACCGATGACCGTCAGAGTGTCCTTTACGATAGTGCCGAAGCCTTTCTCCGTGCTGGAGTGGCACTATCGGCCCAAGACTACGCCACCCTCGGCGAAGCCTCCCGAGCCGCCTTCATCGAAGCCCGGAACCGCATCCGGCTCGAAGAAGCGGCGCAAGTAGCGTACTTTCTCACCCATCCCGCCGAAGCCGTCCGCATCCTCAAGGGCGAGGACGCCGCCGTCCGTGAAGCCCTGGAAGGGAAACTCCCGTGAACGAGTCTTCCCTCATGTCCACGATCAAGAGCGAGATCATCGCCCAGACCTGGACGGGCTCGGCGAACGTCGTCTTTCCCACGGGCTCCGTCGCGGTCGTCCCTTCCATCGAGACCGCGATGGGCTCGGCGGTGCGGTCCATGCGGCCTCCCATCTGCCTGATCGAACTCTCGTCCGCAGACAGCGATCCCGAGCATGACGAGGAGCCGGACTGGCTGCGCCTCAACGTCCGGGTGCGTGTGGTGACGGTCGGGCCGGGAGACGTGGTGGGCGAGAAGCCCCTCATCGGGGCGAACAAGTCGGGCGGCGCGACCAAATCCGAAGGGCGTGGGCTCTTGGAGGTCGAGCAGGAGCTTTACAACGCCATCGGGAAGCTGAACGCTCTCGAATCCGTCACGCTCCAGTTCCGCAAAAAGGGAGACGTGGGGACGGGCTTCGCCGACGAGGCGTTCAGCCTCTTCGTTGCCTTCCGGGACTACACGTTTGAAGCCTGGGTAACGGCCACATGACGAACGTCGGCCCCGTCCAGATGCGCGTCGAGGTGGACTTCGCCGACTCCGAGCGAAAGCTCAAGGAGCTTCAGGCGAACCTTCAGCGGCAGAACCGCCTCGCCGCCAGCATCCAAGAGCGCGTCCTCAAGACCACCGGCGCGAAGCTCCCCGGCACGGGGGGAGAGGCGCGGCCTCGCGCGGGCGGGGAGAGCATGACGGATCGGCTCCTCCAGGCGGCGGCGCGGCAGTCGGACCGGGCGGGAATCTCTCGCTTCGGAGCGGCGGCCACGGGCGCGGCGGCACGGTTCCTCCCCGAGGGGGCCGCAAAGGTCGCCAAGACCGCCGGGGCGGTCGCCCTGGGCTACGCGGCCACGAGCGGCGCGGCGCAAGTCTCCCCGGTGGTCCTGGAAGGGCTCCGGGCGGCGCTCCCGGACCTCCTGGGGAACAGCCCGGAAATGAAGGCCCTCCAGACGGGCCTCGAGCATCTCCGGGAGTCCTTCGCAGCCTTCGAGAGCGGCGTGAAGAGCATCTTCACCGCCGGGGCGAAGACGGCGGATCTTGCCATCGCGGGAATGCGGCTCTCGGGGCAGGTCCCCAACATCGCCTATTACCAGGACCAGAACATGAAGGCGGATTCCTACGAGGACCGCTTGCGGAAGAAGTTTAACGAGTTCAAGGCCAAGGAAGTCTCGCAGGCCATCGGACGCACGGTGGGGCAGGCCGTTTCGCGGTCGCTGAACCAGTAAGGGCGGGATATGCCGGTAACGCGCGAGTTAACGATCACCTACGCGGGCGTGACCTTTGGAGGCTCGACCGCGCGGCAGATCGACAACTACACCATCCACGAGGAGGAGTTCGAGCGCGGGTACTTCGAGTTCGAGTTCGTAACGACCGCGACCTCGGACGCGGCGTTCGCTACGGAGATCATCGCGGTTCGGGACGCGCTCCGCAAGCCCCGGCAGGATCTCGTCGTCACCCAGAACGGCCAGACGCTCCTCTCCCGGAAGCACTCCGACAACACGGGCCTGGACACCGAGCCCGTCATCACGAAGGACGGCGACCCCGCCGACACCGGGAGGAGCCGCCATTTCCGCGCGCGGATCAGCTACGGCCTCCCGGCGGATAACACGTCTACGAACTTCCGTCGCACGGCCACGATCAACGTCGAGTACGAGCCCAGTCGCCGCCGCCGGGTCACGATCTCTGGCGTCTACACGGCCAACAGCTCGGACGGGACTACGGGCTCGTTCGCCCAGTACCTCGCGCAGATTTCCACCTACGCGACGTCCGTCCTCACGGCCATCGACAGCAGCGCGACGTGGGAGAAGGTGGGCGAGCCCTCCGTCGCGTACTCCGATACCGATAAGGTCACGAACTTTACCGTCGTCTACCGGGAGATCCTCCACAATCAGGCCCTCGGGACGGTGGACGACCAGGACATCATCGACCCGGTTCTCGTCATCAGCCGCCACCGGATCGCCCCGGGCGACAGCGCGGGAAGCCCCCTCGGGATCACCAATACCTCGATTGGTCTCACGAGCCCCGGCGCGGGCGGAAACACCGTAGCCGAAATCTCCCAGACCTCGGGAGGCGGGGACGCTCAGGTACTCCCGCTTCGGCCCACGGTCCTGACCGTGACTTACCAGTGCGCCATCGACAAGACGCGGACGAAGGATCTGACGGGGAAGTGGCAGAACACGATCCGGCCCTTCCTCATCCAGGAGGCCCGCACGGTCGCGGCTATCGGGGTCGTCCTCATCGACGAGAAGCCGGACTTCGACGAGTACGAGAACCGGATCAGCGCGACCCTCACCTTCCATGCCTACTCGGGAACGATCCTGAGCCAGCGCGTGACCGTGACGGACACGACGTCTCCGGGGCGGGTACTCCGTCCCGTCTGGGACGGCGACCCCTTCAGCTACTACGAGTTTCCCGGCCCGGCGGTCCGTATGAAGACCGTCGAGGAGACGCGCGAGGAGATCACCGCCGAGACGGACGCGAACGCCTTCGTGGAAAAGCTCGTCCGCTCCGGGGCGGGCGTCTCGGGGATCGCCAACTCGGCCAACTGGGTCGTCGTCTCGCGCCGTCCGATGGCGGCGATCCTGAAGCGCGGCCTTTCCGGTGCAAGCGAGGTCAACGTCGCCGAGGTCAAGGTCGAAACGGTGATCCAGTTCCGCAAGGCGAAGCGCGCCTCCGTCGCCAACGCCGGGGGCATCATGGGAGCGGGGATTAGCGGATGACGACCGCGACCTTGGGCGGGAAGCCCCTCCTCGGCACCTCTCCCGTGCGCTGGACGCTCCGGGAAGGGGTCCAGCCGGTGATCGAGACGTTCGACATGGCCCCCGCCGACGCCCTGGCCGTCGCCTCCAGCGGCGGGCCGGTGGAACTCGTGATCGAGCCGGGGGCGTCCATGCCTCCCAAGCCGACGCCCCTCCGGGTCCGCAACCTCTGGGTGCTCAACATCGCCCCAGGCGACAACCAGTACGTCTCGCGCGTGACGGTAGCGGATCGGCGGTGGTTCTGGAGTTACGCCCACGTCCTCCGGCGCTACAACATGAGGCGGAACGTCGGGGTCAAGCGCATTCTGGCGAGCGATCAAGCGGCGGTGCCGTTCGACCGCGCGCCCGAGGTGGCCTATTGGCAGTGGAGCTTGAACAAGGGCATCCGCTGGGTGCCGCTCTCGATGGTCCTCGACGTCATGAAGGCCGTCTCGGAAACAGAGCGGCAGCACCACGGGCAGGGCTTCCCGGTCAAGGTGGACGACCGGATCGGCTCAAAGATCCAGAGCCTCCCGATTGAGGAGCTGACCCTCGACGATCCGGGGGACCAAGCGATTCAGCGCGCGCTCTCCTACCTCCCCGAGGCGGGGGTCTACGTCGATTACGACGGGACGGTGACGGTCTACTCGCGCGCCTCCGGGGGAGAGAAGGAGATCGTCCAGGCCCTCCAGCCGGAACTCTTCGGGGAAGGGCACTCCGACCTCGTAGAGAACAGCCTCATCCGTCCCAAGGAGATTCACGTCCTCTTTACCCGCGAGGTCGAGCTGCGGTTTGACTTCGTGGAGAACGCCACGGCCTCCAGCACCCGCGCGGATCTCGGGGACGCGCGTCTTATGGAGAACGTCCTCCCGGTCCCGGATTATCAACTGACGGTGGGAGGCCGGACGATCCCTCAAGACACCTGGATCACGACGGACGAGGCGTTTGTCGCGTGGGGGAATCTCCCGCTTGTCGGGATCACCCGGCGACTGGATCACGACCTCGTTCAGCGCGCGTTCGTCCCGCACATGGACCTCTGGGCGGCGCTCCAGATTGCAGGAGACCAACCGAGCGCCAACGGAACGCTGGTCAACTGGATAGGGCGTCTGGCAGCGGTCCAGGTCCATTACCGGAGGAGCTTCCGAGTCAACCCGAAGTGGACGGATCGGATGCTCTCCATGCGCGCGTACCGTCTGGCGACCATCGACCCCCAGAGCGGGCAGCGCGGCCCGGCGTCCGTCTACGGCGATTACTGCATCATGTACACCCAGCGGAGCATCTGGAGGAACATCGCCCAGAACAGGCCGCTTGATTACTGCATCAACCGCACGGCCTACCCGTCGAGCGGAAATCTGGACTCTACCGCCGTCACGAGTCCGGCGATCCTCACCATTCCCGACCCCGACCAAGGCATCATCCACGTCGATTACGTCATCGACCCTAACCGGGTCTACGAGATGATCCTGCCCAGCCAGATGCAGCTCGACTCGATGCCGACCGCCAATATCGTGCAGCGGGAACGCCCGATCTCCTTCGACACCGTGCTGGCGGGCGGCAACCCGCCCCGACTCTCACCCGCCTTCAAGCTCGCCGTCGTCATCTCGGCGGTTCCGGCCAGCCCGAACACGACCCAGCAGCTCCACCGGATCGTGGTCAAGCCTTCGGACGTGCGGAGCCTCCTTCCCGAGGGCCAGCACGCGGGGCTCACGAACGCCAAGGGGCCGATCATGGAAGTACGGATCGGCGCTCAGGTCGAGGTGGCGCGCATCCAGTGGAAGGACGACCGGTCGAAGGAAATTGAGAAAATCTTCGGCATCACCGAGGGCGAGCCCAACCTGACGGATCTCGTCCTGAACGAGGATACGAACGCCGACCGCTCGACCGGAGCATCCTTGAACGCCATCGCCAAGGCTCGCGCGGCGGCGATCTACGGTTCCCTCGTGGACCGCTTCGAGGGTGCGACCACCGGCTACATGAACGGCGGCGTCAAGCTCGCCGGGTACGCTTCGGAGATCGTCCACCAGCTCTCCCCGGACGGCGTGGCGACGACGGCGGTCTCGCTGCCCCCGGAGGTGCCCCAGATCAGCCTCTTCTCGTTCCTCTCCTCCTCCGACCGGGCGGCGATCTTGAAGCTGGTGCAGCCGTGAGTTTCATCGCCGACAGCCGGAAGCCGGGAGGGCTGGGATTCCTGCCGCTCCAGCACAAGGATTACAACAGCGGCAATCCGGCCTGGAGCGTGGATATGCGGGCGAGCATTCTGGCGCTCCGCATCACGGGGAGGCAGGATTCGGGGATCGGCCTCGGGCACTGGACCTATGATCCCGACAGTGTGGGAGATGTCCTGGGCGGGCTCTGCTGGCCGAACGAGTCTTCCCGGAGCATCCCGGCGTGGGAGTTCGCGTGGCCGGTCGTGACGCAGCCCATAGGCACGCCCACGATTCCCGCCGGTCCCGCGTGCGGCACCTTCCAGAATGACATCACGCTCAGGCCCGTGAAGGACTCCGAATACCGCGCGGACGACCGATTCAAGAAGGTGACGACCACCGCGCGCCCCAAGCGCGAGGGGGTGGACGCTTGGCCCAAGTTCCCTTGGGACTGGTTCGGGATCGCGCTCACGACGACGGAGGAGCACAAGCAGACCGAAATCTTCATGCCCACCGATCCCCGCCTCGTCGCGGTCCACCGGGCGGGCGATCACAAGATGGGCTCGATGCTCTGCGACCTGCGGGGTGATTTCACGGTGGACCAGACGCGCGTGGCGCGCCTCCAGTCTCCCCTCCGGGTCATCAAACGTCCGCTCAACCAAGCGAACGTGATCGCGTTCAACCTCACGCATACCGGGTGCGGGGATACGCGGGGCGGCTACTTCGTGGACGGCGAGTTCTACGACGGAGGGCTCGGAAGTTCTAGCGACATCGTCATCGGGCGGGGCTCGCGTCTGGACGGCGGTCCCTTCGATTGCGGGAACGCCGACGACCTCCACTACGTCGGGGACGACGCGGACGGGAACCCGATCTCGACGCTCCATATCAGCGCGCACGCACTCTATAAGTTGAGCAACGAGGAGGACGGCCCTCTCGCCTTCGAGGGGGGCTATCCCGAGGCGGTGGGCGCTGGTCCCCATCAAGTCTCGGTGCATATCGGCTTCGACCCCGGCTTTGGCATGTGGCGGCTCTGGGCCGACGCAACGAACTACGTGGTGACCTAGCCATGCCGCATCGACGCCCGACTCGTCCTCCGGTCCTGGCCCAGCCTAAGCCGGGAATCATCCACCCGACCGCCAAGGGGGAGCGGAAGGCGTTCGCGGCGGGAACGATGGAATTCGCCACGCCGGGGCTCATCTTCCGCCCGCAGCACTTCAACCAGGGGGACATGGACCTCCGGAATGCTCCGTTCCTCCCGCCTGGGGTGCAGAAGAAGCACGACGCGGAAACGCCCGTCGTCATCCGCCTGGAGAGCTACGGGGCGCAGGGGACGAGCGGGGGCGTCGTCGCCTACAGTTCGGCGGGGAACCCCGGTCCCGGCTGGAGCTACACCCAGACGCCTCCGACCGCGAAGTACCGGGGCGGGACGGCAAAGGGCGGGCTCATCATGCTCCCGCCCGAGGTGGGCATGGAGGACTACGCGACGACCTTCGCCCCTCCGGGCATCACGAAATCGACGTGCTATTTCGTGGCGGGGCCGGGCGTCTACTTCGGGGCGGGGACGCCGGAACTCACGAACGGCGGCGTGGCCCAGGGCTACTCCTGGGGGATCGATACGACCACCTGGGATCTCGTCTTCCGCTCCCACGACATCGCCGAGGCGTTCGATAAGGTCAAGTTCACGTCTGACGGGGATCTCGCCTTCAAGTCGGCGGTGAGTTTCTGGGGGACGCTCCATCACACGAACACGGCGGATCGGACGTATACGTTCCCCGACCAGGACGGAACCGTCGCCCTCACGAGCGACATCGGGGAGCTGAACGCCTACAAGACGGCCAACGAGTCCGTCACGAACTCGACCACACTCCAGGCCGACAACCATCTGACGCTGACCCTGGCCGCCAGCACCAACTATCAATTCCGATTCTGGATTCCCTGGACGACGGCGGGGACGGCGGGCATTCGCTTGGCCCTCAACGGAACGGTGGGCGTGACCTCGCTCAAGGCGGATATCAAGATCGCGGACCTCTCGACGAACGCCTACGTCGCGTGGGACCGCGTGACGGCCCTCAGCTCGGCGGTGACCTCCGGCGCGCTCGGAGGAACGAACGTCGCGGAGATCGAGGGGACGATCGAGACCTCGACGGCGGGGACGTTCCGCCTGGAGTGGGCGCAGGACACCGCGGATGCGGTGAACGCTACGACCGTCCAGCGGAACGCGAGCTTGACCACGGTGGCTTTCTAGGAGGGAGAAGAATGAGCGACGAGCAGAAGACCCCGGAGGAGCTGGAGGAACTCGCCCGGCAAGCGCGGGAGGCAGACGCCAAGCGGCGCTGGGAAGCGTGTACCCAGGAGATCACCGAGGTCTTGAAGAAGTACAACTGTCGGATTTATGCCAAGCCGTCGATGGTCCAGACCCAGGACGGGACCTGGGTCACGACGGCGGAACCTGTTCTCGTACCTCTCTGATGAAAGGATACTGACATGGCGATTGCCATTCCTGCGGGGATCTCCTGGCCCGGACGTCTGGACAAGCTCGGCTCCTCGGCCACGGGCAGCACCTCGGCGGATACGGTCTTGATTTCATCCTTCCAGGCTGCCGACATCACGGACCCGAGCGCGCAGAACCAGGGGAACGTCATTGCCATCACGGACTTCGCGGCGGGAACGGCGGTGGGAAGTTCGGGGACGGTCATCTCGCTCCAGAAGTCCACGGATAACTCCACCTGGACGACTATCGCGCAGATCCTCCTCGAAGGGAGCGCGAACTACCACCGGAGCTACACGACGCCGATCTACGTGGCGCGCGCGCAGTATTGCCGCGTGGTCTACCAGCAGACGGTAGCGGGCCGGATCTACGCCGAGATCAAGGGCCGGACGGCGCTCAACGACCTCGTGGACCTGTAGAGGGGAAGACATGGGCGACGACGGCATGAGCGGGATTTGGCGGAAGATCCATCCGCGACAAGTGATTTGGGTCTTGCTCGTGGGGCTCATCGGGGTGACGGGCCTCGTTGGCAGCACGTACAAGGAGCGTCTGGAGAACACCGAGGCCGGACTCAAGCGGCAGGAGGGGGAGTTCATCGGCTGGAGGCGCGAGCAAAACGGGCACCTCCGGGATATTGACTCCTCCATGCGCCACATCCACGAGGCGGTCGTCGAGATGAAGGCCACCCAGGCTCAGACGATCAAGGCGCAGAACGAGCTGCTGCTGGAGCAGCGGTCCCTTAAGAGCGACGTCGAGTGGATCAAGCGGGAAATCAAACGATAGGAGGGCTGGGAATGAGGCATCTGGCAGTAGTGGTCATTCTGGCGTTGTCCGTCGTGGTGGGCTGCGCGTCCACCCAACGGATCAACAGTCGCTTCTCGGAGAAGCTCGCGGCGTGGAAGCTCAAGCATCCCGGCGAGACGCCGACGGACGAGATCCGCGCGGCGCTCTACGAGGAGGCAGAGACCGAGGTGGCGGCGGAGGTGGCCGAGGAGCGGAAGAAGGCCCTGGAAGCGGCCACGAGCGCAGGGATCAACTTCGCTACCGGCAACGTCGCGGGAGGCGTGATGGCCCTCCTGGCGATAGCGGGGCTCTTCTTCGGGGGCAAGAAGCAGCAGAAAGCGGTGATGGCATGAACATTGATATGCAAGAGGTCTTGAGCGGCGGGGCGGTCCCGAGCGTCGTCGGCCTCGTCCAGTGGGTGAAGCGGTTCCTCCCGGAGACGGGCCACAAGTACCTCCCCCTCGTGGCGATGGCGCTCGGGGTCTTCTACGCCTTCAGCTATCGCCCGGAAGCGACGATTGGTGCGACGGTGGGCTCGGGGCTGGAGATCGGCCTTGCTGCGGCGGGGACGTTTGCCAGCGTGAACTCGTTCATGAAGGACAAGAAAAAGCCATAAACAATTAGTCCCCGCCGGGCCTTCCCATTGTTCAGGATTGGGAGACCCCCCTCTCTGACGGTCAGGCGATTCGGGTCGTAGTACCCGTTCGGCGGGGAAATCTTCTCCCTTCACACGGCCCCGACCTGTGGCGCACCATCGCTATTATTGCGATGGCGTGGGAGTGCTTCACGGCATTCCCACCGGGTCGGGGCCTTTTTTATTTCGCGGTGGCCTTCTGGTGCTTGGGGAAGTCGATCTTCTCCACCATGTCCTTTTTAATGGAGGTCTCCCCGCCCGTGGCGAGGAAGATCCGGTAGGATGTCCCTTCGTCCATGAGCGCGAGCCCGGAGAGTTGCCCTCCGCTTTTCAGGTGGATCGTTAGACGCACCTTCTTCAACGTCTCGTTCTCGACGGCGAGGTTCTTCGCGGAGATGAGGGCGGCGTCCCGCTCGAACCGCATAGCGTCCGAGGCGTTCTTGGCGACGTTCCCGGCGTTCGCCTCCAGCTCCTCGACCCGCGCCTTGTACCGCTCGGCGTTGGCCTGTTCAGCGGCCTTATCCCGGACGAGCGACTCGACTTCCCGGCTCAACGTCTCCGCTTGAGCGGCGAAGCGGCGGTTCCCCTCTAGGGCCTCGCCGAGCTGGACCCGGAGCTTCGCGCCTTCGGCGTCCATCTCGTTGAAACGCGCCTCGTAAGCTTTGATGGTGGCGGCGGCTTCCTCCCGCGCGCGGGCAGCCTCGGCGTTCGCGGCAGCGACCTTCTGGGAACGGCTATGCTCCATGTACCAGACGACCCCGACGAGGACAACGACCGCCGCGCCGATGAGCCCGAATGCCACCCAGCCCATACCCCCGGACTTCTGAATAATAGGTAGGCGAGACCGGGGAGGCTTGGGGGCCTGGACGTGAACGGCAACTTGAGGAGGCGGAACGGCGGGCGGCGGGGGAGGAGCGGGAGGCGGCGCGCCGTTCCCGCACTGGGGGCACGGGCCGGTCATGTGCGCCCCCTGGCACGCAGGGCAAGTCATGTTCGCGTTCATCTTCTCCCTCGCTTTCGTCCCAAGTATACGCGCTGTTCAAAATTCAGCAACCCTCGACCGTGAAAATACTACGCCCGAGGGTGGGCCTTGGCATACTCCGTCATGAGCCGTTGCGGGGTGACGTGCGTGTACAACATCGTGGTTGCGACGTTCTCGTGGCCGAGCATTTCCTGCACGATCCGAATATCTGCCCCATGCTCCAGGAGGTGCGTTGCCATCGTGTGACGGAGGACGTGCGGGGTAACACGCTTCACGATCCCGGACCGGCCCACCGCCTTTGAGACCGTCTGCTGGATGACCTCGCTGTTGAGCCGAGACCCGTACTTGTTGACGAAAAGGGCGCGCTCGTTCAGCCGTCCGGTGGCGTTCAGAACCCGCATCCGATCCGGGAGGTAGGCGCGGATCGCGTCAATGGCGGCGTCGTTGCAGGGAATGACGCGCTCCTTGTTCCCCTTGCCCACGACGCGGACGACCTTGCTGGGGGCTCCGACGTCGGACACGTTGAGGCCCGCGATCTCGCTCACCCGGCAGCCGGTAGCATAGAGGAGTTCCAGGACGGCCCGATCCCGTCGAGACTCGGCGCTGGCGATGAGGCGGGTAACTTCCTCCTCGTTGAGGAAGTTCGGGAGCCGCTTCGGGGTCTTGATGCGCTCGATGAAGTCCATAGGGTTAGACTTCACAACGCCGTTCTTGACCGCCCATCGGTAATAGCTTCTGACGCACGCGACGTGCCGGACGACGGTTCGCGCGCTCATCTTGGCGGCCTTCATGTTGGCGAGCCAGCCGTTGACATCCGGCTCCGTGAGGGAATCGAAGGGGGTCGCTTGGGCCATCAGGTAGCGCCCGAACTCCCTCAAGTCGCACTGGTAGCCGCTGAGGGTCTCGCTGGAGTACCCGCGCGCCCCCAGGTGGAGGAGGAACTCCGTCGAGGTCTTGTAGAACTTCGCGTTGACATCCGGGGTAGAGTCCATGCAGCAGTTCTCCCTATTCATCCCCCGGTTCTTCTGAAATGCGTCTTACCCGAATTTTGTAAATCTGTCAAGGGGTGTCTCGGAAAAACACCGAATACAAAAATGCGCGTCACCCGGTTCTTTTTGTGTTATACTTCCTCGTCACTCGTGGAGGGGTAGGATCTATGACCAAGAGGAAGAGCCGTCGTCAGCGGTATCGTCCTAATGTGGAGGAAAAGGAATGCGGGTCGTGCGGGAAGGTCTTCGAGAGCGCGCGTAAATGGGGAAGGTACTGCTCCGAGACGTGCAAAAAGAGAGCGCACTACGCAGAGGCGCGGCACGCGCTGGAACTGCTCAGGGAGGCGGCCAAGCGGATGAAATAGAGCCTCCCGCATTTTTTTATTTTGCGCTTGACTTTACACCGACCCGAGCTATACTAAGGGCGTGGACAAGCTCACGAACGAAACGAACGCCGCAAGCCGCGCCGCTGTCCCGTTGGAGCTTGTCCACAACCTGCCTTTAATGGGGCTCGGCGCGGCTTACGGGGTTCTCATTTTTGGCGCGCGCTCGGCGTAATACTTCCGCAACCCGGTGCAATCCCGTTTGCGCTGGTAGCGGTGGCCGGTCGTTGTAACGACTGGCCGGTATAACGCGCGCGCGCTGTGGGAGGAGCGCGGTGCAATACGAGAGCGGTTGTCCTTGTCACGGGCGGATGCCCTGTGACCCTCGGGACGGGGATGTTTTCCTCCGTTGCCGGGACTGCAAGAAGGTCATCGCCCAGGTCCGGTTTGCGGACCCCAACGCTACGGCGGCGGTGATTGACGTCATCTGCGTCGGCTGCCGTCAGGCAGAAATCTACTCCCAGCAGGTCCGCGACTTCATCTACGGGGTCGGACCCCGCCCCCCTTCGCTCCAACTCCCCTACGGGAAGCAGTACGACCCGAGCCAGGATGAGGAGGTGTAGCATGGGGCTGCAAACCGACCTTCTCGTTGCCGAGATCGCCCTCCTTAGAAAGGCTTGCCGGGATCTCGTGACGGCCATTGAGAAATACCAAGATCCCGCCGTCGATCCGCTTGAGGCGAAGCTCTACGCAATCACCGTCCTGGATGCCGCGAAGGAGGTGCTTAAATGAACAATGCGACCGGCGGATCTGCGTTCCCTCAGCCCAGCTACGTCCACGACGACGGGACGACGGAATGGGACAAGGGCAACCTCACTCTCCGCGACTACTTCGCGGCAAAGGCGTTAAACGTCGCGGCGATGGCGTTCGGGCCGGAGAAGGCGGCTGTCGAGGCATACCGCTACGCCGACGCCATGCTCAAGGCGCGGGAGGTGTCCCGATGACCTGGACGCCTTGGAATCCAAGCGGCCTTGAGCCGCAGATCGACCCGCCCGCAGAGCGCGAGTGCCGCGAGCATTGTCTCACGACGGATTGCCGCACGGGAACCGACGCCTACGGCTACTGCCTGTGCGAGTGCCTCGACTGCGCGGAGGCCGACGACCGCAAGGCGGCGCGCCACGAAACGGAGTACGACCAACCATGACCTTGTGTTCCTCCCACGTCTGGGGGGTTCGCCCGCACGGGCGGCCCCCCGGGCCAGTAAATTTCCCCTCTCTCTAGCTGGGGTGGGGCGGGGCCGAGCGGGAGCGGCCCCATAAATTTGAATGAAAGGAGAAAGCAAATGGACGCAACCCTGGGCGTGTTGAAGCAAGCGTTGGACGAGGAGAAGAAGGCGAACGGAAATGAACCCACGACGATGATCGTGGCCGATGCCCCGCCGGGGGGCGTGATTGTCTCACCCGCAGAGCAGCACCAGAGCCTCTCGGCGGCGTCGGCCCTGGCGACCTCGGTCGCGCGGATCATCGAGGAGAAGGGCTTGTCCCGGCGGTTCGGGGCGAGCGACAAAGCGCACGTCTTCGTCGAGGGATGGCTCACGATCTCCCGCGTGCAGAATGAGCAGCCGCACACGCGCATCGAGGACGTGACGCGGGACGCGGACGGCAACGAACTCATTCACGCGCGCGCCTGGATCACGGACGCCAAGAAACAGGTCGTCAGCGAGGCCGACGCCTACGTCAGCACCGACGAGCCGAACTGGCGTAATCGTCCGTTCTACGCGCGCGCTTCGATGGCTCAGACCCGCGCGATTGCGAAAGCGATGCGCCTCCGTCACGCCTGGGTGATGGTGCTGGCGGGCTTTGCGCCGACCCCCGCCGAGGAGATGGACGGCATCGATGCCGCCCCGGCTCCTGCTCCCGCGCCCAAGAAGATGAAGAAGACCCCGATCCCGGCTCCCCAGGAGCCGACCACCGTCAGCAACGATTCCCAGGACCCCGCCGACGAGCCGGAGGGAACGCTCGAAGTAGCGACCATCATGGCGGTGTCGGAGAAGTCCGGCGAGAAGAACGGCAAGACCTGGACGCGCTACGGCGTGAAGGTGCGGTTCGCGGGTGGCGAGGAGCAGTGGCTCAACACGTTCGACGCGAACCACGGCGCGCTGGCCGAGTCGCTCAAGGGCAAGCAAGCCTATGTGACCTACGAGCAAAACGCGAAGGGTTACTACGACCTGCTCAACATTCAGGAAGTAACCGCGAAAGCCTAGGCAGCGTGCGAGGGGGCTCGGGGCCGCAAAGGCTCAGGAGCCCCCTCGCGGGATGGAAAGAGGGACGGGTAAGAGGAGACCGGGAGACCGGGGGACCATGTACGTCAGCCAACATGATAGGGAGTTGGAGGAAGTACCAGGGCGTGTCCGTCGGATCATGGCGATTGATCCGGGAAGTAAGAAAATCGGGATCGCGCTCATAGACGATTTTGGCAGCCGCATGGAGCGGGTCTGGAGCGAGACCATTTTCCTGCGAGGCCGGGACAAGCCAGCGAGACTCGCTCACGTAGACAACACCATCCACGAGACCATTACCCGGCACAAGCCGCACGCGGTCGCTGTAGAGAGCGGCTTTGTGGGCCGAGGCTGGCAGACCTCGCTCGTCATCGCCGAGAGCCGGGGGGCCGCGATGGCGGGGGCCGCACGAGCTGGCCGACCGGTCATTGAGGTCGCGCCCAGCGAGGCGAAGAAAGCCATTGGCCTCAAGGGCAACGCCGACAAGGGCGAGGTCCGAGTCCGAATGCGGGTGTGGTTCGGGATGGAACTCATGCCCGCCGAGGACGAGGCCGACGCCCTGGCGATAGCGATCTGCGCGGCTGGACGAGTAGGGAGGGGGGTCTATGGCAGCCGAAATTCCTGATGGTGCGGTCCTGGTGGCTCGGGCGGTCCTCAACAGCAGCCTTTGGACCATGCGGGCCGAGGACCGGGTGGTCGCCATGACGTGCATCTGCCTTGCGAACTGGCAGCCGAAGAAGTGGTTTGACGGCACAAAGGACATGGTGATTGAGCGCGGCCAGTTCGTCCGGTCCTGGGAGGACTTTGCAGAGGCTTGCGGTTTATCGCTCCAAAAAACGCGTACTTCCGTAAAGCATCTGGAAAAAGTCGGATTTCTAACACGAAAGCCAACAGGGCACTACACGCTCTATACCATTCCTAAGTACGACTTCTACCAGAACTTAGCGAATTACAGCGATTCCAGAGCCTCCGACCTAACACGAAATCTAACAGGCAACCAACAGGCACCCAACAGGAGCCTAACAGCAACCCAACAGGCACCTAACAACAAACAAGAAAGAGAAGAATTAGAAGAAAGAGAAGAAGGGGAAGAAGGCGCGCCCGCGCCGGTGGAAAAAGCCCCTATCCTTCCCGGCCTGACCCCGGAAGCTCGGATCGTCACCCAGTTCAACCGGAACGGGGGATGTCCGATCAGCCTGGAGCGCGGGGAGGCCCACATCAGAGCCGCTGTCGCCCGTGGAGCCTCCCTCCGGGCCATCGACGAGGCTTCCATGAGCGCGGCCTCGTGCGGGGGCAAGAAGATCTGGGAATTCATCGACCCGTTCTGCCCGAGCAGGGAGAAGCAGGACGACGCCGAGTTTGTGAGGAGAAGAGATGCTGCAATCCCCAAAATCTAACGCCATTTCCTCCGTCGAGAGCGAAGCGGCGCTCCTCGGGGCGCTCATCCAGACGGAGGCGGGGCGCGCGGAGGTGGTCCAGGCTGTCCGGGCCGAGATGCTGGCCGACGAGCGCCACCAGACCATCTACCGCGCGCTCTACGACCTCTTTGCCAAGGGAAGCGCCTTCGGGGCCTTGGAGGTCATCGTCGAACTCCGGCGGCGCGGGGAGCTGGTCAAGGCCGGTGGCGTCGAATACCTCGGCGTCCTCATGGAGACCTGTCCGGATCTCGCCGGGGCGGTGAAGTTCGCCCAGGACGTCCAGGAGTTCCATACGCGCCGCAAGGTCGCGGCGGCGCTCGGGGACCTCCAGCGGGAGGTCGCGGCCCCGGCGGAAGGGAAGCTCGACGCGGCGGGAATCGTGGGGCGCTTGGTCGCGGCGCTCGCGGAGCGGGAGGGGCAGCGCGGACTCGTCCCGGTCTCCGAGATCGTCTGGGAGGCGATGGAGCCCCAGAAGCGGAGCGATTACGCCGTCGTGACCAAGCTCTCGCGCCTCGACAGCGCGATCAACCTCTTCGAGCCCGGAGAGGTGACGATCCTGGCGGGACGCCCTGGGAGCGGGAAATCGACCTTCATGCGGCAGCTCGTCTCCGTCGCCGCCGAACAGGGGGCGGTGGTGGTGTTCTCCCTCGAAGTCACGCCCAAGGTCTTGACCCAGCAATTCGTCTGCGAACTGGCACGGGTGCCCTTCGACGACTGGCGGCGGGAGCGGGTGGACGACGACGCCATGTCGCGGATCACGCTTGCGGCGGGAGAGGTGGCGCAGAAGCCCATATTGATCCATCCGAGTTCAAGCGTCTCGGCGCTCAACGTGTCTATCGCTGTTGCCCATGCCCAGGCGACCCAGCCGCGCGTGGCGTCCGTCGTGATCGACTACTTGGGCCTCATGAAGCACGAGAAGGCCGAGCGGAACGATCTCTCCCTCGCGTCCACGACGCGGGCGCTCAAGCAGTTGGCCCTCGAGCGGAGGGTACCGATCCTCCTCCTCGCCCAGCTAAACCGCGAGGTGGAGAAGCGCGGGACGTCGAGCGAACACGACCGGCCAAGGCTCGCGGATCTCCGGGACTCCGGGGCCATTGAACAAGACGCCGATAACGTGGTGTTCCTCTGGCGGCGGGAGCGGGACGAGGAATACAAGCGGGTCGAGCCGCGCGTCCTCACCATCGCCAAGAATCGAAACGGTCAGATTTTCGAGATGGATCTCATGTTCGACAAGCCCGCCGGACGCTTCCACGAAGTGCGCCCGGACGGGAGTTTCGGGGAGCGGGTGGTTAAAGAGGAGGTGCTGAGGTGAGAGAGTTCGACCTGGAGACGGATCGGTTCGGGCTGTACCTCCTGGCGGGAGGGGGCATGGGTACGGTGATCGACAAGGCCACGGGGAAGCCCGCCGAACTCCTGGGCCTACACGCTCGGGCGTTCGCGGAGTTGCAGGGACTCCTGCGGCGCGCCTTCGTGCTGATGGAGAAGGAAAGCGTATGAGAAAAGACCCGCCCGACATCTGCCGCAACAAGCACGGCGGCAATCCCGAGAGCGAGGCGGCGAATATCTCCCTTTCGGTCGGCGTGAAAACGATGCTGAAATTCGAGATCGAGACGTACATCGAGCGCCAGGGAATGTCCGGCGCGACGTGCGACGAGATCGAGGCTGCGCTCAACATCCGACACCAGACGGCCTCGGCGCGCGTCAGCGAACTCAAGGAGGAGGCCAGAATCCATCAAGCGCCGTTCCGCAGAAAGACCCGGAGCGGGCGTAGCGCGGCGGTGTACCTGTCTGGCCCTGGAGAGAGTTTCGGGCAGTTGGAATTGCTATGAGCGGCTCACGCGCGCTTGTGTTTTTTCTGCTTCCGGCGCTGATGCCGGTTGTACCAAGCGTAGACGCGGGCGCGGTTCCCGCAGGATCGGGAACAGTACCGTTGAGGCGGGTAGGGCTTGGAGGCGGTGAAGCTCGCCTCGCATCGGGGATTCGCGCACTTCGGCATACCGAGAGTATACACGGGCGGGAGCAAATGTCATTAGGAATATTTTATTTTTCTTTCTCTTTTCCGCTTGACATTCCTAATGTCATTAGGTATTATATGAGTGTGATGAGTGTTACGGAAAGCGGAAAGGAGATAGAGATGGAGAACGAAACGCGGAGCCTGGAGGGTGGGGTGGTGGTCAAGCGGTACAACATCATCACGACGGACCTCTGGTGCTACCGGGCCTATGAGCCTTCGAGCATCATGGGCGCTCATTCCACGATCACGACCATTGACGGCAAGTGGTACGGCGAGATCGGCTCCCGCCGCCTCCCCGGATGGATGGATGCCATGCCGAGCGGCGACGAGCGTTCCAGAGTGGTCGGGGAGTATATCGAGGCGAACTACGAGCAGGAGTATGCGTTGATCGTCCGGGCGTTCCCGGAGGCGGCAAATGGACGCCGGTCGATGGGTGAAATCTCCATCTACGCGAATGATCTTGCGGTGGTGGGGCTGTAGCTCCCGGCAACCAGCCCCCGCGCGGGGCTGGCTCCGGGGGGTCCTCAAGGGAGGACCCGACGTGTTGTAGGGACGGATGGGAGAAAGGCCATGAACGAACACGAGTTGGCGCTAAGGATGCTCTTGCAAGGGCTTTTCGGGCGCAGAAGTGTCGGCGTGGGTGACAAGGTGACGGCCATGTGCCGGATTGAGCAGAGCCCGCTATCGAACGTCCCCGCAGTCCCGCGAGGGGCAATTGGGGTCGTGGAGGGCGAGTCGAACGGATACATCTGGGTGGACTTCGACGCCCCTTATGGCGTCGTGTGCTGCGACCCTAGAGAGATTTGGTAACTGGTGCAGGACAGGCGCAGCGGTAGCGGAGGGGTGGCACCGGCTATGACGAGCGGAGGGCGGGCATGACCAAGGCAATTATCTGGCGTTCCGCTCGGAAGATTGACATCGCAATTTTCAAAGAGTGCGGTCGCCTCTGGAGGCGAGGTCGGAGGGAGCCTGGAGAGGTTAGTTGCAATTGGATCGCCGCTGACATCACGACCTATCACGTTGCCCAGGGTCATACCCCCATGAGGGCCGTTGAGAACCTCATCTTCAACCTACGCGCGCATGAGGTTATGGTCGCTGACGCCCTGAAGAACGGCGAGCGCGTGGTCCGTATTAACGGGGCTAAGAAATTCCCGAGAGATGTTGAGAGGTTGAGGAAGAAGGCACAGTGGATCATCAGGGGTGTTGATTGGCGGGAATGGGGAACGAATCTTCGTGAGAGATACTATCTCCGCGAGAAACATTGGGGCAAGTCATGACCAAGGCGCAACGAGAGGCGCTTAGGCTGGCGCGTCAGCAGATTCGAAGGGCTGACTGGTATTTCTGGGCCGCTATGGCTTGGTTAGGGACCGCCAGCGAAACACTCGCAGCCCTAGAGAAGGGCATGAAGAAAGCCCGCAAGCCCAGCGGAGGGCGGAAGGCATGACGCCGGAGGAGAGCAGGGAAAGATGGTTTTGATTTGGCTGGGTGTGGCGTTCTTCGCGGTGATTGTCCTGGTGGATTTCCTGCAACGTCGTTGGGCTAAGAAGACGCTGGAGGAGTTTGTTGACCGTTTCCCGGATCAGTGCGGAGTGTGCGCCTTCTGGCGGTGGGGAGTCCTGCATGGACACATTGACAGCAAAGATCCTCGTCCGGTGCATGAATGCCAAGAAAGATGAAGGGCGGCAACGTTGCGCAGATCAACGGGCTCGTGGTGGTTGGTAAGCAGAACGCCGGTCATGCTGTGGGTAGTCTGCGACCCCCTCCCCTGTCCTTGCATCAACCCGGCTTTCAGCCCCGACGCCACGAGCTGCCGCCCATATCGTGTGACTGAGGAAGGACACAAATGATCAGCGACGGAGTGATGGAGCAGATCAATGCCCTCAAGGCCGAGCGCGACCGCTACCGGGACGCGCTGAAGGGCATTCTCAACGCTAACGCTCTTGGGAGAGACCATGATTGGGAAGAGAGGATTTGCGAAGCCCTCCGTCTGGCGCAGGAAGCTCTGGAGGGGAAGTAACGATGCCTTGCGAACAGATGAAGTGCGGCCACTGCATGAGCTTGGCCGAGGTGGCTGAAGCTGACAAGGGCATATACTGCATCCTCTGCGAGACGCTCGACGGGATGTGGGGGCAGGACAAGATGCTGAAGAGGCTTGCATCTGAGCGCGACCGCTACCGCAAAGACCTGCTCAAGCTGCGGATTAAAGTCTTCCTCGATACCAAGCCCGGCGCTGACCAAATGGACATCGCGCAGGAGCTGGAGATCGGGCTTGCGGAGGCGGTAGCCCTCTGCGAGGAGTTGGTGCGGGAGGGGAAGATCGAGGCAAGGAAATGACGACACCAGAGGAGAGAGCAGTCTATCAAGTGCTGGACCTCATGAGGGACATCCAAGCCGAGCGTGACCGCTACCGGGACGCGCTGAGGCAAATCCTCAATGTCATTGGCCCAGGGAGCGAACCTGTGTGCGCGGAAAGCTTCCGCGCTTACTGCGCTGCCGACATCTGCAAGGTTCTCCATCTGGCGCAGAAAGCTCTGGAGGGGAAGGCGTGAAAGGCTCAATGGTGTGCTGCGCCAAGGGCTACTGGCGTCGCCTTGTGAAGTACGGAGAGCGGCCTACGGGAGCGCCGGATATGTTACGAAGGCTCCACCGTCCAAGGCGGTGTAATTCGAGGCGCAGTAAGACAGTGTTGCGGCATGAGTGGCAGCGGGAGCGGCTCGTACATCTCCTGCGCAAGGATAAGTCGCTGCCAGAGGTGCAGATCAGGCGTGTGAGGTTCAAGGGCGACTTCCCAATCAAGATGGTCTGGTATGAGTTCCGTACTGAGGGTCAGGACAATTAGGCGTCTAGGGGGTGATGGGAATGATGATCTCCAAGCCTGACGAGGTGACTCTGTTCTTGGAGTACCTCAAGGGCCTGACCACCGTCCAGCGTGAGATTGCGTTTGACATCATAATGTCGGAGTACTGCGTCTGGTGTGGTCGGGAGTATAGGGGTGACAGATGTCATTGCTGGGATGATGAGTAACGAAGAGGTTAGCGTGGAAGCCATTGAGCGCCTCGTCTTCGCCTTCTTCAATGGCGATGTCTTGAGGGCACACGCCTGGATGAACGCTAAGAATCCGCACCTAGGCGATGTCTCCCCCAAGCAGATGATCGTCATGGGCAGAGGCAAGAAGCTGCTGGCGTGGGTGAAGGCTCAGTTGGCTGAGAATGAAGCGTCGAGGGGGTGAATGATGGCTAACGACCAGAGACGCGTCGAGCTGCTGCTCGAACACATCGTGCAGCTATTACACGGAATCAAGTGGGAGATTGAGTGCCACAACGAACAGGCGCATGGGTTCGACACTCGTGGCAAGTGGAGCCATTGCCCCAAGTGCGAGGTGCTCTCTGTTGTACGGGACTGGCATTAATGGGCATTCCCTGGGATCGTCTGAACTTCTTCGACTGGATGAATTGGGGGCGTGACTATTGCCCTTGGCTCATCGTCGGGAAGGGGCCGAGTTTTGCCCCCGAGAGAGTCGCTGATTTCGGTTTCCCATTCAACGTCGTCGGCATGAACCACGTCGCACGCGAAATCCCGGTTTACTTCTCCCATATCGCTGACTACGACATCGTGGACGCCTATGGAGAGGTCATCAAGAGGAACGCTAAGTTTCTCATCATGCCCTGGAATCCCTACTACAAAGCCCAGCCGACCGTCGAGACGCTCGAAACGCTCTCCGAGAAGATCCCCGCCCTCAAGCGCATGGCTAAGGAGGAGCGCGTCCTCTGGTACGACACCGCAGGGTCACGCATCCAGCGGGGGCGGGGGAAGTATCCCACGATCCGGCATCGGCGCTACACGACGGCGGGCGTGGTGAACCTCCTCGCCCAGGCCGGAGTCAAGACGATCCGCACCCTCGGGATCGACGGGGGTATCACCTATGCGAATGCCTTCAAAGACCTGGAGCAGACGACCCTCCTCGCCAACGGGGAGCTGAGCTTTGACAAGCAGTTCGAGGACGTGGCGGGGGTGCTGTTCAAGACCGGCGTGGACTTCGCGCCTCTCGGCTGCGACTCCCCGATCCGCGTCTACATCGGAGCGAGCCGCCGGGAAGCTCTCCCGGCTAAGGTGCTGGAGTTCTCGATCCGCAGACGCGCGAGCATTACGACGGAGGTCGTCCAGATGTACGAGGCTGCGCCTCCGGTCCGGCTCCCCAAGCGTCCCGAGAATCGTCCCCGGACGGCGTTCAGCTTTCAACGCTTCCAGGCCCCGGCCCTCGCGGGCTACAAAGGCCGGGCGATCTACCTCGACTCCGATATGCTGGCGCTCCAGGACTTCCGGTGGCTCTGGACGGCTCCCATGTGCGGGGCCGATGCCCTCACCGTCGAGCAGCCCTACGGCGTCCCTCACGGGAATCGTCCGGGAGTGCGTTCGGCCATGATGCTCCTCGATTGCAACAAAGTTCGCTGGGACATCGACCTGATCGTTGACGCCCTGGACGCGGGAGAGACGACCTATCGGGATCTTCTGGAGCTGCGCGGGATCGTGGATATCAAGCAGCAGCCGCTTGACCGCGCTTGGAACTCCCTTGAATACCACCACCCAGGGAAGACCGCGATCCTCCATTACACCGACCTGGGCACCCAGCCTTGGGCCGTAGAGGGAAATCCCCTGGAGCACCTCTGGCTGGACGAGCTGCGCGCCGCCATCGAGGCGGGATTCATCACGCGAGAGTTTGTGGAGAAGGAAATAGAGGCGGGCCATGTCCGGCCCATGTTGAAGGAGGCGCTTTGTGATTGATGCGAAGGTCCGGTTGACGTTCATCGAGCCCCTGCTCGGGTCGGCTCCCCTGAGCGCGGACATCTACTCCAAGTACATCGAGAGCCTGAAGGTCAAGCGCGCCGACGCGCTCTCCGAGACCGAGAGCGAGGTCGAGACGCTCCCCGAGGTGGACGAGAAGAAAGGCTGCACGGGCTTCCACCGAGACGCGCAGGGGCTCTTCCTCTACGACTACTCCATCAAGGGCTTCTTCAAGGAGGCGTCGAACATCCTGAAGGACATGCTGGGCGAGAAGAACCTCCGGAGCAAGCTCGACAACTACCTCTTCATCACGCCCCGGCGGCTCTACCTCAAGGCTGCTGACGGTTCGGCCATCAAGGACCCGCACGGTGTCCACGAGCGCCCCCTCCGGGCCATGACCATGCAGGGGCCGCGCGTCAGCCTCGCTCTCTCGGAGTTCGTGAACGCGGGGACATATCTCGATTGCTCTCTCCGCATCTACGACGGGCATCCGTTCAAGCACCCGGAGCGGATCATCGAGGCGTGCTTGGAGTACGGGCGCGACGGGAAGGGCTTCGGGCAGTGGCGTAACGCCGGGTGGGGGCGGGCGGATTTCAAGTTGGAGTTCACGAAGAGCGCATAGGTAGCGCGGCGCTGAGTGTTGCATTGCGCGGGCAAGGCGTAGCACTGTGCAGCTAAGGCAACGTGATGATCCGCAGGGTGGGGCGATGGTATCGCCGTGTAAGGCGAAGCGGTGGCTGCGCCATGTAAAGCCGCGCGGTGGTGACGCTTAGCATCGCGAGGGTAATGTGACGTTGAGCAAGGCAGCGGTATTGTGGCGTTGCGCTAGGTCTGGCAGAGGCGCGGTAGTGTGATGCGGTGGCCCTGCGTTGTAGGGTGGCGCGCTGAACAGCAGAGCGACGGCCCAGTGCTGTTATGTTTTGCAGAGGCAGTGTTGAGCGTAGCCGTGGCAAAGCCAAGTAGAGCAACGCGAGGCAATGGTACTGCGTGGCACTGTCGGGTACGGCAACGGCATCGTTCCGCTTCGTGGGACGACGGCATTGCTCGGCTGGGCAGCGCGTGGCAAAGGCTATGTTGTGTGGTGCAACGGCAGTTTTTTTGCTCAGGGAATTGGATAGGATAAGGGTATGGCCCATTTGGGGAAGGGGGAATCTTAATGCAGATCGCGCCGCCTAAGATCGAAACCGTTCCGCTGGACAAGCTCAAGCCCTGGCCCAAGAATCCCCGCAAAGCTCACGCGGTGGACGCCATCGCGCGCAGCATCGAAGCCTTCGGGTATCTCGCCCCCATCATCGTCCAGAAGGATACCTACCGTATCCTCGCGGGACACGGACGCCTGGAGGCCCTCAAGAAGCACGGCATTACCGATGTCCCCGTCCTCGTGGCCGACGTGGACGACGACCGCGCGGACCTCTACACCCTGGCCGACAACAAGATCACGGAACTCGCCGAGTGGGACTTCGCCACAATGGCCGACCTCCTGCTCGAATTCGACCAGAAGAACCTCGACGTGACCCTGACGGGCTTCACCGAGAAGGAGCTTGAGCAGATCGCCAATTGGACCCATGCGGGGGAGGTGGAGGAGAAAGACCCGCTCCCCGAAGTCCCCGAGCAAGCCGTCACTCAGCCGGGGGATCTCTGGGAACTCGGCCCCCATAGGCTCCTCTGCGGGGACAGCACGAAGGAAGAGGACGTCAAGCGCGTCCTGGGCGGGGCAATCCCGTTCCTCATGGTGACCGACCCGCCTTACGGGGTGGAGTACGACCCCGAGTGGCGTAACGAGGCTGCGGAGAAGGGGGCGATTTCCTACGCGGCTCGCCGCGTAGGACAGGTCTCAAATGACAATCGTGTGGACTGGTCGGCGGCCTATAAACATTTTCCAGGCGACGTCGCCTATGTGTGGCACGCTTCTTGGTTCGTGCCGGATGTGATGTATGGCCTTACTGAAGCTGGCTTTAAGCCCAGAACGCTCATCATCTGGGCGAAGCCCCGCTTTGCGATCTCGCGCGGGCATTACCATTGGCAGCATGAGCCGTGCTGGTACGCCGTCCGGGAGGGCGCAACCGCCAAGTGGTGCGGGGACCGCTCCCAGTCGACCCTCTGGGAGATCCCCCTTAAGTACGACGACAGCGACAAGACCCATTCTACCCAGAAGCCTCTTGAGTGCATGGCACGCCCCATCCGTAACCACGGGGGTAAGGGCGACGATATCTACGAGCCCTTCGCGGGGACGGGGACGACGCTTATCGCCGCGCACGCTCTCGGGCGCAAGTGCTTCGCCATCGAGATCGAGCCCAAATACGCCGATGTCGTCGTGAAACGCTGGCAGAACTTCACCGGCCTCAAGGCCAAGAACCTCACCCGCGCGGGGGTGGAGATCGCATGACGGACTCTGAAAAGCAGTACGAAAACAATGACCGGAAGGCGTCCATCGAGAAGAAGGTCTCTGCCCTGCGCCCGTACCAGTGGAAGCCCGGACAGTCCGGCAATCCCAAAGGACGCCCCAAGCGCAAGACCCTGAGCGAGGCCGTCTACGAGGTCCTTATGGAGGAGTTCCCGAACACGGGGAAAACTAACCTCGAAATGCTCGCGCGCGTGATCGTGAAAGAGGCCATGAAGGGCAAGTTCCCCTTCGCTAAGGAGATCCTCGACCGCTTGGAGGGCAAGGTCGAACTCGGCCTTACGCTCAACGGCGCGGCGCTTGCGGGGAACGGGGACGTCAACATCAACATCCTGAATCTGACCGATGACGAACTTAGAGGCTATCAGGCGCTTCTTGCCAAGCTCGACCGAGGAGTTGAGCCGAGAGCTATTGAGGGTTGAAGCGGAACTCTGTAGGCGCTCGCTTGCGGAGTTCGTGAAACAAGCGTGGCACCTCATCGAGCCCGCGACGCCCCTCAAGTGGAATTGGCACCTGGAGGCGATCTGTCTTCACCTCCAGGCCGTGACCGAGGGGAAGATCCGGAAGCTCATCATCAACGTCCCTCCGCGCACGGGGAAATCCAGCATCGTCTCGGTCCTCTGGCCCTGCTGGGAGTGGACGCGGAATCCCGCGATCCGCTCCATGTTCGCCAGCTACGCGCAGAACCTCTCCTTCCGCGATAGCGTCCGGCGGCGGCTCATCATCGAGTCGGAATGGTTTCAAAAGCGGTGGCCCCACGTCACGCTATCCACCGATCAGAACGTCAAGCACGAGTTCCAGAATACCTCTCTCGGCTTCATGGTGGCGACCTCCGTGGGCGGCACGGTGACGGGGCGCGGGGGCGATCGCCTTGTCCTCGACGACCCGAACGATGCGACCCAGATGGAGTCCGAAGTCCAGCGCGAGAGTACGCTGACGTGGTTTGACCTGCAGTGGTCCACCCGAGGGAACGATCCCAACAGCTACGCCGAGGTCATCATCCAGCAGCGCACCCACGAGAGCGACATCACTGGGCACGCGCTTCGGCAAGGCGGATGGGTGCACCTCAAGCTGCCGATGGAGTTCCACCCCTCCTCGCGTTGCACGACGAGCATCGGCTGGTCGGACCCGCGCGAGAGGGAAGGGGAGCTGCTCGACCGGAACCGCTTCTCCCGCGAGTCCGTGGACAATCTCAAGAAGCGTCTCGGGCCTTACGGGGCGAGCGGCCAGCTCGACCAGGAGCCCAGCCCGAGCGAAGGCGGCATCATCAAGCGCGCCTGGATTCGCTCCTACGAGCGGGACGAGGAGTGGGTGGACCTCAAGGAGTTCCGGTTCCGCCCGATGGACTGCCTCCGCTTCGCTACGGTGGACCTCGCGCTTACCACCAAGGACACCGAGAAGGCCGATCCCGACTACACGGTGATCGCGGCTTGGGCAGCCTTCGCGCACCATCGGGGAACATACCTCGTCCTGCTCGATCTCTGGAGGGACCGGATCGAGGGCCCGGACATCGAGAAGCAAATCGTCGCGGTACATCAGCATTGGAAGTTTTCGTTCATCGCGGTGGAGACCATCGGCTTCCAGCTCTCCATCGCTCAAAGCCTCCTCCGCAAGGGCTACCCTGTGCGTGAGATCAGCCAGAAGGAAGACGCCATCTACCGGATCGACAAGGACAAGGTGGCGCGCGCTTACGGCGCGACTCCTCTCATGGCCGACGGGCGGTTCTTCGTCCCGACCTATGCGCCCTGGCTCGGGGACTACATGAAGGAGCTGACCGTATTCCCCAACGCCAGCCACGACGACCAGATGGACGTGACGGCGGCGGCGGTGGCGATTGCGGAGGCCATGCACGGGCGCGGGGCGCTCTATGACATCCTGGGGCAGGAGAGCGGCCCGATAGGCGCTACGCCTCACCGAGACGACATCAACACCGGCGATGACGATAGGCCCGTAGATCCCCTGGAGGGGATGAGGCTACGAATGTGAATCGATTGGGGAGGGTGGGGTAATGGGCATGAACAGCACGAGGATTCCCGTCAGCGCAAGGATTCGTAACGAACTCTATCGGCGCTACCAGGACTACGCCGTGAAAAACGGCGTCGTGAAGAACGTCCTCATTGAGCGGGCCATCGAGTATTACCTGGACTTCCTGGAGAAGCCCGCGCGGCTCATGAAGCCGAAGGTTTGACCCGCTCCTTACTCTACGCAGCGGGCGCAGAAGTTCAGGCTGTCGTGAAAGAACCCCATCTTATTCACGACTCTTCTGTTGTGGATGAAGTAGATATCCAGCTCGTAGAGTTCCTTGTCGGACTTCGGCTTTGGTATCTCCGGGCAATCAAGCCGACTGTGCAGTTTCTTGGCGTGTTCCTCCGCAACCAGGAAGTACCGGCGTCCCTCCCTACGCCGAAGCATCTCCTGTTCCGTCTCTGCTTGGTAAACGCCGTAGTCAACGTGGGGATGCGTACGATTCAGCCCGAGTTCGTCCTGGAACATGACCAAGGCCAGGAGAGCGCCAAAGAACAACACGACAATTGAGAGTATCCATATCGGACTCCTCTGCGGTTCCATCTTTCCTCCCGATCTTAGGACTTAGCCTTCGCGGCTCTCCGCTCCTTCTTCCTGCGGAAGTACGCGGCCTTCTGGCGGCAGAACTTCCCGGGGCAATAGATTTGCCACGTCACGTTGGCATCGAACTTCGTTCCGCAATGCTTACACGCTCGGATGGGCATTGTTGCTCCTCTCGGAAGACGGGCGATTTATGCGTAATGGTTGCAGTCGTATCCCCCATGCGAAGGGCAGCGGGGCACGACGGGCTTGAGTTGATAACGGATCTCGTCGCCATCGGAAAGCGGCTTCTCATACGCGACGATACCGAAGCGGTATTCCGAAATAGGCAGATCCGCTCGCCTGTCGAAACCAAGCCCAGGGGCCGGGCGCTCAACCAAGCTCCAGCCAGCGGGAAGGGTTACAGAGCTTGGGGGCCGGTACATCGGCGTATACGTCCATTTATGCTTCATGCCATCCTCTTTTCGTGGTAGGGGGCCGGGCCATCGCTGACCCGACCCCCAGGAGATAGAGACTTCTACCGCTGCTCTTCTACCTCAGCGCGGCGGCTTAGTACGATCTGGACCGCGTATTCAATAGCCTCGTTCTCTTCGTACTTGTAGAAAGCCCGCTCAGGCCCTTCCGCTGGAAGGTGCCAGACGAGGACGCAACTCTTCTCTTCCGTCACGACGACGTATTCAGGGGACCTGCATTTATCCGTGCAGGTCCCGTTGCAGGCCGCGTCGTGCTCAGCTTGGCACACAAGAGCCTTGTAGAGTGTGCCCTCCAAAGAGAGGCAGTCCGGCTCTTTGAACACAGCGATGTCCACGCTCTCCTCCATGTCTCTATCCTCCTTCTCGGTCATTTGCTCCTCGCCTTGGCCTTCTCATACACGCGATATAGCTCGTCCCGAATGCTCTCAGTGTAATGCGGAGAGCATAAATCGTTGCCCAGCTCGCAATCCTCGCAGGGCTTTGGCGGTAGGGTGTTCATCTCGTCAATCAAGCGGATAGCTTCCAGTAGGGCATCCGCGAGTTCTTGCTCCAGCTTGGTCATGGTTACTTACTCTGCTCGGCCATCTCGCGGATTGCCTCGCGGGCCTCGGCCAGGGTGCGGTATCCTCGGCCTCCCACCTCCCAGAAGGTGTATCCGTTCGTGGGCGGAAGCTCAACTTGCCATTTCAGCCCAGCGGCGACGTTCTCCGCGATGCGGCTCCTGGCGATCGTCAAGCCGCGATACGTCCTTCCGTTCGCCATCTCTATCTCCCTTCCCAATCAATCCAACACTCTTAATATACGATATTCGTATATCATTGTCAAGTAGATCTATCTAGCCCTGAACCACGGCCCGCGCTCGACCTTCCCGGCGTTGTGGTTCTCCAGGCGGATCATTCCGCAGGAGCAGCGATGTTCGGCGGTATAGCCTCTGTGGGTCTCGGGGATGCAGCGCGCAAAGCGCCCCTTGGGGGCCGTAGCGACGCACCCAAAATAGCCGAAGCGGTGGTACCCGCCCGTTGCGCGGTGCCGGTGCCGTTCTTCCATCTCTCTATCCTCCTTCCTCGTCCGGGCCTTCGACATAAAGGCCCCCCAGAACCGGCTCCAGGGGGAGCCGGATGCTGGGCTACTGGGCGTATTCGGGATGGCCCGCCGCAGTCCATCCCGCGTTGGTTAGCACATACTGCTGGGACTTCGGTCCGTCCACGTTAATCCGCTCATGCGGGTAGATGTGGATCATCTTCTTCTTGGCAAGGGATGTAACGTACCCCCCAAGCTCCTGCGGTGTCATGCCGAGGTGGGCGAGGGAAACTTCGTCGATGAACCCAAATTCTCCATCTGCCGTATCGATTGCCACGCCAGCCAGGGCTACGAGAACCTTCAGTTCGCGCTCGTTCAGGTTTTCCATCTCCATCCCCTTTCTTTTCCTTACATCAATCTCAACACTAGTAATATACGCAATGCGTATATGAATGTCAAGGGGGAAATGAAAAGAAAATGAAAAAAATCCGAGGGTGCTTGCATCTGCATGCAAATGCTTTGACGTGCCGATCTGGTCTCCCGATCATTCTCCCGCTCCCCTAAAATCCCATCAACTCGTTAGGCGGGGGAATCGTTGGCCGCTAGTTCCGCGCTCCTCATCCGTAGCCCGCACGATCTCCTTTTCGATTACGCGCTCTCCAGCGCCTACAAATCCTCCTGGGTCTACGATCCTTCGCTTGCGCTCGCGCGCGACCCGGACATCTGGGAAGTGGTGCGCCGCGATCCCGTTGTCATGTCCGCGATGGACCGCCGGGAGAAGGGGATCGTCAAGCCCTGGCACGTCGAGCCGCCGCGCAACTCGAAAGACGAAAACGACAAGCGCCTCGCGGGGATCTGCGAGGACGCGCTCGGGCAGATCTGGAAATTCAACGCCGCGCGCCGCCGTCTCTCGGAGGCCGCGTTCCTGGGGCGCGTCTACGGACACGTCGTCTTTGAGCGCCAGACGATCTCGCTTGACGGCACGGGGGAGCTGGAGTGGCTCATCCCGGTCGCCATCCAGGACATCGACCGGCGGCGCGTCCACCTCGTCGCCGACTGGCACAAGGACGAGCGGGGGAACCCGTACAAGACGATCCACCGGGAACTCTATTCCACCGACCGGGAACGGTGGGAGCGCATCACCGAGGAGTTCGAACAGACGCTCCTTGAGTACGTCTACGGGGACACCGAGGACCGCGTAGGCCACGGGCGCGGGCTGCTGGAGGCGACCTATTTCTACCACTACATGAAAACCGTCGCCATCGACAAGATCAACCAGGGCATTGACCGCTGGGCGAATGGCGTGATCGTGGCCGAGATCGACGGCGCGCTCAAGGGCTCGACCTCGAAGACCAACGAAGACCTTAAGACCGGCATGAAGAACCTCCTTCGCAATATGCGGAGCGAGCATATCGCGGTCGTGCAGAAGGGCGACTCGATCAACGTCGTCGAGACCTCGGGCGCGGGCCACGAAATCTCCATGAACTTCGTCCGCTACCTGGACGAGGGGATCGAGCGCCTCTACAACGGCTCCATCCTCCCGAGCGGGCACGCGGCGGATGCGGGCTCGAAGGCGCGCGCCTCCGTGGAAGAGGACACCTCCGAAGCCTTCTACCAGGACGAGCGGGAAGACCTGGACGAGATCATCGACCGGCAGCTCCTCAAGCGTTTCTTCGACCTCCCGCTTAACCGCGCGAACTTCATGCGCCTGGGGCTCGTGGAGGCGCGGAGGCCGAGGTTCCACACCAAGCAGACGAAGAAGGAAGATCCGCGCGAGGCCGCCGAGGTGATGGGGAGCGCCCTCGACCGGGGCATCCCGATTATCGAGGAGGAGTATTACCGCCGTATCGGGTGCAGCGTCCCCGGGCCGTCCGACCGGGTCATCGCCGGGCGTTCCCAGATGATGATGGACCCGATGGCGGGGGGCTTTGGGGGCGGCGGGGGCTTCGGGGCCAACGGCAACGGCAGCAACAGCGGCAACGGCAAACCTCAATTCGGCGTGAAGGGTGAAGCAGAGGATAGGGAGGGTCGAGCGTCGGCGGAAGCCGATCAGTCTGATGAGCGGCAAGCGCGCCAGTAAGCAGCTCTCAGAAGGCGCATGGGCGGGTCATCGGTGTTTCATCGTAGGCGGCGGTCCGAGCCTCACATCGTTTGACTGGTCCCTGCTCGCCGGGGAGCCTCACGTCATCGCCATCAACCGGGCGTTCCTCGACTGCCCGAATGCGGCGATTTGGTTCAGCGAGGATCTCCGCGTCATCGAGCTTTACCACGAGCGGCCCGAGTGGAAGGCGTTCAAGGGTCTCAAGCTCTTTCACGCGCTCGCTCCGAGCTACGCGGATCAGGCCCGCGCGCTCGACCCCTCTCTCATCATCATCGAGCGGAAGCGTGAGGACAAGTTCTGGGCGAAGAAGTTCAGCGAGGGCTTGTCCTACTCCTCCAACTCCATGATCGGCGCGCTCAACGTGGCCGATCTCCTGGGAGCCGAGCCGATCCTCATTCTCGGCCTCGACTGCAACCGGGTCGGGAAGCAGACCTCGAACTACCACAACGACTATCCCGCCGACTGGAAGACCGGGGACACCCAGTACGACAGCTTCGTGAGCGACTTCAAATACTGGGCGGCGCTCCACCTCAAAGGCAAGCGCGTCTACAACCTCAACATCAACAGCGCGGTGGACTGCTGGCCGCGCGTCTATTGGGACGTGATGGACGGAGCGATCCGCGTCGTCCACGTCTCCCCGGAGTCTGCCCGATGAGGAAGGTGAAGATCGTCTCCTTCTTCACGGCGGGGGACTACCAGAAGGAAGCCGAGCGGCTGGCCGAGAGCTTCGCGCGCTTCTCCCTCAACGCCTACGTCGTGCAGTATCCCGCGATGAGCTGGAAGGAAGCGGTCATGCGGAAGCCCGCCTTCTTCCTGAATATGCTCTCCGTCCATAGCGATTACAGCGGCATCCTCTGGACGGACGCGGACAGCGAGTTCATGAAGATACCCGACGTCTCGATCTTCGCGGACGCGGACCTGGGCATTCACTCGTGGAAGCGCACGCCCCAGGGAGACACCGAGTACCTCACCGGGACGATGTACCTCGCCAACAAGCCCTTGGTGAAGTCCTTCCTGGAGGAGTGGGTCGAGGCGACCAAGCGGTTCGACGGCGGTCACACGCCCGAGCAGCAGTCCTTACGCCTCCTCCTCGAAACCGGGAAGTGGAACGAGCGCCTCAAGATCGTCGACCCCGGCCCGGAGTGGGTCTGGATCTTCGACGACTTCGAGGACCGGTACAACCGGAACGTCCCGAAGGAACTCAAGCGCCAGCCCGTCGTCAAGCACTACCAAGCCTCCCGGAGGCTCAAGACGTGAAGCGGGCGAAAAAGGGGAAGGGGGAGAGGGCGATTCCGTACCGCTGCGCCGCGTGCGGGGCCGCGCTCGTCGCCCGGAAGATCCACGGGTGTTTCTACGACTTCGCGTTCGATCCCAACACGACGGTCGAGAAGGGAAAGCGCCGGTGAAGAAGGGGAAGCCGAGGAAGCCCAAGAAGCGGGTGCGCCCGAAGGATCGCGCGCGCGTGGATTTCCTCTATGCCGACGTCGAGGTGCTCCGGTGAAAGTCTTCGTCCTCATGCCCACCGCCTGCGCGCCGCACACCGACGCCACCGTTGCCAAGTGGAAGGCCAAGGGCTACGCGATGGCGACGTTCCAGGACCCCGGCTCGCGGGACGTCGAGGGCGTTGACGTCGTGGTGCGCGCCCCGTACCCCGGCGTTTGGAATGCGTGCAACGCGCTCGCTCAGATGGCGCTCTCGCTCGGAGCGGACGTCTGCCTCTTCGCGGGCGACGACATGGACCCCGATCCGAACCACACCGCCCAGGAGATCGGCGCTCAGTACCTCGAACGCTTCCCGGACGGCTACGGCGTGATGCAGCCGTGCGGGGATATGCAGGGCGTGGACGCTTCGGGGAGGCCCGCCGCCGCGAGAATTTGCGGCTCGGCTTGGTTCGGTCGCCGCTGGGTCCGGGAGAGCTACGGCGGGCGCGGACCGACGCCGGGCGAGTATTTCCACCTCTGGGGCGACGAGGACTTGAAGGAGGTCGCGGAGCGCCTGGGCGTCCTCTGGTGGAGGCCGGACCTCATGCAGTTCCACCGGCATTATACGTGGGGCTGGCTGCCTCAGCAGAAGTACCACGAGCGCCCGAGCGGACGCGACGAGGCCGACCGGCAACTCTTCCTCCAGCGAAAGGCCGCAGGGTTTCCCGCATGAGACATAGCGCCTATTTTTGTATGAGTCTCAACTTCGGGGACGTGCTCACGCCCTGGATGATCGAGAAGCTCACGGGCGAGCCGCCCATTTGGGTGAACCACGACGTCACGTTCTCTCACGACGTGTGGGTGGGCTCGATCCTCAACTGGGCGAATGAGCACGCGGTCGTGTGGGGCGCGGGTCTCGGGAGCATCACCGATCAGGTGAACCCTAAGGCGAAGATCCTCGCCGTGCGCGGGCCGCTCTCGGCCTTCCGCGCGCGGATGTGCGGAGCGGACGTCCCCGAGGTCTACGGCGATCCCGCGCTCTGCCTCCCGTACTTCTTGCCCAAGCCCAAGCCCAACAACGTCGTCGCCATCGTCCCGCACTACGTCGATTACTACCGGGTCTGGTGCGTCTACAGGGACAAGCCGGAATACCGGGTCGTGAATCCCCTCCGTCCCGTCGAGGAGGTGGTCTTCGCCATCTCTTCGGCTCGGGCGGTCGTCTCCTCCTCGCTCCACGGTCTCATCGTGGCCGACGCCTACAAGATCCCGTGCGCCTGGGCGCAGTTCTCGGACTCCATCGGCGGGGACGGCATGAAGTACGTGGACCACCTCCAGACGGTCGGCAAGCTCAAGGTGGGCGAGTGGGCGCGCCCCGTGGACTGCCGGGAAGAGGTCTTCAAGGGACACGACTTTTGGGAGCAGCATTACAAGGTCGCCACCTACGACCCGGCGGCGCTCTGGGCGGCGTGTCCCATCAAGTCTCCCGATTACGTGGGGCTGAAATGAGCATCCCGAGAGAGACGCTGGCGAAGTACATCACGCCGCGATGTCGCTTCGTGGAGACCGGGACGCGCTGGGGGGATACGTGCATCCGCGCGGTGGAGCTGGGGGCCGGGAGCGTCATGTCCTGCGAGTCGGATTGGATCTTCTACGCCTTGGCCCAGCAGCACATTGAGGATGCGTTGCGCGAGCGGGCGATTCATGTCCACCTCTTCTACGAGACCTCGGAGGAGTTCCTTGCCGACGGCGTATTCCTGCGCGTTACCACGCCCGTCGTCCTCCTCCTCGACGCTCATACCGAAAGCCATTCTCCGGTCCTGACGGAGCTGCACCTCCTGGAAAGGGGGAAGGCCCCCTCCGTCATCCTCATTGACGATATGCGCCTCTTCCGGGACGGCACTTGGCGCATCACCGAGCAGCAGGTCATCGACGCCGTAAAGCGCGTCGATCCGAACTACGTCATCAGCTACGACCTGGGCTATCAGGCCGACGACATCCTTGTGGCGAGGCTGCCGTGAAGCGCGTCATCTCCTACGCCTTCTTCCGGCACTCGGCCAGTGCCTACGAAAGCCCCCGCTGCGGGGAAGCTCAGGGCAAGTTCTTCGTGAACTACATCCGGGCGATCGTGCGCGGCCATCACGCCGTTTTCCCCGACTGGGAGATGTGGATTCACCACGACGACCGGGTGACGCAATACCCGTACTGGAAGGCCATGGAGCGCATGGCCGAGCGCGGGCTCTTCCGGCTCCTCTACGTGGGGAAGGCCGAAACCCTTTGCGGCTCGATGCTCTGGCGCATGATTCCCGTCTGGAACCTCGACGTCTCGCTCGTCCTCTGCCGCGACGTGGACAGTTTCCCGACCCCTCGGGAGCGCAAAGCCATCGGGCGCTGGATCGAGAGCGAGAAGCCCGTCTCCGCGCTCCACGACAGCGTATCCCATAGCGCAACCGCCCTCATGGGCGGGATGGTGGGCTTTGACTGCGAGTGGATGCGCGAGCGTATCCCGGACTGGCAGACGTTCGTCGGGCGCGCGACGCGCCACGGGATCGATCTCAACGTCCACGGGGCGGACCAACTCCTCCTCAACGCCGAGGTGTACCCGCTGGCGGGCCAGGGACAGCTCGTCGCCAGCGAGGACAAGGAATCTCTCGGCCCCAAGGAACATCCGATTGATTTCCTCATATCGCACACGGGCGGGGCCTTTCATGTACAGCCCGTCGTGGACTGGTTCAACGAGCATCCCGAGTACTGTCCGGTGCTCGATGCGATCAAGGAATGCGAGGCTGCATGAACTACGCCGTGATTGCGACCAACCAGAACCATTCGTATGACTTCTTCGCGCCGCTCACGACTTTGATGTGGCGGCACGTCGGGGACATGGAGACGCTCGTCCTTCTGACGGGGACGAGCGCAGAGTGGGAGAGCGGCTCCGGGGGCGTCGTCCGCAAGGCGCTGGAGGAGGTAGGCGCTCACGTCCACTTCATCGGGCCAGTTGAGGGCTACCAGTCCGGACAGGTTGCCCAATCGTCGCGCCAGCATGTCTCGGCCCTCGACCTTCCCGAGTCCGACGTGCTCGTGACAGGTGATATCGACATGTGGCCCTTTCAGCGTGATTGGTTCCACCAGCACGATCCGGAGAGGTGGGCCTTTACGCTCTACTACTCGAATGCCTATGGGGAGAAGTACCCGCCTTTCCACTGCACGCCCTACGTTGCTGCAACGGTGAAGATGTGGCGAGAAGTCATGGGGCTCAAGGTCACGGGTGAGATTGCCTCCCAACTCCAAGCGAATTTCGACCGTCATCTGGGGCGGTATCACGATAGCTGGACGGCGTGGTGGACGGACGAGCTGTACTTCAATTCGCGTCTTATGGGCTGGGAGGGCTACCCCTCTCGATGCCAGATGATCCCTCGCCAGGGCCAACCCCCGCACGACCGCATCGATCGGGGATGCTGGCCGGACGTGATTGACTGGTCTAAGCCGCTGGTCGATACGCACCTGATCCGCCCCGGTGCGATCCCCGACAACTGGCGGAAGATCAAGCCGATCCTTGAGCACTTCCTCCCGGACAAGATGGAGTGGATCAACGGCTACCTCAAGACGTACCGGAAGGTGAGGTACGAAGGCCAATGATGCAGATTCCGCTTACTCAGGGGAAAACGGCCATCGTCGATGACTCCGACTATCCGTTCCTGTCGCAGTTCAAGTGGCAAGCCATGTTCAACAGGGGGCGTTGGTACGCAAGGGCGTGGATTGGCGGTCGGCGGGTCACTATGCATCGGGCTCTTATCCAAGCAAACGCGCGGCAACCCATTGACCACAAGAACGGAAACGGACTGGATAACAGGAGGTCAAACCTTCGTCTCTGTACCCCCGCTCAGAATGCGATGAATAGGAGACCCCAGAAGCACTCCTCCAGATACAAGGGTGTCCGCTGGCACTCCGATTACAGCAAGTGGGTGGCCCGGATAAAGGTCAACCAGAAGCTCATTCACATCGGATGCTTCCAGACTGAAGAGGAAGCAGCCGAAGCCTACAACCGAGAGGCGGTCAAGCTGTTCGGCGAATTCGCGATGCTCAATAAGATCGAGAGGGAGGTCTCATGTCCGTGAAGGCCAACGTCGGCGACATCGTGCTGTACCACCCGCGCATCGATGACCCTCGATTTCACGATAAAGGTCATCGTCCCGTCCTGCCCGCCGTGGTCGTGAAGGTGTGGGACAAGGTTGAGGATCTTCAGGTGCTCGGGAGCCTGGATCTGCACGTTCTCCAGGATGCTCAGTGCCCCCTTACGTTTGTCCCTTTCGTGAAGCAGGGCAACGAGTTGGGGCAGTGGAGCCCGAAGGATGCGTAACCCGATTGACCTCGGCGTGGGCTCGCACGTCCCCATCCTCGCCGCTGCGGTGGCGCGGACGGAGGGACCGGTCATCGAACTTGGCACAGGCTGGTGGAGTACGCCGCTCCTTCATTGGATGTGTCAATGGAAGCGCGCCCTCGTCAGCTACGAGACGGATCGGGAATGGCTGGAGGTGATGTCCCAGTTCAAGAGCGAGATGCACCTCATGCGCCACGTCACCGATTGGGAGGAGGCCGAATTCTACGGCAACTACGGCGTAGCGTTCATCGATTGCTCGATGGATGCGAGCCAGCGCCCGCACCACCGGCCCCGCCTCGCTAAGCGTCTCAAGGGCCGCGCGCATTTCATCGTCTGCCATGACACGGAGGCCGACATCCGGCCCGCCGCCGGGGACTACGGCTGGGCGGAACTCGACGGCCTTTTCAAGTACCAGTCCACCTTTACGGGCATCCGGCCCTGGACGACGGTCTACTCGGACGTCGAGGAGTTCACGCTCTAATGGCGAACATCGACAACGGCGACGGGACGTTCACGCTCGACCTCATGGGAGGGTGTCCGTTCGTCGTGGACCCCCAGCGTCCCCATATGGGCGGGAATATGCGCGGGGGCGACCAGGGGACGGACTACTCGGCGGATCTCTGGCCCTGGCTGGTCACGAAGTACCAGATCCAGTACCTCCTCGATGTCGGCTGCGCGGAGGGTCACGCGCTCCGGTTCTTCCAGAGCCAGGGGGTCAAGGTGCTGGGCATCGAGGGCCTCTGGCAGAACGCCCTGCGGTGCGGCGTCCCCGTCATCGTCCACGACCTGCATACCGGCCCCGTGCGCGTGGAGGGGATCGATTTCCTCTGGTGCTGCGACGTCGTGGAGCACATCAACGAGGAGTTCGTCCCGCACCTCCTGGATACGTTCAAGCCCGCGAAGCGGGTCGCCCTTTGCCACGGCACGGAGGAGATGGGGCATAGCGGCTGGCACCACGTCAACAACAAGCCCGTGGAGTACTGGGCGGAGAAGATGCGGAGCGCGGGGTTCACGCTGGACGAGGAGGGGACGCGCGAATCCCACGAGATCACGAAGGGCCGGAGCTACTGGCCCGAGTCCGGGCGGATCTGGGTCAACCGCGAGTGGCCGAGGGTGTCGCCGTGAGCCCGAAGCGCGTCATCGTCTCGTGCTGCTACTCCGAGGCGCGGGGAAAGTATTACGCAAAATACGCCGACCGCCTGGAGGAGAGCCTGGACAAGTTCTCTCCCGGTGTACCCCGGATCATCTGGCGCGAGTCCTGGCCTCCCGAGTCGCCGTCCCACAACAAGCTCCATTATGCTTTCAAGTACTACGCCGTGGCCGACGCGGTCCGGCGTGGCTTCCAGCACGTCATGTGGCTCGACGCGGGGAGCTGCGCGCTGGCTCCCATTGACCCCCTCTGGGAACGGATCGCGCACAACGGCTATGCGCTCCTCTCGGGGGACGACTGCCTCGCCGCCTGGATCAGCGACCAAGCCCTCGCGCACTTCGGGGTCACGCGCGATTACGCGGCGGGGCTCAAGCTCGCGGGCGGGTGCCTCGTGGGCTTGGATGTGGAGCATCCGCTCGGGAAGCACTTCCTCCAGTGGTGGGGGGAGTTGGCCCGGACGACGAGCCTCTTCATGGGCCACCACACCGAGCAGGAGAACCAGAACGGCGTCATGCGCTCGATCCTCCGCTCCGACGCCGACAACGCGGTGATCTCGACCGACCCGCGCTGCAAGGGGCATCGGTCGGACGAGGCATGCTTCAGTTTGATGATGGATCGGCTGGGTATGACGGGCCTCAGCATCGCCGAATGGCAAACCATGATGAAGACCTATTGACATGGATAGAACGCTGACCGTCGTAGACAACCATTCCGTGTGTTTCCCGGCGCTCACGGGCGGGCCGGTGCTCGACGTCGGCTGCCGGGGCTTCCGGTTTGCTCACGCTCTCGCCAAGCATCGCGCCTTCGAGGGAGGCATGGGGCACATCGTGTACGCGATGGACCCCGCGCCGGACATCGAAGACCCGGGGAACAACGCCGGGATCATCTTCCTCCGCGCGGCGCTCTCGGCGAAGCCCGGACGCTACTGGCTCACCGACTACGCCGACAAGGAGGCAAATCGGCTCCTGGAGCGGCCCGACAACGAGCCCGTCCTCCCCGAGCCCGTGGAGGCCATCGACCTCGAAACGCTCATGCGGCGGTACAGCCTGAGCGGATTCGATCTCGTAAAGCTTAACTGCGAGGGCGCGGAGTACGACATCCTCTCCGCATGGCCGGGGCCGGTGGCCCGTCAGATTGTGGTGAGCTTCCACGAGCATACGCCCGCGCGCCGAGGAGACGAGGCCATCGCGCGGGTCGTGGAGCACCTCTCCCAGTGGTACGACGTCGTGCGGCACGAGAAGGATGCGCGATACTGCGCAGGTGAGAACTGGTGGGATTCGGTCTTCGTCAAGAAAGTGGGGGTCATGTGAAGCGCGCGTTCGTCACGGGGATCACGGGCTTCCTGGGCTCCCATCTCGTCCGCGCGCTCCGGGTGCCGACGATAGCCCTCGTGCGGGACGTGCCCACCCAGCTCGTCGCGTGGTCGGGGAAGCCGGACTTCCCGGCGACGCTTTGCTTCGGGGACCTCGGACACCTCCCGAGCCTGGAGCGCATTCTCGCCGAGTACCAGATCGACACGGTGTTCCACCTCGCCGCCCAGACGGAGATGGGCGTGGGCGTCTCCGACCCCGTGGGGACGCTGGAGGCGAACGTCCGGGGGACCTGGAACCTCCTGGAAGCGTGCCGTCGCCAGAAGGTGAAGCGCGTCGTCGTCGCCTCCAGCGACAAGGCGTATGGACGGAGCGCGCCGCCGTACCGGGAAGATACCCCGCTCCTCCCGGACCGGCCTTACGAGGCAAGCAAGGCGTGTGTGGATATCGTCTCCAAGACCTACGCCTCCAGCTACGGGATGTCGATAGCGACGACCCGATGCGTCAACCTCTACGGCCCCGCGTGCTTCACGCTCTCGACGCTCGTGCCCAACACCATCCGGCGGGTGCTCTGCGGAGAGCGCCCGATCATCCGCCAGGGCGGGACCATGCGCCGAGACTGGCTCTACATCGAGGACGCGGTAGAGGCGTACCTCAAGCTCGCGGAGAGCGACTACGTGGGGGCGATGAACTTCGGGAGCGGGCGAGGGGTGCCCGTGCGCGAGGTGATGGCGATGATCCTGCGCCTCATGGGGTCGGACCTCGAACCCATCGACGAGCCGGACACCAAGGGCGAGATCGTGGATCAGTGGGCCGACTCCTCCCTCGCCGAGCGTGTCCTGGGCTGGACGCCCCGGCACACCTTGGAGGAAGGGCTGGCGAAAACGATTGCGTGGTACCGGGAGTATTTCGCGCGGACGGGGAGCGTGGAGGGAACTGCGAGATGCGTCTGATCGGACTCATGGTCGTGCGTGACGAGGACTGGATCGTTGCGGCGTCGGCGCGCATGGCGCTCCGGTGGTGCGACGGCCTCGCGGTCTACCTCGACCGCTGCAAGGACCAGACGACCGAAATCTTCGAACGGCTCCTCCAGAGCCCGGAGGCCAAGGGGAAGGACATCAAGATTGCGGTGGACTACTCTCCCGAACACTGGGAGGAGATGCACGTCCGGCAATTGAACTTCGAGCACGGGCGCGCGCTCGGGGGAACGCACTTCGCCGTCATCGACGCCGACGAGATCCTGACGGCGAACCTCCTCCCGAGCATCCGGCCCTGGGTGGAGGGACTTCTCCCCGGCGATCTCCTCGAACTCCCCATGCTCGCCATGCGGAGCCTGGACGAGTACCAGGACGACTCGACCGTGTGGAGTTCGGCCTACCTCACGCTCGCGTTCGCGGACAAGCCGGACCTCGGATGGAAGCCGCGCGACCAGAACTACCAGCACCACAACCGCCCGCCGCACGGAGCGGGGAGCCGCATCCGTCCCCTGACCCAGAAGGCCCAGGGCGGCGTCATGCACCTCCAGTTTGCCTCTCCGACCCGGCTCCTCTGGAAACACCGCTGGTACAAGATGATGGAGATCATCCGCTGGCCGAACCGCGAGACGGTGGCCGAGGTGGACTGGAAGTATTCCCAGGCCCTCCAGCCGCCCGAGCGCGTCTCGCGCGTGCCAGAGGGCTGGTGGAACGCGCCCGAGAAGGCGCTCATCCGCGTGGAACACGAGCCATGGTTCAAGGCCGAGTGCGAGCATATGTGGCGGCGGTACGGGCCGGACAAGTTCAAGGGGCTGAATTTGTGGGGGTTTGAAGGATGAGCCGCTTCGTCATCGAGGATCGGAACGTCAAGATCAACTTCGCGGGGATCAAGCCTTCGGCGGATCACGTCCTGGTCGAGACCTTGGAGAAGGAGCGCACGAAGGGCGGGATCTTCCTCCCGAGCGGGGAGCAGACGGAATGCTTCTTCGGGAAGGTCTTGAAGGTGGGAGAGGGGACCACGAACACCGTGACGGGCGAGGTCTATCCTCTGGACGTGAAGCCCGGCGAGTTCGTTCTCTCCATGAAGTACATGGGGCAGGAGCTGGAGGTCGAGGGGAAAGCCTACAAGCTCATCCGGGAGCACGGGATTTGGGCGCGCCTCGCGCTTGACCCCGACGCCCCGGACCTCGACATCCGGGAGATCACGCCGCGCGCGGATTGCGTGGTCCTGGAGGTGGCCGAGGAGTACAAGCTCCGGAGCGGGCTCTACCTGCCGGGAGATCCCAAGACCCAGTGCGCGACGGCGAAAGTCCTCAAGGTCGGCCCTGGGTACAGGAATCTCAAGAGCGGCGCGATTCTCAAGCCCGCGCTGCGCGGCGGCGAGCAAGTCATCGTCCGGCGGTACGCCGGGGCGATTCTCAAGGTGCGGGGGGAGGATCTCCGCATCGTGCAGGAGCGGGACATCCTGAGCATTCTGGAGGGCTAATGGCCGACAAGTGGGAATGGAAGGTCGGGGTCTTGCAGGGGATCGGCGAGGCCGTCTGGCAGCAGTGCGAGAGCCGCATCCGGCGCATCACCCGCGTGGTGGCGACCCCGCAGGGGATGGGCCTCCTCAAGTGCCCGATTGCGGCCCTCGCCAAGGGCGGCGACGAGACGGAAAGCGCCCTCCGGGCCATCGTCCTCATGTACGAGCCCTCCGAGGAGATCGCCGAGAAGGCCGAGCGCCTCTGGAGCGGCGGGAACATCGTGGTCGCCAACGGACGGATACCGACATGATTTCGGCTACGGAAGAACTGGATCGGTTTCTCGCGCGGAAGGCGAGCCTCTTCGCCCAGGCGCTTCTTAACGTCGTCGTCATGAGCAAAAAGGGGCCGTACCCCGAGCGGGAGGCCCTGGAGGACCTCGCGCGTCTCATCGGGCACACGATGATTCTCGCCGACCTCCACGGGCGGAAGCGCGCCCTCATGGAAGTGGACGCGGCGAAGCGCCGGGGGGCGAGCTTTACGGGCCTCCCGGACACGACGCCCATCGTCCCCGGCGTGGAGTTCGACGAAGCGGTAGATCGCCTCCTCGACGTCGAGCCGCGCTTGGCCGCGAGCGCCCAGGAGGTGAGCCGCCTGTACAACGCCGAGCGGGTCTTTGCCATGGCGCGGAGCGCGAGCCTCAAAGTCACCGAGCGCGTCCAGCACGAGACCGCCAAGCTCATCTCGGAGGGAAAAAGCTGGGGTGAGGTGGAGAATGCCATCCTCGATATCGGGCGCTCGGCGGCGATGGGAGACGTGCGGGACTGGACGCGAGCCTACGCCGCCACCGTCTACCAGACGAACGCCAACACCGCCTATTCCACGGGGCGGTTCCAGCAAGCGATGGACCCGGACGTTCAGGAGGTCATGCCCGCCGTGGAACTCATGGGCATCCGGGACGCGCAGACCCGTCCGAACCATGCGGCGGCTCACGGGCTCGTCGCGGCGGCGCGCGATCCGATCTGGCGGCGCTTCTCGGCTCCGCTCGGCTTCAACTGCCGGTGCGGCGTCCGTCTCGTCTCGAAGTATGAGCTTGCGCGGCGCGGGCTCATCCAGGGCGGCTCGGTCACGCCGTACTATCCGCCGAACTTCGCGGCGGCGTATCCCGATCCGGGATTCGGGACGCGCACGATTGATTTCGCTCTGTCGGCGTAGTAGGAGGGCTCGAATGGCGGCGAACTCGAAACAAATCGACATTACCGTGCGGCTGGAGAACCGCGTCTATTATCGCCTCAAGGAGTACGTCGAAGCGAACTTCTCCTCGCGGAACAAGGTCATCAACCGGGTCCTGGAGATGTTCCTCGACGGGAAAGACCTCCGAAAAGCCCCGCGCTAGCATTTGCTAGCATTTGACCTCACCTGACGTCACCTGCGGGAAGCCCCCGCCGACCCGTTCTTATCACATCCGCATCACGCGAAAATTCAATGCGTGATGACAACGCGGACCGCAAGCGCAAGTAGCCCGAGCGCGACCTTCCTCTACAACGGCACGCCGGACGCCTCGGATCTCAAGAGCATCAAGATCGACGGCGCGAACTACGCGGCCTTCGACACCGGGGACGGCTACGTCACCGTCCGCGACGTCGTGATCTGCGGCGAGATCCCGAAGGGCGTGAAGGACGCCCCCAAGGACTACAAGGCCGCCGAACTCCAGGAGTTCGTGAACCGCGCCCAGGCGCTCTACCAGCAGGGGAAGTACGTCTCCCCCGCGCACAAGGGCCACAACGGGAAGCTCCTCGAAGTGGCCGACCCGGAGTTCCTGGGCTTCGTCCTCCCCAAGCGCGTCGGTCGTGCGCTCATCGAAGCGCGCGAGCAGGACGCGATCTACGCCGACGTGAAGCTCAAGGCGTCGGCTTTCGCTCGGGCGCTCCAGGGGGAACTCCCGTACATCTCTCCCGAGATCATCTGGGAGTCGAACGAGATTTCGTCCATCGCCTTCCTGGACTCGAAGCCGCCTCACTTCAAGGCCCCGCTCTTCACCGTGCAGCCGCCCGTCAAGGACGAGTCCGCGCGGTTCGAGGCGGTGCTCCAGAAGGTCGCGGCCTTCGCTGAGGACGAGAAGAAGGGCGCGAAGCCCGAGGGCAAGGAGAAGCCCGAAGCCCCCGAGGAGGGCGGGGACGAGAAGAAAGCCCCCTTTGAGGCCAAGGAGGGCAAGGAGGAGGCCCCCGAGGCTTCCAAGGCCGCTCCCAAGGACGACGGGGCTTTCAGCGGCAAATGCTGCGCGCACTGCGCGGCCTACGGAGAAACGATCACGCGCATGGCGCGACTCATGGGCATTCAGCACGGAGACAATATGCAGAACCAGGACGCCATCGAGAAGCCCGCCGGGCCGGTCGAGCAGCCCGCCCCGAACGCCCCCGCCAAGATGGAAGCCATCGCCGACCCCAAGATGGCCGCCAAGTTCGCCGCTCAGGAGGACCGCATCGCGGCCCTGGAAGCGAAGGAGCGGGAGCGCGAGGCCGAGGCGAAGGCCAAGGCCCTCGCCGAGAAGGCCCTCTTCGAGCTGCGCGGCTACCAGATCGGCGAGAAGGCGAAAGCCGAGATCGCCCGTTCCGCCCGCGAAGGCGAGGCGCGCCTGAACGACGTCGTGGCGACCCTGAAGGAGGTCTGCGCGAAGGACCCCCCGAAGGGTCTCTTCGAGGCCACCGACGCTGGCGTGGCGGCGACGAGCCCGGTGCTGGCGAAGTTCCAGGCCAAGGGGCCGGACGCGCTGGCGGCGGCTCAGAAGGCCCTGGAAGAGTGGCACGCCATCAAGGCCGCGAGCAAGGGCTTCACGGTCTCCGCTGAAGATCACCTGAACATCCGGGTCCCTGAAATCCTCGGGAAAAGGAGCTAGTCCATGGCTGCACTCTCTGCCGCGACCAACAAGCGCGTCCGCATTCTGAACAGCCGCGTTCAGAACTACAAGGTCGCCAACGGCGTGACCATCTACCTCGGCGGGTTCATCGGCCTCGCCAACGTGTCGTTCGTCACGACCGCCAAGCGCGGCTATGCGATCCCCTGGGAGAACACCGCCAACCTGGAATGGCTGGGCCTCGCCATCGGGAGCCCGTTCAACCAGAGCACCTCGAACACCGTGGTCGGCGACACCTCGGCCAGCGTGGTCCCCGAGGTTTCCGCCGAGACGGGCGCATTCATCCTCGTGCAGCACACGGTCACGGGCGTTTCCGCGCAGAGCGACGTCGGCAAGGCGGTCTTCGGCACGAACGACAACGACCTGACCCTGACCTCGAACAACACGACCCGCATGGGGGATGTCGAGTACTGGCACACCTCCACGACCTGCGACGTGCGCGTCTACGGGCGCGACGTGTGGCTGGCGATCTAACGCGGACCTGAACTGAAGAAGGCATAGGAGAACTGGGCTATGGCGAACACGGTGCAGTCTGGCGCGCTCCTTACCCAGGGGCTCAAGAGTGAGTTCGTTGGGGCTTGGAAGGAGAACTACGAGACGCTGAAGCCCGACTTGGGCGAAATCGTCTGGCTCGGGGTTACCTCCGACAAGCTCACCGAGTTCTATGCGTTCCTGGAGAGCGCGCCGTACCCGGTCCGTTGGGATCGCGGGACGGTGATCTCCAGCAAGGCCATGAAGTCGGTCCAGTTCTCGGTCACCAACCGCGACTGGGCGGCCCGGATCTACTACCACCACAACGACGAGCAGGACGACCAGACGGGCTCGCTCTACGCCCAGGCGCGTGAGCTGGGCGGGAACTGGGGCACGCTCGCCGAGCGCGTCTTCTTCCAGTTCATCCAGGCCGGGACCGACGCCAACCTGCTGCCCACCGTGCCCAACAGCGCGGACGGCGTGGCGCTCTACAGCTCGTCCACCCGCTTCGGCTCGTCCGGCGGGAATCAGGTCACCGAGAGCGGCACGACCACGGTGCAGCAGATCATCACGGACACGATGAGCGTGTTCCGCCGCTACAACGAGTTCCAGAACACGGAGTCTCAGCCGCTCTGGAACATGAACCAGACCAAGAACCTGACCGTGATCTACGCGCCGGAGCTGGCGCTCGTTATGAATCAGGCGCTCACCGCGATGGCCGTCTTCGGCTATCAGGCGGGCACCTCGACGACCGACACCTCGACGGCGGCGGGCATCGACAACGTGCTGAAGACCGCCGGGTTCTCGATCAAGCCGATCATGAGCCAGCGGATCACGGACACCAGCCGGTACTTCTTCCTGCGCGGCCTCCCGGACTACAAGAAGCCCATCTTCCAGCAGGTCCGGGAAGGCTTCAGCGAGGCGCTCGGCAACTGGGAGACGAGCGACCACACGCGCGACACCGGCGAGAAGTACCTCCAGTTCCGCAGCCGTGAAGGGTACGGCTCGGCCCTGGCCTACGCGACGATCAAGCTGACTTAACGTGAAGGGAGCGCGCCAATGAAGGGTGAGAAGGAGAAGCTCGTCGTACCGGAAAAGGGAGAGGTTCGCCGCGAGGTCAAGCGGGAGTACAAGCCCGTCGAGATCAAGCGGGGGGACCTCTACTGGGTGGGGACGATTCCTGGCGGTCCTCGGCAGAACGTCTCCGTGGGCGGCTGCACGTTCCCGGCGATCACCGAGCGGGGGAGCATCGACCCCTTCACGGGACGCCGCAACTCGATCCCGCGCGTGGGCGCGGTGGTGGAGCTGACCGCCGAGGAGGTCGAGGACGTCCTCAACCGCCTGGAGTACGACGTCGTGGACTCCAACGGCAAGATCCGCGCGATCAAGGACGGCGCGGGCGCGCCGAATCCCTACATCAAGATGGACGAGACCCTGGAGGGGGCCAAGCCCCTCGGGGCTTACGTGTTCATGGTGAAGATCGACTCCGTGGAGCAGTGGCCGTCCCTGGAGAGCTTCACCATTCCCGGCACTTACGGCGAGGACGAAAACAAGCCGCCGCTCAGGTGGGGCGAGGTCGGCCAGTTCCGCATGGACAAGTTCCCCTCGCCGGTCATGACGGTGACGAGAGCATAGCTGTTCCCCCTTCGGGGAATAGCCCGGCGAAAGGAGCGGTAGGTCCATCGCAACTCCGAGTAGGGCCGAAATCGAGGCTGGCTGGAAGGCGGCGGTCAACATCCTGGAGGAGAGCCGGAAGTACGGCCAAGTCAACTCCTCCAACCTGATCGGCCTCCTCGACACGCTCGATCAAGCCATCGAGAGCGACTACTCCGACGAGATCACCTCGGCGGCTCAGGGCATTCGGTCCCTCGCCGCCGGGATCGTGTCCCCCTCCGTCGCGGCGTCCATTCAGCGCCCGTTCCTCAAGCAGTATTGCAAGACGATCATCGGTCGTGGGAACGTGGACAGCGACCAGGACATGATCGACGAGTTGTACCGCTACTTCGTCGATAACGGCCTCCGCGTCCAGTCGCGGGCCTTCTCGTTTGGCTCGCCTTCGGCGGGCGGGTCGAACTACGGAAACGGCCAGATCCTCCGGCTCAACAAGGACGACCGGAATTACGACATCGAGAATCAGTACATCGATGCGAAGCGCGCCTTGTGCGTGGCGGATTACCAGACGGGCACGGCGCGCGGCGCGGAGGTCTTCCAGCTCGTCGGCCAGACCCCGGCGCGGGACGACCTCCAGCGGAGCGGCTCGGGCGCGGAAGCGACCCTGACGGCCAAGACCGCCGACGACTCACTCCTCCTCAACGCTTCGTGGACGAGCTTCGGCGGATCGGCTTCGAGTCCCGAGAGCATTTCAAGCTGGACGTCGAGCGTCACCGTCAGCAGCACGAACTACAGCTTCGACAGCTCGAACATCTTCCGGCTGGCCCCCTCGGACGGCTCGACGGGCTATGCCCTGAACGTCAAGGCGTCGGCGAATCTCACCCAGAAATTGAGCGTCAAGGGGACCAAGCTGCGGACGGACGTCCCCTACATCCTGGCGGTGGCCTGGAACCGCGCGGTGGGGTCGGCGTCCGGGACGCTCGTCCTCCGCATGGGCGGGGTATTCACTTCGGTCAGCGTGGCCGCTCAGACCGGATGGGTGGTCACGACCGTTCCGGGAACCCTCGGGCAGAGCTGTTGGTATCGGCTCTTCGCCGAGGACGACATGGACATCGAGATCCAGTGGACGCGCACCTCGGGGAGCCTCCTGATCGACGACGTGCTCCTGGTCGAGGGCACCCAGTTTGACAACTCCTGGTACTGGGCGATCCCGTCGTCCACGGCGACCTGGAAGCCCCATCGGGTGAACGATTCCTTCACCTGGGCCAACAGCGCCACCGACTCGAAAATTCAACGCTGGATCTGGCGGGCGTTCAACCGCTACCTCCCGCACTCCCTGGGAAGCTCGATCTCGTTCGCTGACCCGTAAGGACCGCCTATGCTTGACGGCAACAACACGCGCGCGAAGGTGTTCAACCAGTCCGCGCCCGGCGCAGATACGAACATCCTTTCGTCGAGCCTGACGCCCACGATGGACGGGGCGTTCCGCCTGACGATCTGCTTGGCGACGGCCTCGGTGGTCAACGTCACGATCACCCAAAGTTCGACGACCTTCATTTGCGGACTCAACTCCTCGGCCCCCCTCCAGGCGGGCGATCTCTATACCTTCGTCTTCGGCGTCTCAGCGGCAAACTCTTACAACTTCCAGGTGGAGACGAACGGGGTAATCCGCATTCTCCAGGTCGATGAAATTTCGGGAGGGGTCCTCTAATGGCCGGTTTCGAGGCCGCCCAGGGAAGTACCGCGAACAAAGCCTCGGGGATTCTCGCGTCCCTCACCGCCGCGCGGGCGGTGGGCGGGCGCATGGAGCGCACCTCCGCAACCCGGATCACGCTCGCCCGCTACATGGGCGGATACATCGACGTGAACGGCGAATACGTCGAGATCGGCAGCGGCCTCGTCTGCGATTCGACGGACAACCTCATCAGCTCGACGGGCGCGAACTCGGGCTCGGCGATGAGCGCCTCAACGCTCTATTACATGTACGCCTCGAACTCCCAGGCGACGTTTGCTCCCTTGGATCTTCGGGCGTCCACGACGGCCCCGACTGCACTCACGAGCGGCACCTACGCCGGGATCAAGTACCTCGGTACTTCTGGGAATGCCCTCCATTGGCGCTTCGTGGGGTACGTGCATACCAACAGCTCGACGCAGTTCACCGATAGCGTTCTCAAGCGCGGCGTCATCAACTATTACAACAAGCGCCTCCTGTCCCTGGAGACGTGCCCCGGTTACACGGACGGGAACAACTTCACGACCTATACGACGACCTCGACGACCTACGTCCAGGCCAACAGCGGGACGGGCTCGCGCCTGGAGTTCATCTCCAACGGCGAGGATGCCGTGCATTACGTTGCCGTGGCGATGGCCTCGAACTCAGGGGCGAACAACCGCGATCACGTCGGCGTCGGCGAAAACGCGACGACCGACGCCGCCGTGGGTACGGACAAGGAGAGCGGGGCGGGGATCAACGGCGTGGCGACCTGCGGGCGCGTGAAGGTGTTCACCGAGGGTTACAACTACCTCGAACTCCTGATCCGCGTGGGCGCTGGGACGGGCACCTATACCGCCGACCTCACGCGCGGCGGCTCGGCAGCGGACCCGATGGCGACCATGCTTCGCGCCCAGGTGTGGGGGTAAACGATGAAGACTTTTCGCGTATCCAAGGCGTGCAGCACGGCGGCGCTCCATGAGGCGCTCGAAGCGGCGGGCGTGGCAGTGGTGACGGTGCGCGGCGCTCACCGGAAGGACGGCGAACCCGCCCTCTGCGCCGTGGTCGTGACCCCGGACGGGGCAGACGCGGCGAAGGTGGCCCAGGTCATCGAAGCCCATACCGCGCAGGGAAAGCTTTCGGAAGTTCCTTCCGACGCGGAGCGCAACGCCGAACTCGCGCGCCTGGAGAAGCTCTAGGCGGTGATCGATGGCTTTGACGGATGAGGTCCAGGGCCGCTACTCGACGCAGCTCCTCGTCAACGCCTCGAACCCTCAGAACTCCGGGGCGACGACCATCGACACGACCCGCCTTTCCTACGCCTGTACGGACGTGACGGCGGAATTCACGAAGCGCGGGATCACCTACGACAACACCGTCGCCACCCACGTCGCAACCGCAGTTCCCGGAGTCTACGCGCGGCTCCTGGTCATGACCGGCCAGAGCGGGGACGAACTCTGGCAGCGGTTCATGGACGACCTCCAGTTGCTCTCGGAGACCACGAGCCGGGACCGGATCATGCCGACGACGGATTCGCTCCTGGAGGCGACCGAGGATACCTCCGGGGACCTCCCGGCCAGCGACCGGAAGAACATGGAAGGGTATATCCCGGACGGCGCGAGCGGCTCGACGGCGAACTCGTAACGAGCGCCAGCAAGGGGGAGAAGTGGCGTCTTTTACGGTGAAGGTCAAGCCCGAGGATCTCGGCAAGATTGCCGCCGAGATCGTCCGTCCCGAGCGCCTGATGAAGCAGCTCGGAGCCCAGGTCGTCTCGTACTCCCAGAAAGCCTTTGAACTCCAGCGCCTCGGAGACGAACGCTGGCCCGCGCGCTATCCGGGGCAAGCGCCCCCCAAGCTCAACATCGCGGGAGCCCTCATGGACTGGAAGGCGGGGCGCGCGGCTCCGAAGCCCCACCGCTTCCAGGACCGCCCGGCGAACGTCGATCTCGGCTTGCGCGGCGGTCTCTGGGGGTCGATCAGCGCCCGCGTGACCGGCCCCACGTCGTTCGAGGTGGGCTCGACCAAGCCCTACGCCGGGCTCCAGCAGTACGGCGGGCAGACCTCCATCCGCTACGGCGAGGACGTGAAGCGCCGGATGCGGGAGTGGCTCTACGACGGGAAGGGGAAGCCGCGCGCGTCCCGCGCGTCGGCCAAGGTCAAGACCCCGCGCTCGGAGTACGAGCGGAAGATCCGGCCTCTCCTCAAGCGCGACGTCTGGGAGCAGTCCGTCATCGCGCGGCCTTTCATCGGCATGACGCGGGAGCTGGAGCACGACCTCCAGGCCCGCACGGAAGAGTTCTTCACCGGGATGGTGCGCTGATGGCTGCGCCTTCTGCGTCCAGCATCCTCCGCGTACCGGGGGACCTCATCTGGAACCCGACCGATCTCGGGAACCCGCCCGCCTACGGGGGGACGTACCTCGGGATGGCGCGGGATAAGGAGTTCATCCCCCAGCCCGTCCTCCGGCCCATCTGGGCGGAAGAGATGAGCACCTATACCGACGTCATCTACGGCGGGGAGCGCGTGGTCTTCAAGTGCGTCCTTCGCTATCCCGACTCCGACGCGCTTACGACGGCGGCCTTCAAAGCCATCGCCAGCGGCTCCTCGGGGATTCACTGGCTCTTTCGTCCGGGCGGGACGACGGCCAACACCCGCGCAGGGACGAGCCTTTTCACGCGAGCGGGGAAGCTCCTCTTCGCCGCGCGCGCGGACGGACCATCCGTT